>Ga0308168_1003217_pt1 | contig 12727 bp, 8 predicted proteins | sample PhyCR2_FD_202133 | JGI IMG/M metagenome (GOLD analysis project Ga0308168, IMG submission 202133) | Phyllosphere microbial communities from UC Gill Tract Community Farm, Albany, California, United States - DLSLRC.R2 | ecosystem: Host-associated > Plants > Phyllosphere > Unclassified | place: USA... | reverse complement strand
GATCCAGAAATTTTGCGTTTGTCAGAATTATTCGTTGAAAAAAATCACTGCTTATTCTTAGGCCGTGGTACGAATTATCCAATCGCATTGGAAGGCGCATTAAAGCTTAAAGAAATTTCATATATTCACGCAGAAGGTTATGCGGCTGGTGAGTTAAAACACGGTCCATTGGCACTTGTTGATAATGAAATGCCGATCGTAATTCTTGCGCCAAATGATGAAATGCTTGATAAGCTAAAATCAAATATGGAAGAAGTTCAGGCACGTGGTGGTGAATTATTTGTTTTCGCTGATGAAAATAGCGGAATCAATGGAAAAGACCGCCAACACGTTGTACATATTCCAGCAGTAAACGAATGGTTAGCTCCTATTGTTTATAGCGTACCAGTTCAGTTATTGTCTTATCACGTTGCTGTATTACGTGGTACAGACGTTGACCAGCCACGTAACTTGGCGAAGTCAGTAACTGTAGAATAATTATCAGACATGCTATCTATGCCATACATGGTCTAGATCGCTTCTGTTGATTAGAAAGCCCGATATGTATTCAATGCATGTCGGGCTTTTTTATTGCTTAATTCAAAGGATTCATATAAAACGAATGAAAAAACTGAAAACAATCCTAGATGTGTAGTTGAAGTCAGTTTCCAGCTTAAGAATCAGAAAATCTAAGAGTCTGAATTAAAAAAACTGGGCAAACAGACTTTTTATTATCTTTATCAATAAAAATAAAAACTGACATTTCACAGGTATAGAGAGTCTTAATTAAGATTAGCTTGCCCAAATATGGTTAATAATTTAAGCTGCTCATCACTATGCTAGATTTCTTTAAAATTCATGGAGTTCAATCTTTTAAATGGGTGAGTTAAATATCAAGAGATACATGACTGCTGAGGAATATGAAATAGATATTCTTCAAGACTCTCCCCCGAAGGATGAGTACGTCCAAAGAATTTTAAATAAAATGATTCTTGAGTATTCTATTCATGGAAATGCCATTAATGTAGACTTTAGAAAACTTGTATACTGGTTAAAAGCAGGTGATCAATTAACCCACCAGATTCATCCATACCCTGCAAAACTACTACCTCATATTATTCACTTCTTCTTAAAAGCTCATAGCAATTTTAAACAAAAAATTGTTTTAGACCCCTTCTGTGGCTCAGGTACAGTTGCTTTAGAAGCATCGATTCAAGGCTTTCTTCCATTGGTAGCAGATGCAAATCCTTTTGCATTATTAGTAGCAAAAGTAAAAACAACTCCCTATTCTGTAAAACAATTAATAGAGACAGCAGAAAATATTTTAAGTAAAGCTAAGAAATATAGAACAGCTCCTCATATTGAGGTCGTGAATCAGCATTTATGGTATTTACCTGAACACAAAAAAAAATTAGAACTTATTTTAAGAGCCATTAATGAAATTGAAGTTACAGATGAGAAAGACTTCTTCAAGGTATGCTTTTCATCTTTAGCAAAAAAGATTAGCTATGCTGATCCAGCAATTAGTGTACCCGTTCGTTTAAAAACGAAAGACTCTTTTTCAGATATTACAAATGAGCGAATTCAAAAACGATTGGATTGGATCAAGAACCTTAATGTAATAGATGAGTTTCATAATATTGTAAATTCAAATATTGAACGTATTAGACAAACAAATAAGCAATATTCTCAACGAGTTGTTGCTAAAAATGTAGGTATTGATGCAAGAAATATCTTTACTAATTCTGATTTAACTACACAAATGCCAGATAATTCAGTACCACTAATTATCACTTCTCCACCATATGGAAGTGCGCAAAAATATATAAGATCTTCCAGCCTTTCATTGAATTGGTTGGGTTTTGTACCGCCTAAAGGGTTAAGATCTTTAGAGGAAAAATCTATAGGTAGAGAACATTTAATAACAGAGCCATTATGTGTAGAAAAAGATGATCTGCCAGAAGGCTATACCCACCTTATTGAAAGAATAGCCAAAACCAACAACCGTAGAGCCAGAATTACCCAGAAATATCTTATTGAAATGGAACAAGTGGCGAAAGAACTTTCACGTGTTTTAGCCCCCAATGGACGTATCATCTTTGTGCTAGGTAACAATCAAGTATGTGGTGAAACTTTAAGAAATGATGAGTTTATGACATATTGTTTTCAAAAATATGGTTTAAAATTAAGACTAGTACTAATTGATGATATTAAATCAAGAGGCTTAATGACTAAACGAAATCGAACTGCTTCAATAATTTCAAGGGAAAGCGTTTTAATTTTTGAAAAGTCGATCTAATCTTATAAAATAAAATTTTATATATCATATGGTTGAATTTTATTTTCATTAAATAAAAAATGAAGTAAGCTACATAAATAATGTTAATTTGTAATAGATTTTAGTTGAGTTATTACGTTTTAACTATTGAAAAACCGCTTATCTATAAAGGGAAATAAGTTGAGACACGATTTTCAATCTAAATTGGATAATTATAAAAATCAACTTATGAAGCTAAGCTCTCATGCTTGGGATGATGATAAAAAATGGCCAGAAATAGAAGAATGGCTGAAAAATTTTACAGGTAAGTGTTTTCCAAAAGAAGAAGAACACCTATTAGCACTACATCTTCTTACTCATTTTATTTATTTTGGCAATTCAACTATCAGAGAAATGTTAAAAGCTTGCTATGAAGAACAATTTATTATTCCTTTAAAGCAAGAAATACGTAGAAAAAATAATGATACTCACGATACTCAACTGATAAATTCTTATTTAAAAGAAGAAATAGAAAAGACTCTATTTATTGGGGCAGGTAATCCTTCTGAAAGCGGGGCACACTTGCTTTATTATTTTAGACAAATGAATAACTTATCTAAAGAAAGATTTTCAGATTTTTATGGGGCATTTTATAACGATCAAAACTCAAACAGCCTACACCCCCACTCTCCATCTATTAATAGATATATATTTTTTGACGATCTTGTAGCCTCAGGAACTCAAATAAAAGGCTATTTAAAGGATCGTTTAGCCCAAATTAGAAGCACTAATCCAGCAGTAAAACTTCAGTTCATGTGTCTTTTTGCAACAACGATAGGACTAGAAGCTCTAAATGAATCCGATATGTTCAATGGTAATGCCCATTGCCTATTTCATTTAGATGACTCATATAAGGCTTTTGGTAAAAAGTCTAGAAATTTCAAATTATTAAAAAGGCCTAGTCGTAGAAAGCTTAAAAAATTCTGTAAATTTTATGCTACATATTTGACCTTTCAAGATCCTCACAAACTAGGTTATAAAGATTGCCAATTAATGATTGGATTTTCATATAACACCCCTGACAATACTTTGCCAATATTTTGGGCAAATCACCCAATTTATTGGACACCAATTTTTGCTAGATATAGCAAAATATATTCTTGAGGTACCTATGAATTCTGTAAATCCTTTTGGCTCACTACGTGCCGCCGAGTACACAGATGAACAAATAAATCATTTATGGGTGGATTTTGAATATGATATTAAATCTTCCATTCTAGATCTATCTGGAGCAACACCAAAATATATTTTTGGAGGTAAAGGCTCAGGTAAAACTCATATCCTGAGATATTACTCATATTTAGTCGCTAGACAACGACAAATTGACCTAACAGGCGTAGCTGTTTTGAAACAGCTTGGTGCACTGACTATTTTTTATAGATGTAATCATTTCGGAGCTTCAAAATTTGATACTCTACCCGACGATTTAAAGAAAATAATCTTTCAAGCATATATCGAATTAACTTTATTTGAAGCAGTAGTTGAATGTCTTATTGATATTAAGAATACAACAACAGATTTAGTTTGTAATGATAAAGATTTTATAGAGGAAATTCATAAGAATGTAAGAATTGACTCATTAGAGTCAATCGAAAATTTAAATGATTTACGCGAGTGGATTTTTGAAAGTCGAGTTTTAATTGATAAAAGCTTAAATAAGTATGTATTTATAAAAAATATAAAAATTTTCGAATCAATAGTATTAATAGATAATTTATTTAGTTTTATTAAAACTGCAATTAATGTGTGGTCATCAGATTTATCTGACTTCCCTTTAGTTTTTCTTATAGACGAGTTTGAAAATTTAGATATTACTTACCAAAGTATTTTCAATGATTTTGTAAGAATGGCTAATTCTTTTGTATCTTTTAGAATAGCAACAAGACCTAATGGAGTACGAACTCAATCAATTACTGGTGTAAATGAAAATAATTTAAGTGGCCATGAATTTCTAAAAGTCAATTTAGATGAAATTCTAATGAGTCAAGATACAAAACATTTCATAAATAATTTCATTGTAAATCGACTCTATAATAACCCAAATATTCAGGTTAAAATTAACGCCAATCAATTATTTGATTATTTAGATACAAACAATTTATTAGAAGATGCAATAAATACTCTAAAACTACCAGTTAGTAAAATATTAAAACAGACAAAAGAAAATTTTATAAGAAGTTTTCCTAGCGATTTTCGTCAATATGCTGAACCCACTTTCTCTATACTTTGTGATGATGTTGATGAGCTTATTTTAAAGAAACTAAATATTTTAAGATTCTGTAAAGAACGAAAAAATAGCAATAATTTCTTAGAAATTGCCAATCATATACGTGAAGAAAGTTTAATATATAGAGATAAAGATCTACGTCAATCCGGAAAATATAGCACATCATTTAATCATTATAAGTCAGACTTATTTGCACAAATTTGCTTAGATGCTCGATATAAATCTAATATTCCATACGCAGGTTTTGAAACGATTTTTAAGATGTCTTCAGGAAATCCTAGAAATGTCCTTAATATATTAAATAAAATTTATGAACTTCTTTCTTTTGAAGGAAAGAGCTTTTACTCTCAAGAAAGTATTGATATTGAAACTCAATCTAAAGCAATTAATCAAGCAGCTAAATATTTTGCTGAGGAAGATTCAAGTTATGGCTCTTTAAGTGATAAAGCAAAAAAAGCCATGTTTAAATTTGCTGCATATCTAGCCACCGCTAGATATGCTCTTAATATACCTGAGAGTTCTCCCTTAGCTGCTAGTTTTAAGGAAGAAGATCTCAGTAAAGAATCAAAGCAAGTTTATGATCTTGCTGTAGAATTTTCTCTTATACAAGAAATGTCAATTGCAAGATCTGATAGAAATTCGAAACAATTACACAAACTTATTAAGTTAAACCCAATGTTATCACCTCTTTGGAACTTACCAATAGGTTATCGTGGTGATTTAACTTTAAATAGTGAGATTCTAAATTCAATATTTAATCCTGAAGATAATAGTTTTGATGAACATTTGAATAGAGTTAAACGAAAATGGAATACGATATATATTGAAAAAAATGAATCTGAAAATAAAGAAAGTCTAAAAACCAACGTTAAGTTACCTGAGCAAGGGAAATTACCATTTTGAATACTATCGACTACGATATTTTCTATCGTGAATTACTTCCAATAGAAAATAATCCTATTAATTCAGAACCTTTTGATATTTTTATTTCAGCATTTAATGCTAGTGATAGAGTAAAAGAAGTTTTTAATAAAATTGATAGTCTTCAAAAGTACTGGTTAATTCATCCAGAATATAGATTTACAGATGAGGAATTAACAGAAATTCAAACCCCATCAATTATAAGGCCAACAGAACTTAGTGAAGAATCTCAAGTTCATTTTTTGCTAGCAAGTCTGAATATAGAAAATTTTGAAACTTCAAGAATTTGTATTGACAGTACTGGTTTTATGAGAAATGTCTTGGCTTTATTAATAATTGCTCTAGGTCATATGGGATCTAAAAGAATAAATATTCTTTATTCTGAACCAATACAATATATTGATAATGAAAAAACTCACTTTAGTGTATCCGCTAATCAAGTTAGAACTTTATATGGAACTGCTATTACGCCAACAACCAATGCTAAAGATTCACTAATAATGTCAATCGGCTTTGATCATGATCTAATGTCGCAAGTTGTAAATGATTACGAGAGTGCCACATTTTACCCTCTTTATGCATTTCCATCCTTAAGCGCAGATATGTTCCAGCAAAGCGCTTTTCGATCAAGCAATATTATACCTATTAGAAATAATGATCTAACTACTAGAAAATTTTTTGCCCCAGCAAATGACCCTTTTTCGACTGCAAAACAAATTCAGAAAATTGTACAAATAATTTATTTTAAAGAGCAGAATTTAAAGCATAATATTTATCTTTGTCCTTTATCGACTAAGGCTCAAGTTGTAGGTCATGCATATTATTGGTGGAAAGAAGGGCAACATCAAAGCCAATATGGAATGATAAATATTATTTTACCTATGTGCATATCTTATAAAAGAGAAACAAGTATTGGATTAAGAAGAGTTTGGCAATATATACTTGAAATGTGAATACTAATTTCTTGTTATACACCAAAACTCATATCATTCAGGGAAAAAATTTGATGGGTAAAGATTTAAAATACTTGCTAACTCATAAATTTTTTCTAAAGTAGGATTACCCTCTCTTTCAATTCTTCTTAGATAACTTCGATCCATGTTACAAAGTAATGCCTATTGCTATTGTGACATGTTTTTTCTTGTCTGTATTTACGAATGAATTGCTGAAATTGAATAGTAGATTCTGACATAAACATTCGAGTGCTTAAAAACAGAACTATTACTATTTGAGGACTATAACCCTCTACCTCTCTACAAATACCTTCCCGTGAAAGAAAATCTAGTTTAATAGTAGAACAGTCCCTTGGACCCTGTGTCACAACGGACTTTTACTTTTGCGCTGATTTAAAGTTTGAGAGATCATTGCGACACAGAGATAAAGGAGCTAAGCGAACTTAGCCCATTTGAGTTTTGTCGCAGCGTTGAATGCTGCTGAACAAGTTAGGGGCAAAGTCCTGTGGGAGAACAGGACTTTGCAAACTGGTGTGTTTTAAACGTTGTACGGTTTGAGGTGAATACACCTGCGCAAGCTGTTGGCAAATACAATTGCAACTGGCTCGCATGTGCTCACCTGACAAGCAAATTCTTTTAAATTCCTGCTGAGCATTGGCGTCATCATTTGTAATACCGTAAGCACCGACCACAAGGTTTAAAACTAATATAAATTTATGAAGTTTCATATTATTCTCATGATTATTTATATCTTTAAATAAAATAAAAATATGATTCGTTTAAATATTAAAATAATTTTTTAAATAACAATTAATCCTCCCACAAAAATAGGAAAATAAAATAATTAAGATTTTAAAATAAAAATAATTTATAAATTTAAAATATCAGGTAGCAAAAACCCAAATTTTAAATAAATAAAATAGTTAAATGAGAGAGAAAATGAGTTTAAATTGTGGCATGGCCAACTCCTTAAAAATGGAGTCCTACCACCAAATCACCGCGAATTGATTAGGGTGGCAGAACGAAAGAGGGTTAGCAGACTGACCTAGCGACCAGCACGCGCGAACGCGTCCCCCTTCCGCCCTACCATAGAGAAAAAGGGGGCACAAAGGTTCCACATGGGAAATACTCAGAAAGTATAACCCATTCGCTAGGATACGGTCTGCTAAAACCGACTGGCAATGTAGGCCAGCAACGAAATATTAATCGGTATAATAAAGAACGTCAATTTATTTTAATAAAAAAGTTTAAACATAATAATATTATTTATATTTAAATAATATTATTCTCCTTATTATATTTACAGCTTTTAATTAAATTTAAAATATAAAATTTGTTTATATATATTTAGTTAATAAAATAGATTTATCATTAATTCTAATTTAACAGTCTATATAAATATATAGAGAGATATCGCCCGATCATGTAACTTGGCTAAGTCAGTAACTGTAGAATAATTTAAAAATATCGTGTTATGAAAGTCACCTTTGTTCTGATAATTTATCTATTAAAAAGCCTAATATGTCTTTGAAATACATACTGGACTTTTTTATTACGTTCATGAAACTTTAGAAAATAGTGGTATCTTCTTCTTAAGATATTCTAATAAATACAACTAAATCAATATGTTATATACAAAAACCAACAAAAACACTTGGATTTATATGTGAAAAATTATGGTATAAATCACGCTTCGAAATTTGCCTAATAACTATAAATTTCGACTATTACAAAAACTTTCTAATTATAAGGAGCAACTCGTCATGGCTAATGGATTTCCAGGTGGAAACTTTAGAATCGTTAACAAAGAAACAGGTGCATGTATCGCAAGCGCATACGGTGGACAAACCCATGGCTTACAAGATGCTGTAACTGCACGTGGTGAAACGGGTCAGTTAGCCTATTCTCATACAAATGACCGACTCTTTACGGTACATGACAAGGTTAAAAACATAGACGAAGAGCTTTGGTATTTTGACAGCCACGACTATCGCAGTGGTCGAGAAAATAAGCTTTATAACAAAGTTAAAGATATCCGTTCTAGTTGGGTGCTCGGTGCTCATGTTGAAACAGATGCGATTGCATATAAATTATTTGATAAAGACTTAGAGCATTTCCTTAGTCTTTTACCAAAGCAAGATGAAGAAACAATCGCCCACTTAAAAACCAGTGATTGTCTTGATATTGTTCATTTATTACAGACATTTATTTATAGTAACGGCGAAGAAACGATTAAATCGGAACTTGTTGGTAAACTCGATGAGACTAAGCTGAACGAATATTTAAATGCTGTACTCGCTCATGAGTCAATTCGTCGCATCGAACAAAAGTTCTATGAATATGCTGCCTCTCCTTGGCTCTTTTTAGATATTCCTGAACTTAAAGGTTTGTCTGAAAATCCTTTCGCTCAGCAGAATGAACAAATCTATAAGATCATTCTTGCCTCTGTACAATTAGATGTCTTGGATCAAAAAGATTGGACTACAAGATCAGAGTTCCGATTGCATTTACGCCATGACAATATCGATGCTCTACTCAAAAATATGAAGAAAGAGAGCATGGCGGAGCTTCATGGAAAAGCATATAAAGAATATGAAAATACTCAAGACCTCAAAAAAGAAGCAGTAAAAGTCCTTCTAGAGCTTAGAAAAGCACTAGATTTACATACGAATGAAAAAAATATGGAGACAGTCAAAAAGATTTTAAAAGTCAGCTTAAAATCAAATGAGTCTTTTGAACAATTGCAAACAGCGTTAAACAGTACCAATGGTAAAGAAATAAAACCAGTTAATTGGCATAGTGGCAATGTTTTCTTGCAAGGCGCAGGCCGCCAGTACCAAACTAACTGGGCATTTGAAGATGGTTATATCTTTGTAGAAGGCCAACCAGATGCTGTACTAACACATCTCTGGGGTTCATCGGTAGGTATTAGTCAACGATCTAATGACCCAAAACAGCGCTGGGAATTGAAATAAGCTTAATTTGAGCTAGAACATAAGATGGTAAGAGAAAGCTCTCTTACCATCCTGATGAAGTTTATATTGCGATATCTTTTACTGGTAAATGCTTACCTAACAAAGAAAAACTAACGTCTGCAACTTCCAACGGGTCTGAACTGGTCCAAATAATATGATTTCCCTCATTTGGACTTTCAGAACTTAAATGATATTGATTGAGCTGCCGAATTAATTGGGCAGTTACAGCTTCCGAAGGCTCAATAATTTGGATATCAGAGCCAACAAGGTCCTGAATCGTATCTGAAACAAACGGATAGTGGGTACATCCTAAAATAATCGTATCGACTTTTTGCTCGACTAACGGCGCCAAAATATTTTTTAAATAATCTTTAACTTCCTCTGTATGTGCTTTGCCCGTTTCAATTTTTTCGGCTAAGCCAATACAAGGCACTAGAGACACTTTAATATCTTGTGCATACGTTTCAATTAAACTTTTTAAGTTTTTACCCTTCACCGTAGTTGCAGTTGCCAAGACAGCAATATGCTTACTTTGTGTGATGGCTACAGCAGGTTTTACCGCTGGTTCTATAGCAATTAATGGCACATTAATTTGTGCTCTAATCGTTTCAATCGCTACAGCCGTCATGGTGTTACAAGCAACCACAATCGCTTTGCACTTCCCGTCATTTATAAGATTTGAGATTAAGTGAGTGGTTCTTGAAACAATCCAGTCGCTTTCTCTGTCACCATACGGAACATATTTCGAGTCAGCAAAGTAAATAATATCTTCATTCGGAAGCGCCTGCCGAATATGCTTAAAGAGAGACAACCCGCCTAAACCAGAGTCAATCATTCCAATCGGGTTGTTATTCATGGTTGGTCCTGTATTTCATATATTTAGAAAAATTCTTTCATGGTTGCCAAGTCTGTGAGCACGACTTTGGGCTGAATGGTTTTTAATTTTTCAGCCGATGTATAACCCCAACCTACCGCAGCAAAATCAATACCTGCTTTATGGGCAGCTTCGCCATCCGTGGTTTGGTCACCGACATAAATTACTTGGTCTTTACTGAGGTTCAAAATGTTGAGAACACGCTTAATTCGCTTCGCTTTGCCAAATATAGACGAGCCGCCATCAATATGGCTAAAAAGCTCACAGAGTTCTTCACCTAGTACATTTTGACAGTTTTCTTTAGAGTTTGAAGTAATAATTGCGAGCGTATACCCTTGCTTATGCAGTTCAATTAAGTGGTCCCGCATGCCTTCAAATAGATGAATTTCTTCATCTCTTTCTTTCATTAGCTGAATAAAATCTTTCGCAATCCAAGGTAGTTTCCACCTAGAAACATTCATCTCTTTCATAATTTCTTTTGGTGAAAGATGTTTGTACTGCTCTACTTCATGTAGCTCTACAGATTTAAACTTATACTTTGCGGAAAGTTGATTTAAAACGCTTAGAAAAAAATGAAAGGAGTCGACTAAGGTGCCATCTAAATCAAAAATAATAGCCTGATATTCTTTTAGGTTTTTTTCCATTTCTAATTTCGAAAATATATTTTTTATTATTATATTATGTTTTCTATCGGTTTTTAAATCAGGCCCAACGAGGACCTGACCTAAATTTTGAATTTTATTTTAAGCTGCCGCTTTTTGTTCTTTAATCCAATTTTTAATACGTGCATCCAATATATTTAAAGGCAATGTTCCTGCATTTAAAACCATGTCGTGGAACGCTTTGATATCAAAACGATCTCCAAGCTCGTGTTTTGCTAACTCCCGAAGCTCTAAAATTTTTAGTTGGCCCATTTTGTATGCCAATGCTTGGGCAGGAATAGCAATATAGCGGTCTGTCTCTGCCTGAATATCTGGTTCATCTAAAGCTGAGTGTTCTCGCATAAAATCAATCATTTGCTGACGGGTCCATTTCTTATAATGCACGCCTGTGTCAACCACTAAGCGACAAGCACGGAACAACTCACTCGAGAGTCTTCCATAGTCTGAAAGCGGGTCTTTATAGAAACCAACATCTTTCCCCAATTGCTCTGCGTAAAGTGCCCATCCTTCAATATAAGCGGTGTGATTCGGCTGCTTTCGGAACATCGGTAAATTTGGCAGGTTTTGGGCAATATCAATCTGCATATGATGCCCGGGAATTGCTTCATGGTAAGCGGTCGCTTCCATTGATATTTTGGAACGTTCAGAGAAATCGCCAGTATTTACATATACTTGTCCGGGGCGTGAGCCATCAGGCGTGCCTTGGTGATACTCGGCACCTGCCGCTTCTTTTTCTCGATATTGCTCTACAGGTAAAACTTCGACTTTATTTTTGGGTAATAAGCCAAATAGCTTCGGCAACTCTGGTTGCATTTGGGCGATATATCCGCGATAAATCTCTAAAATTTCTTCACGAGATTTTGGGAAAACCGCAGGATTTGTCTTTAAGGATTGTTGGAAACTTTTTAAGTCATTGAAACCTTGTGCTTTGGCAATTTTCAGCATTTCTGCTTCTATACGGGCAACTTCTTTTAATCCCAATTGATGAATATTTTCAGGGCTTTCCAAGGTGGTCGTATTATTTTCTACATAATAGCGATAGAGCTCGTCACCGTTTGGCAAGCTCCATATACCCTCGTGCTGTCGTCCATAAGGTAGGTAATCTTTCTGAATAAACGTGCCGAGTTTTTGATAAGCAGGCCGTACATTCTGATCTATGGCCTGTAGTATTTCACGGCTTAAACGCTCTTGTTCTGCTTTTGGAATATTATTTGGAAATTGCTTTAATGGCGAAGCAAACACACTGTCTTTCCCTGCTGGATTTGCAATGCTATCAATCTGCTTTGCCACTTTTTCAAATAAATACTTGGGTGGTATCAAACCATCTTTTTGTCCTTGTTTTGCTAACTGAATACCTTGATCAAGAATAAGAGGGATTTGTTTTAAACGAGCAATATAGTCTTGATATTGCTTAGCATTATTAAATGGAATTGCACTAATAAATCCCGGAAATTGTAAATGTAGCCCCCACATTTGATTGAAAGGCATCTCATAGAGTTTCAAATCATAACTTTTAAGAGTCTCTTTCAACTGATAAATCATTAAGTCTTTATTTAATTGATCAGTTGCTGAAAATCCTGTGCTATCAATCGCTTCAAAACGTTTTAAAAAATTTTGCGTAGTTTTTTTATCTTTCTCAATCTGATTTTTTGAAAGCTCAGTCCATCGATCGTTGTAGCGTAAGTCTCCTAAAGCAGTTGCAGTTTCAGGATTATTTTTCAAAGTATATTCCCACTGTTCTTGTAAAAGCTGGTTTAAAGCTTTCACCCGAACAGAGACATCACTGTTTTGTTTAGATTGTGATTTTTCGATGGTATTT
>Ga0308168_1003216_pt1 | contig 12728 bp, 10 predicted proteins | sample PhyCR2_FD_202133 | JGI IMG/M metagenome (GOLD analysis project Ga0308168, IMG submission 202133) | Phyllosphere microbial communities from UC Gill Tract Community Farm, Albany, California, United States - DLSLRC.R2 | ecosystem: Host-associated > Plants > Phyllosphere > Unclassified | place: USA... | reverse complement strand
AGCGCCATGTCGAACGCGCCGTCGAAGGTGCCGTGGCCCCAGCCGAGCTTGGACGGGTATTCCTCGCGCGTGTAGGAGCAGTCGACGATCAGGGCGTCCACGCCGCGCATGACGGCGTCCATGCGGCGTTCGCGCTCGCGCAGCTGCTCCTCGCAGGCGGCGTGCCCGGCGCTCCCGGCCGGGTGCGGGTTGGGCCAGGGCTCGTGGTCGCCGGTGAAGAACAGCGACTTGCCGTTGCAGTCGATGCGGTAGCCGAGGTTGAGCACCGGATGGTTCATCGCCACGTTCGACACCACGGCGTCGTGCAGCGCGATCGGCACGCCGACATCGAGCGTGCGGTAGTCGAGGGTGGCGCTCATCTGCGCTTCGCCGACAGGGAAATAACTGTTCTGCAGCTGCGCGTTCATCACGTGCTCGATGCCGTGGCCCGTGATTTCGTCGTGGGCGCCGTGCAGGCGCACCCGGTTGCCCTTGACGAACAGCGGCGCGAAGAAGGGCAGGCCGTGGATGTGGTCCCAGTGGCTGTGGGTGATGAAGATATTGGCCGCCACCGGCCCTTGCTGGACCAGGTGCTGGGCCAGCGGGAACAGCCCGGTGCCGCCGTCCAGGATCAGGAGGGCGCCGGCGTCGGTGCGCACCTCGATGCAGGTGGTGTTGCCGCCGTAGCGCGCGGTGCGCGGACCCGGCGAAGGAATCGATCCACGCACTCCCCAGAACCGGAATTTCATTGCCGCTCTCCCGTCACGATCACTTGAGTTTTTATTCTATCCAGCCTCGATCATAGCGGTATGTATCCTTCCGGCATAGACATCAATTAACGCGCAGTATTTGTTCCGGATCAGGCATCGGCGGCATCGCGCACCCGCGCCAGCAGCAGTTCGCGCTCGGCCGCATTGGCGGTGAGCGCGGCCGCGCGCGCGAATTCGGCGCGGGCTTCCGGCCGGCGGCCGAGCTTGAACAGCAGGTCGCCGCGCACGCTCGGCAGCCAGTGGTAGCCGTCCAGCCGGCCATCCGCGAGCAGCCGGTCGGCCAGCGCCAGGCCGGCGGCGGGGCCGTCGGCCATGCCCACCGCCACCGCGCGGTTGAGTTCGACGACGGGAGAGGGCTGGACCACGGCCAGTTCGCCATACAGGTCGGCGATGCGGCGCCAGTCGGTCAGCCCGGCACGGTGGGCGCGCGCGTGGCAGGCGGCGATCTCGGCCTGCAGCACGTAGGAAGCACGCGGGGCGCCAATGCGTGCGGCGCGCTCGAGGGCGGCCAGGCCGCGCCGCACCAGCACGCCGTCCCAGCGCGCGCGGTCCTGGTCGAGCAGCAGCACCGGCCGCCCGGCCGCGTCCAGGCGCGCCGCCATGCGCGACGCCTGCAGTTCCATCAGCGCCACCAGGCCATGCACCTCGGGTTCGTTCGGCGCCAGCTCGGCCAGGATGCGACCCAGGCGCAGCGCCTCGTCGACCAGGGCCGGGCGCATCCAGTCGTCCCCCGCCGTGGCGGTATAGCCTTCGTTGAAGATCAGGTAGACCGCCTCCAGCACGGCGCCCAGGCGCTGGCCCAGCTCGGCTGGTGGCGGCAGTTCGAACGGCACCTTCGCCTCGCCCAGGGTGCGCTTGGCGCGCACGATGCGCTGGGCCATGGTGCTCTCTGGCACCAGGAAGGCGCGCGCGATCTCGGCGGTGGCCAGGCCGCCGAGCAGCTTGAGCGTCAGCGCCAGGCGCGCGTCGAGCGACAGCAACGGGTGGCAGGCGGTGAACATCAGGCGCAGCAGGTCGTCCTTGACCACGTCGTTGCGCCGGGCGTCGAGGTCGTCCACGAAATCCGGCACTGTCAGGGCCTCCTGGGCCTCGAGGTCGAGGCCGATCCGTTCCAGTTTCTGGCGCAGGCTGCGGTCGCGCCGCAGCAGGTCGAAGGCGCCGTTGCGCGCGGCCGTGAGCAGCCAGGCGCCGGGGCGGTCGGGGATGCCGTCGTGCGGCCAGCGCTCCAGCGCCGCCACCAGGGCGTCCTGGGCCAGCTCCTCGGCCAGCCCGACGTCGCGCACGATGCGCGCGACGCTGCCGACGATGCGGCCGGATTCGATCCGCCACACCGCCGCGATAGTGTCCTCGACCTTGGCTGCCATTGCGCGTTATTGCCCTGCGCGCATGCGTTCGATGGTTTCGGTCGGCGCGAAGTCGTCCAGCTCGAACAGCTGGCGCACCTCGATCTCGGCTTCCAGGCCAGGGCCGCGCGGGTTGGGAAAGCGGCGCGTCCATTCGAGCGCCTCTTCGCGCGAGCGCACCTGGATCAGGGTATAGCCGGCGATCAGCTCCTTGGTCTCGGCAAACGGGCCGTCGACGACGCGCCGTGCGTCGCCTTCGTAGCGGATGCGCCAGCCCTGGCTGGTGGGCTTGAGCCCATTGCCGTCGAGGAGGACGCCGGCGCGCGCCAGTTCCTGGTGGTAGTCGTTCATTTCGGCGAGCAGCGGCTCTTGCGGCATCTCTCCCGCTTCGGACGCGGCGCTGGCCTTGACGATGATCATGAATCGCATGGGGTTCTCCGGTAGTGGTGAGTGGCCCGCGGCGGCAGGCCTTCATGCTCCACGACGAACGGCGTTCAGCGTATTCGACAGCCCTGAAAAAATAATCACCGCATGAAGCAGGGGGCCAGCGCGCGCACTTCGACCGTGGCCCATTCGGCGGCCGGGCACTCGGCGGCCAGAGCGACTGCCTCGTCGCGCGAATCGACGTCGACCATGAAGAAGCCGCCCACCATTTCCTTGGCCTCGGCGAACGGGCCGTCGACGATGCGCGGCTTGCCGGCCGGGACGCTCACCCGCACCGCGCTGTCGAGGGACGCGAGCGACTCGGCCGCCAGCAACAGGCCGCGTTCCTTCAGGTCTTCTCCCCAGCGCAGCATGCGCTCGTAGGCGGCGCGTCCTTCGGCATCGCTGCGGGTGGCGCGCTGGCCGACCGGCTCGTGGATGAGCAGCATATGGGGCATGGTTTCTCCTTTGGGCGGATGGGTCTGGACGCGTGGACGGTGTAGCCGCCCACCCTATGGTAGCGCTGTTTGCGGTTCAGGCAAAAAAAACGCCCGCCGGTGAGGGCGGGCGCTTGGCGTCACTGCCGCCTCTTGCGGGCGGCCTGCGCTGTTACAGCACGTCGCTGGCGTGGTCGGCCAGGCGCGAGCGTTCGCCGCGCGCCAGGGTCACGTGGCCGCCGTGGCTCCAGCCCTTGAAGCGGTCGACCACATAGGTCAGGCCGCTCGAACCCTCGGTGAGGTAAGGCGTGTCGATCTGCGCGATATTGCCCAGGCACAGGATCTTGGTGCCGGGACCGGCGCGCGTGACCAGGGTCTTCATCTGCTTCGGCGTCAGGTTCTGCGCCTCGTCGATGATCAGGAACTTGTTCACGAAGGTGCGGCCGCGCATGAAGTTGAGCGACTTGATCTTGATGCGCGAGCGGATCAGGTCTTGCGTGGCGGCGCGGCCCCAGTCGCCGGCGTCGCCATCCGACTTCATCAGCACCTCGAGGTTGTCGTCGAAGGCGCCCATCCATGGCGACATCTTTTCTTCTTCGGTGCCCGGCAGGAAGCCGATGTCCTCGCCCACCGGCACCGTCACGCGGGTGACGATGATCTCGTTGTAGAGCTTGGTCTCGAGCACTTGCGCCAGGCCGGCAGCGAGGGCCAGCAGGGTTTTACCGGTGCCGGCCTGGCCCAGCAGGGTGACGAAGTCGACCTCGGGATTCATGAGCAGGTTGAGGGCGAAGTTCTGCTCGCGGTTGCGCGCCGTGATGCCCCAGACGTTGTTCTTGTTGTGACTGTAGTCGCGCAGGGTCTGCAGCACGGCGGTCTTGCCGTTGATCGACTTGACCTGCGCGTACAGCGGCGACTGGCCATCCTTCGGTTCGAGGAACACGAACTGGTTCACCAGCAGGGTCGGGATCAGGGGGCCGGTGACGCGGTAATAGGTCGCCGAGCTGCCGTTCTTGTTTTCCTGCCAGGATTCGACGTCCTTGCCGTGCTTGTCCCAGAAATCGTCCGGCAGCTGGACGATGCCCGAGTACAGCAGGTCGGTGTCTTCCAGCACGTGGTCGTTGAAGTAATCCTCGGCCGGCAGGCCGATGGCGCGCGCCTTGATGCGCATATTGATGTCTTTCGACACCAGCACGATGGCGCGGCCCGCCATCTGCTGCTCGAGCGCGCGCACGACGCCCAGGATCTGGTTGTCGGCCTTGCCGGACGGCAGACCTTCGGGCAGGGCGGCGCTGTTCAGGCGGGTCTGGAACAACAGGCGGCCCTTGGCATCCTTGTTGCCCAGCTTGGACAGCGGAATGCCCGACTCGATCGCGTCGTCGTCGACGTTGGCGATCAGGGCGTCGAGCGTGCGCGAGACCTGGCGCGCATTGCGCGCGACTTCGGACATGCCCTTCTTGTGGTTGTCCAGCTCCTCGAGCGTCATCATCGGCAGGTAGACGTCGTGCTCTTCGAAGCGGAACAGCGAGGTCGGATCGTGCATCAGCACATTGGTGTCGAGCACGAACACCTTGGTGGCGCCGGAGCGGTCGGCCTTGCGGCTGGTGGACGACTTGATGGTGACTTCGACCGGCTTGTGCTTGGCCGGATGCGGCTGATCGGCGTCGGTCTCGCGCAGCTTGGCTTGTGCAGGGGCGGCTTCAGGCCAGTTCTGCTTGCCTTGCTTGGTGGTCTTGCGGGCCGGTTGCCCAGCCTGTTCGGCGACGGATGGAACGGCTGCGACGGGTTTGGCAGCCGCGGGCGCTTGCGCCGCGGCCAGGGTGTCTTGCGCCTTGCGGCGTGCGCGCGATTTCGGCGTCGGCACGGCCTGGCCGCTGATCAGGTCTTCGACGTCGTCGTTGGCCTGGGCCGAGACGGGACGTACCGGCGATTTGCCGGGTTCGGCCTTCGGGTAATCTTTTGCCAGCAGCATGGTCGCTGGCTGGGTAGGCATCTTTGGCAGTGGCATCAGGTTCTCAATCTAAAAAAAGTCTGGATGGCCGTGCGCGCGCGGGCCACGTGGCGCGCTGCCGCACGGAGTCGATGCTACTAACGGGAATGGCGGATGAGCCGCCGGGGTGATTGCGAGGAAAAATGTCTGCAGTACGGCCGAGCCCGGAAATGCTCCGGCCCGGCGGGAAACCAGATTGGAAGAATGTCGATGAATTACGGGTTGACTCAAAATAAGGGGTAGCGATCCAGCAGGTTGAACAAACTGGAGCCATCCGTAATTCAGGGCTGGCTCTTCAAAAATTCCAGCACTTCGGTGACGTGATCATTGACTTTCACGCCACGCCATTCTTTCACCAATCGGCCTTGAGCGTCAATGACAAACGTACTGCGCTCGACCCCACGCACTTGTTTGCCATACATATTCTTCATCTTCATGACATTGAATTGCGTGCAGACGGTTTCGTCCGGATCGGAGATCAGTTCGAAGGGCAGGCCCAGCTTGGCCTTGAAGTTCTCGTGCGAGCGCAGCGAATCGCGGCTCAGGCCAACGATCTCGGCGCCCAGCGCCTGGAACTCGGGCCAGGCTTCGCGAAAGGCGATGCTCTCGGTGGTGCAGCCCGGCGTATTGTCCTTGGGGTAGAAGTACAGCACGGTGTACCTGGCGGGACGGCCAGCCAGCTCGAAGGTCTGGCCACCGGTCATCGGGGCGGAAAATGGGGCGATGGTTGCTTGGCTCTCGGCCACGGGCTTCTCCTGGGCAGTGACAGCGCGCTGCGCTGCAAATATTAACCTCCCGGCGCATGGTGGCGGGGAGCGGCACTGGCATGATAATCCGGCGGTGCCACCTGCCGCTAGTGCTCCGGCTGGCCAGAATCACACTATTTACCCCGATTTGGAAATGTTTCTGGAGATTTAAGATCCGGCTAACGAAATCAGGCGTCGATAATCAGGGCCAGCGTTACCTTGCGTCCTTCACCCATCAGCACGTTATAGGTGCGGCAGGCGGCCTGGCTGTCCATGCTTTCGACGCCGACGTGCATGGCCGACAGGCTGGCCACCAGGCGCGGGTGCACGAAGCGCTGGCGCTCGCCGGTGCCGAGGATGACGACGTCCGGCGCGTCCTTCGCGATCTCTTCGAAGTGGGCGGCGGTCAGGTCGTCGAAGCGGGTCACGTTCCATGGCCGCGGCGGGATCTCCGGGAGCACCGTCAGGCTGTAATTGAAGCGTTCGGCATTGATTTCCACGCCCGAGGCGTCATAGCCGGTCACGGTCTGGTATTGTTGGGTGTTGTCGGAATGAAGCTTCATGGCGTTTGCTGAAATCCGGTGGGCTGGCAAAGGCTCATTGTAACCGGATCGGCAAGGTTGCCTAAACGGGGCGCTTTCGGCAGAATGGTATTTTTCGCACTGCAACAGAGCACGCTCACATCTGGGGAAATTTTGAGACCGATCGCCAAATCCAACAAGCTCGACGACGTCTGCTACGAAATCCGTGGTCCGGCCCTGGACAAGGCGCGCCAGATGGAAGAAGACGGCCAGAAGATCATCAAGCTCAACATCGGCAACCTCGCCGTGTTCGGCTTCGACGCGCCTGACGAGATCGTCAGCGACATGATCCGCAATATGCACGGCGCGGCCGGCTATACCGATTCCAAAGGCATGTTCGCGCCGCGCAAGGCGGTCATGCATTACACGCAAGAGAAGAACATCGCCGGCGTGGGCATGGACGACATCTACCTGGGCAATGGCGCCTCGGAGCTGATCGTGATGTCGATGCAGGGGCTCTTGAACAACGGCGACGAAGTGCTGGTGCCGGCGCCCGATTACCCGCTGTGGACCGCGGCCGTGAGCCTGGCCGGCGGCGCGCCGGTGCACTATGTGTGCGACGAGCAGTCCGGCTGGCTGCCCGACATCGAAGACATGCGGCGCAAGATTACGCCGAACACGCGCGCGATCGTCGTCATCAATCCGAACAACCCGACCGGCGCGCTGTATCCACGCGAAGTGCTGCTCGACATCATCGAGCTGGCGCGCCAGCACCAGTTGATCGTCTACGCCGACGAGATCTACGACAAGACCCTGTACGACGGCGCCCAACACGTCTCGATCGCCTCGCTGGCCGACGACGTGCTGTTCGTGACCCTGAATGGCCTGTCGAAGAACTACCGTTCCTGCGGCTACCGCGCCGGCTGGATGGTGGTCTCGGGCGAGAAACGCCACGCGAAAGGCTATATCGACGGCCTGAACATGCTGGCCTCGATGCGCCTGTGCGCCAATGCGCCGGGGCAGTTCGCCATCCAGACCGCCCTTGGCGGCCACCAGAGCATCAACGACCTGGTGGGGCCGGGCGGACGCCTCTTGAGGCAGCGCGACCTCGCGCATAAATTGCTTACCGATATACCGGGCGTGTCCTGCGTCAAGCCAAAAGCCGCGCTCTACATGTTCCCGCGCCTCGATCCGAAGATGTATCCGATCACGGACGACCAGCAGTTCATCTGCGAACTGCTGTCCGAGGAAAAAGTGCTGCTGGTGCAAGGCACCGGCTTCAACTGGATCGCCCCGGACCATTTCCGGCTGGTGTTCCTGCCCAATTCCGACGACCTGACCGACGCTTGCGGACGCATCGCGCGCTTCCTCGACGGTTACCGACGACGCCACGCCTGAACCGGACGGGCGTCCTGACCATCAAGAGATACAGATTTTATGAAACCGATTCAAGTTGGCCTCCTGGGCATCGGCACCGTGGGTGCCGGTACCTTCAACGTCCTTCAACGCAACCAGGAAGACATCCGCCGCCGCGCCGGACGCGGCATCGAGATTGCAATGATTGCGGCGCGCAATATTGAACGCGCGCGCGAAGTGACCGGCGGTGCGGTCGAGATCGTGAGCGACCCGTTTGCGGTGGTCAACCATCCGGACATCGACATCGTCGTCGAATTGATCGGCGGCTACGAACTGCCTCGCGAGCTGGTGCTGAAGGCGATCGCCAACGGCAAGCACGTCGTGACCGCCAACAAGGCGCTGCTGGCGCTGCACGGCAACGAGATCTTCGCCGCCGCCCAGGAAAAGGGCGTGATGGTGGCCTTCGAGGCGGCCGTGGCCGGCGGCGTGCCGATCATCAAGGCCCTGCGCGAAGGCCTGACCGCGAACCGCATCGAATCGGTGGCCGGCATCATCAACGGCACCACCAATTTCATCCTGACCGAGATGCGCGAGAAGGGTCTGGATTTTGCGACCGTGCTCAAGCAGGCGCAGGAGCTGGGCTATGCCGAGGCCGATCCGACCTTCGACATCGAGGGCGTCGATGCGGCCCATAAACTGACCATCATGTCGGCGATCGCCTTCGGCATTCCGGTGCAGTTCGACAAGGCCTATGTGGAAGGCATCAGCCAGCTGCAGGCGGCCGACATCCGCTACGCCGAACAGCTCGGCTACCGCATCAAGCTGCTGGGCATCACGCGCCGCACCCATACCGAGTCGGGCGAGGGCGTCGAGCTGCGCGTGCACCCGACCCTGATCCCGGCCGCGCGCCTGATCGCCAATGTCGAAGGCGCGATGAACGCGGTGCTGGTGCAGGCCGATGCGGTCGGCGCCACGCTGTACTACGGCAAGGGCGCCGGTTCCGAGCCGACCGCATCGGCCGTGATCGCCGACCTGGTCGACGTGACCCGCCTCCTGACCGCCGACCCGTACAGCCGCGTGCCGCACCTGGCGTTCCAGCCGAACCAGATGACCGACGTCGCGATCATGCCGATGTCCGAGATCACCAGCAGCTATTACCTGCGCGTGCACGTGCAGGACAAGCTGGGCGTGATGGCCGACCTGACCCGCATCCTGGCCGACGCCGGCATCTCGATCGACGCCGTGCTGCAGAAGGAGCCGGGCGACCAGCTTGATATCGACATCATCATGCTGACGCACCAGACGCGCGAAAAGAACATCGACGCGGCGATCGCCAAGATCGAAGGATTGCCGGCGGTGATCGGCAAGGTGACGCGGATTCGCCTGGAAACGCTGGGCTGACCTGACCGGCCATGCCATTGGAACCGCCGTCGCCCGTGCTGGGCCACGGCGGTTTTTTCATGGCGGCGGCATGCCTTCGTGGACCAGCAACGTCGCTGGATACGGCTCGAAACGGCGCGGCAATTCCTCGTCATCGTCGAGGAGGGCGGTGGTGAGGAGCAGCAGGTCCTGCTCGATGTGCTCGAACAGCGCATTGGCGACGCTGGCGTAGCTGATGTGGAAGTTGGCGGAAGTCATCCGCGGATTCTACCTGCGCTGCATTGCACCAATGTGCCAGATCAAGCCCAATTTGACCGGCTTCAATCGTCAATCGCCGGCAAGGCACTGTTTCGGTGCGCACGCTTGCCGCCGGCTGCGGTTTGTGCTCGCGCAAATGCTTCGTACTGTAGAGCAAGACCGGCGGTATTAAATGCGGATACGCAAGCATGAATGTGAGAAACAGCGTTTGTTCCGCCATGCCTGCCGTTGTACATTACGCACTCCATCACAGCCGAGCTTTCGAGCATGAGCCAACCGAATCAGTTTTCCCTGCTGACCCAGCGCCGTTTCGGCCCGTTCTTCTGGACCCAGTTCCTGGGCGCCTTCAACGACAATCTGTTCAAGACCGCGCTGCTGGTCGTCATGACCTATGATGCGATCAACTGGACCACGCTCGATCCCTCCCTGCTCAACAACCTGATCCCGGGCCTGTTCATCCTGCCCTACGTGCTGTTCTCGGCCACCTCGGGCCAGATCGCCGACAAGTTCGACAAGGCGAAGCTGGCGCGCATCGTCAAGATCGCCGAGATCGCGATCATGCTGGTGGCCGGCATCGGCTGGATGACGCACACGCTGTGGCTCCTGATCGCGGCGGTGGTCGGCATGGGCATGCATTCGACGCTGTTCGGTCCGGTGAAATACGCGTATCTGCCGCAGAACCTGAAGCCCGACGAGCTGGTGGGCGGCAATGGCGTGGTCGAGATGGGGACCTTCGTCGGCATCCTGCTGGGTGAAGTGGCCGGCGCGATCCTGGTCGGCTACAAGCCCAACGGCATCATGCTGGTGGCCGGTGCAACCTTGCTATTCGCCGTGCTGGGCCTGGCCGCCGCCTGGCGCATTCCGCCATCGCCGGCGCCGGCGCCCGAACTGCGCATCAGCCGCAATTTCATCGCCGAATCGTGGCGCAACCTGGCGTATTCGCGCCAGAACCGCACCGTGTTCCTGTCGATGCTCGGTAATTCCTGGTTCTGGTTCTATGGCGCCTTGCTGCTGGCCCAGTTCCCGGTGTTCTCGAAAGACTATCTGATGGGTGACCACAGCGTGTTCGTGCTGCTGCTGACCGTGTTCTCGCTCGGCATCGGGCTCGGCTCGCTGCTGTGCGAGCGCCTGTCGGGCCACAAGGTCGAGATCGGCCTGGTGCCGTTCGGCTCGATCGGCCTGTCGGTATTCGGCATCGACCTGTATTTCGCCAGCGAAGCCTTTATTGCCAGCACGACGGTGGTGGACTGGACCGGCCTGCTGAACCAACCCGGCGCCTGGCGCATCCTGGGCGACCTGGTGATGATCGGCGTGTTCGGCGGTTTCTTCATCGTGCCGCTGTTCGCCCTGATCCAGACCCGCTGCGACCAGAAGCACGTGTCGCGCACGATCGCCGGCATGAACATCCTGAACGCGATCTTCATGGTCGCATCGGCCGGGGTCGCCATCCTGCTGCTGGGGCAGGGCTTCAGCATCCCGGAACTGTTCCTGACCACGGCCCTGCTCAATGCGGTGGTGGCGGTGTACATCTTCTCGCTGGTGCCGGAATTCCTGATGCGCTTCCTGGCCTGGCTGTTGATTCACACCGTGTACCGGGTGCGCACCATCGACACCGCGCGCATCCCGAGCGAAGGCCCGGCGGTGCTGGTGTGCAACCACGTCAGCTACGTGGACGCGATCGTGATCAATGCCGCCAGCCCACGCCCGATCCGCTTCGTCATGGATCACCGCATTTTTAAAACGCCGTTCCTGCGCTGGATTTTCCGCGCGGTGAACGCGATCCCGATCGCGCCGGCCAAGGAAGATCCGTGGACGATGGAAAAGGCGTTCGTCGACATCGCCCATGCGCTGCATGATGGCGAGCTGGTGTGCATCTTCCCGGAAGGGCGCCTGACCTCGACTGGGGAGATGAACGAGTTCCGCCACGGCATCACGAAAGTCATGGAGCGCAGCAAGGTGCCGGTGATCCCGATGGCGCTGCGTGGCCTGTGGGGCAGCTGGTTTACCCGCGACAAGAGCAATCTGTTCGAGCGCAGGATTTCGCGCGGCATGCGCTCGCAGCTGGCGCTGGCGGTCGGCCAGCCGGTCGCGCCCGAGCTGGCGACGCCGGCCTACCTGCAACAGCAGGTGATGGCGCTGCGTGGAGAGTGGAAGTAGAGCCTGCCAAACCCTGTCCAGTGAAGATCTTGCACGGTATGGCAAAAACGCAAGATTTTTTCGCTGGCTCTGATATAATTATCGACTAGTCGGGGCGTAGCGCAGCCTGGTAGCGTACGTGCATGGGGTGCACGGGGTCGGAGGTTCGAATCCTCTCGCCCCGACCAAAGTATCAGTGAAAAAGCCAGCTTTCGAGCTGGCTTTTTTACGTCCATTTTCACGTCAAGACCCTAATCCTCGCGACCCCGGCGCCAGCTCGTCCAGTACGCCCAGCAACTGGCCGACGTCCACCGGCTTGACCAGGTGCCTGGTAAACCCGGCCCGTTTCGACGCCGCCATGTCCTGCGGCTGGCCGTAGCCGCTCAGCGCGATCATGGCGGCGCCGGCCACCAGCGGCGCCGCGCGCAGCTCTCGCACCAGCCGATAGCCATCCATATCCGGCAAGCCGATATCCAGCAAGCAGACGTCGAAACTGTCTTTCTGCACCCGCCGCAGCGCCGCCGTCGACGAATCCTCGACCTGCACCCGGTGCCCCACCGCCGACAGGACGATGCCCAGCGATTCGGCGGCGTCGCGGTTGTCGTCGACGATCATGATGCGCAGCGTCGAATGCGCCGCCAGCGCGGCGTCGTCCTCGCGTCGCCTCGCGTCGTCACCAGCGCCATCCACGCCGAGCGGCAGGACCACGCTGAAGCAGCTGCCCCGTCCCGGCCCGTCGCTGTGCGCCTGCACCTGCCCGCCATGCAGGTTGACCATGCTGCGCACCAGCGCCAGCCCCAGGCCGAGACCGCCCTGGGCGCGATCCGGCGTGCGCTTGGCCTGCGTGAACAACTCGAACACATCGGGCAGCAGCGCGGCATCGATGCCGATGCCATTGTCCTTCACGCTCAGCTTCACCTGTCCCGCGTCCGGCACGGCGTCGGCGCACACGGTGATCTCGCCGCCGTCCGGCGTGTACTTGGCCGCATTGTTGATCAGGTTGGCCATCACCTGCACCAGCCGCTTGCGGTCGCCGATGACGGTGACGTTGGCCGCGCCGAGGCGGGTCGACAGGGTGTGGCCCTTCTTTTCGATCAGCGGGCGCGCCTGCTCGATGGCGTTCTGGATCACCGACTTGAGGGCGACCGGTTCGCGTTCCAGCTCGACCAGGCCGCGTGTCACGCGCGAGACGTCGAGCAAGTCGTCCACCAGCTCGACCATGTGCCGCACCTGGCGCCCGATGACGTCGCTGGCGTGGGCGATGCGCTTCGGGTCGGCGCCGGACAGTTTCAGCATCTGGGCCGCGGTGCTGATCGGCGCCAGCGGGTTGCGCAGCTCGTGGGCCAGCATGGCCAGGAACTCGTCCTTGCGCGCGTTCGCCGCTTTCAGTTC
>Ga0308168_1003215_pt1 | contig 12729 bp, 11 predicted proteins | sample PhyCR2_FD_202133 | JGI IMG/M metagenome (GOLD analysis project Ga0308168, IMG submission 202133) | Phyllosphere microbial communities from UC Gill Tract Community Farm, Albany, California, United States - DLSLRC.R2 | ecosystem: Host-associated > Plants > Phyllosphere > Unclassified | place: USA... | reverse complement strand
TCACTTCATCATGCTCGAACACCTGAACCTGCTGTGGTTTTCCACCCTGAACGCGGACGCCGGCCTGCATGGCTGGCGCCTCGAACTCGGCATCGTCGCCGCCAAGTACCTGATCCTGCTGGTGCCGCTTGGCCTGGCCGGCCTCTGGATCGGCGGGCAGCCGCTGCAGCGCGAAGCGGCGGTCAAGGCGCTCGCCGCCACCGCCGGCGCGCTGGCGCTAAATGCCTGCATCGGCCTGCTGTGGTACCACGCGCGTCCCTTTGCCGGCGGCATCGGCCACAGCTTCCTGCGCCATGCGCCCGACAGTTCCTTCCCGAGCGACCACGGCACCATCATGTTCACGGTGGCGCTGGTGCTGGCCGGGGCCCGGGCACCGGCAGCACGCCGCTTCGGCGCAGCGCTGCTGCCAATTGCCGTGATCGTGGCCTGGGCACGGGTCTTTCTTGGAGTACATTGGCCGCTGGATATGATCGGAGCATTCTGCGTGGCGATCGCCATGGCCTTGCTGTTCCGCACCACGGCCGTGGACGGCCCGTGCGTGACGCTGGCGGAGTCGATGGCAACGCTGTACCGGCGCCTGCTGGCGCGGCCGATCGCGCGCGGCTGGCTGCGGCCCTAGAGCACCCAACAAAACCTCCATGGCTGTGTTGCATCGTCTCGCCGTACGTCCGTACTGTCTTCGACGATGCGTCGGCGAGCCGCAGCTCTTGCCCTGAAGGTTTTGCTAGGCGCTCTTAAGCCGCTCCGGCGCTCAGGCAGCGCCTTCCGCTTTCTCGAACACCAGCTTCTTCTTGCCGTCCAGGTGGAACACGCCGATCGGCTGCGCCTGGACGTCGTCTCCCGGCGCCGGCAACCGGGTGCAATTGTTGGTTTCGATCTGCCACATGTCGTCGCCTGCGCGCAGCAGGAAGGTTTCCTGGCCGGTCGAGAACAGTTCGATGTTGAGGTCGGTGAGGTCGGTCTTGCCGAAATCGAAGCGGCGCTGGCAATCCGGCAGGCGCGAGGCCAGCACGCTCAGCGATGCCTGCTTGCTCCAGAAATAATCCTGGGTGACCCTCACGATGACGGCATGGTCGCGGTCGTTATCGATGGTATAGCTGGCCGAATCGTTGACGCAGCCGGCCAGCAGCAAGGTCGGCAGTAGCGTCGGCAGTAAATATGTCAGCCTGGTAAGAGGGGAGCGCATGGTCATTCCTGTGTGCATCACTGCCCCGAGTATAGAACCCTTCAAACGCCATCTGCAACGCTGCACGCCGTCTCCTTTCCGAAAGTTTCCACAAGTCTTTGATTTCCAAGCGGAATTGCCTCTGGTGCGCGGCGCATTTTCTTGATTTCGGCGATGATCAATAACACACTACCAACCGAATCGAGAGACCAGCAATGCCACAAGACGACCAGACCCTGGACGCGACGGCGGTGCAGGACGCGCCTTCCTACGTCCCTCCCCAAGCGCTGACGCTGCGTATCAACGGCGCCGAGCACCAGCTGCACATCGAACCGCGCGTCACCCTGCTTGACGCCCTGCGCGAAGTCACCCACCTGACCGGCACCAAGAAAGGCTGCGACCGCGGCCAGTGCGGCGCCTGCACGGTGCTGGTGGACGGCCAGCGCATCAATTCCTGCCTGACCCTCGCCGTCATGCACGACGGCCGCGAGATCACCACCGTCGAGGGTTTGGCCCACGAGGGCGAACCGCATCCGATGCAGCAAGCCTTCATGGATTGCGACGGCTTCCAGTGCGGCTACTGTACCCCCGGCCAGCTGTGTTCGGCCGTGGCGCTGCTCGACGAAGTCAAGCAGCGCCAGGCCAGCGCCCTGACCGAAGGCGGGCAACTCGAACCCGGCCAGCTCAGCGACGATGAAATCCGCGAGCGCATGAGCGGCAACCTGTGCCGCTGCGGCGCCTATCCGAACATCGTCAAGGCGATCCGCAGCGTCGTCCTGCGCCAGGCCTGAGGGGGAATCCATGCACTCGATATCCTACGAACGTGCGAACGACGTGGACCACGCGATCGAACTGGCGCGCCAGCCCGGCACCAAGTTCATCGGCGGCGGCACCAACCTGCTCGACCTGTACAAAAGCGGCATCGAAAAGCCGGTCCGCCTGGTGGACGTCAGCCGCCTGGCCCTGTCCGCCATCGACGAACTGCCGGACGGCGGCCTGCGCATCGGCGCCACGGTGTCGAACACCGCCGCCGCGAACCACCCGCTGGTGCGCCAGCGCTACCGCATCCTGTCGGAAGCCATCCTGCACGGTGCCACGGCCCAGCTGCGCAACATGGCGACGGTCGGCGGCAACCTGCTGCAGCGCACCCGCTGCTATTACTTCACCGACCCCACCTTCGCCCACTGCAACAAGCGCAACCCGGGTTCGGGCTGCGACGCCCTCGAAGGCTACAACCGCATCCACGCGATCCTCGGCGCCAGCCCCGAATGCATCGCCACCAATCCCTCGGACATGAGCGTGGCGCTGGTGGCGCTGGACGCCGTCGTCCACCTGCAGGGCCCTAGCGGCGCACGCCAGGTCCCCGTGGCCGACTTCCACCGCCTGCCGGAAGACAGGCCCCAGGACGATACCGTGATCCAGCCGGGCGAATTGATCGTCGCGGTCGAACTGCCGCCGGCGAAATTTACGCAAACGTCGCACTACATCAAGGTACGCGACCGCGCCAGCTATGCGTTTGCGCTGGTGTCGGTGGCGGCCGCCGTCGAGATGGACGGCGACCTGGTGCGCGACGCGCGCATCGTGCTGGGCGGCGTGGCGCATAAACCCTGGCGCGCGGTGGACGCCGAAAACACGCTGCGCGGCAAACCCCTGACCGACGAGGTGCTGGCCAAGGTGGCCGCGGCGGCGGTGGCCGGCGCCCATGCCTACAAGGACAATGCCTTCAAGGTCGAGTTGGCCCAACGCGCAGTCGTGCGCGCTTTACAGACTGCAGCGGGAGGAAACGTATGAACGCAATCGGCGCACCCATCAACCGTACCGACGCCTGGGCCAAGGTCAGCGGCCAGGCCCGTTACTCGGCCGAGCACCCGGTCGAGGGACTGACCCACGGCGTGCTGGTCACGTCCACCATCCCGAGCGGGCGCGTGCTGCGCGTCGACGACAGTGCGGCGCGCGAGGTGCCCGGCGTGCTGCTGGTCATGACGCCGCAGAACGCCATGCGCCTGCCGCAGGAAACCAAGGACGGCAAGATCCAGCCGCCGGTCGGCCGCAGGCTGACGCTGCTGCAGGAAGACGATGTCTATTACAACAACCAGCCGATCGCGGTGGTCGTGGCCGACACGCTGGAACATGCGCGCGACGCCGCCGCCCGCCTGCGCGTGGAATACGAGCACAAGCCGGCGGTGCTGGATTTCGACGTCGCCAAGCAATCCGTGCATCCGCCGGAAAAAGTGCTGACCGAGGACACCGACACCAAGCGCGGCGACCTGCAGGCCGGCCTGCTGGCGGCCAGCAAGCACGTGGACGCGGTCTACACGACCCCGATCGAAAACCACAACCCGCTCGAGACCCACGCGACGATTGCAGAGTGGGACGGCGACAAGCTGACGGTGCACGACTCGACCCAGTACATGAAGGGTGTGCAGAAGATCCTGTCCGCCATCTTCGGCATCCCGCAGGACAACGTGACCTCGATCTGCCCCTACGTCGGCGGCGGCTTCGGTTCCAAGGGCTCGGTGTGGTCGCACGTGGTTTTGACCGCGATGGCGGCGAAGCAGCTGGGCCGCCCGGTCAAGCTGTCGCTCGACCGCAACCAGATGTTCGGCCCGGTCGGGCAGCGCCCGGTCACCGAGCAGCGCATGCGCATCGGCGCCCTGGACGACGGCCGCATGATGGCATCCAGCCACGACACGGTCGCCTACACCTCGGTGCTCGAGGACTGGATCGAGCCGACCGCGCTGATGACGCGCATGATGTACGAAAGCCCGAACCAGGAAACCTCGCACCGGCTGGCGCCCATGAACCTGGGCACGCCGACTTTCATGCGCGCGCCGGGCGAAGCCTCGGGTTCGTTCGCGCTGGAGTCGGCGATGGACGAACTGGCCTACGAGCTGGGCATGGACCCGGTCGCATTGCGCCTGAAGAACTACACCGAGATCGATCCGGGCAAGGAACTGCCGTTCTCCAGCAAATCGCTGCGCCAGTGCTACGAGATCGGCGCCGAACGCTTCGGCTGGAAGGATCGCAATCCGCAACCGCGCTCGATGCGCCGGGGCGACAAGCTGGTGGGCTGGGGCATGGCCACCTGCACCTATCCGACCAACCGCTCGGCCGGCCAGTGCTCGGCCAGCCTGCAGCCGGACGGTATTGCGCTGTTCCGCTCCAGCACCCAGGACCTGGGCACCGGCACCTACACGGTCATGACGCAGATCGCGGCCGATGCGCTCGGCGTGGCGCTCGAGAACGTGCGCTTCGAACTCGGCAACTCGCAGATGCCGGAAGCGCCGGTGTCGGGTGGTTCGACCACGGTGGCCAGCGTCGGTCCGGCGGTGCAGGCGGCGGGCCATGCGCTGCGCCTGAAACTGATCGGCATCGCCGCCGCCGACGACGGCTCGCCGCTGTTCGGGGCGCTGCCGGATGCGGTCGGCGTGGAGCAGGGCGAGCTGTACCTGCTGGCCGATCCATCCAGGCGCGCCAGCATGCTGGAGATCGCCACGCGCCACCGGCAGAGTCATGGCGAGGTGGTCGAAGTCACGGCCAAGGCCGAGCCGGGCGATGCCTCGAAAAAATACTCGATGCATGCGTTCGGCGCGGTGTTCGTCGAAGTGCAGGTCGACGAAGCGCTGGGCGAAATTCGCGTGCCGCGCGTGGTCGGCGTCTACGGCGTGGGCAAGCTGATGAACGAAAAAACCGGCTACAGCCAGCTGATGGGCGGCGTGGTCTGGGGCATCAGCCTGGCCCTGTTCGAGGAAACCCTGATCGACAAGCGCAACGGCCGCGCGGTGAACGGCAACCTGGCCGAGTACCACGTGCCGACCAATGCCGACATCCAGGAAATCGACGTCCAGATCGTGGACGAGGACGACCCCCATGTGAACCCGCTGGGTGCGAAGGGCATCGGCGAGATCGGCATCACGGGCGTGGGCGCGGCGATCGCCAATGCGGTGTATCACGCAACCGGCAAGCGGGTGCGCGACCTGCCGATCACGCTCGACAAAGTTTTGTAAGCAGAAAGGAAAAAGATGACCCGTTTCAAAGAGAAAACCGTACTCGTCACCGGCGCCGCCTCCGGCATCGGCCTGGCCACCGCCCGCCGCTTCCTCGATGAAGGCGCCCGTGTCGTGATGCTCGACAACGACGAAGCCAAGCTCAAGGAAGCCGCCGGCGGACTGCCGCAGGCGCGCGTGCTGGTGCACGTCGGCGACACCGCCGACAAGGCCACCGCCAGCGCCGCCGTCCAGGCAACCGTCGAGCGCTTCGGCGGCCTGGACATCCTGATCAACAACGCCGGCGTGGCCACCGAAGGCGACATCATGAACACGAGCGAAGAAGACTTCGACCGCGTCATGGCGGTCAACGTCGGCGGCTACTTCCACATGGCCAAGGCGGCGATGCCGGAACTGGTCAAGACGCGCGGCGCCATCGTCATGACCTCTTCGGTCTCGGGCTTGGGCGGCGACTGGGAACTGTTCGCCTACAACACCTCGAAGGGCGCGGTCAGCAACATGGTGCGCGCGATGGCGATGGATGCGGCCAAGGATGGGGTGCGGGTGAATGCGGTGAATCCCAGCTTTACCAAGACCGGGATGACCGAGGACATGATGGGCAAACCCGAACTGATCGCCGAGTTCAAAAAACGCATGCCGCTCGGGGCGCCCGAGGATCCGGAAGGCATCGCGGCAGCGATGGCGTTCCTGGCGAGCGAGGATGCGCGCCTGATTACGGGGGTGAACCTGCCGGTGGATGCCGGGTTGCGGGCTTCTAACGGACAGCCGCACCAGTAATCAATAGAGGTAAACGTAACACGTCGCCCCTGCGAAGGCAGGGGCCCAAGTTCGTAGCAGGCCGCCAGCTTGTATCGTGGCCTTTCAAATAAACTTGGGCCCCTGCCTGCGCAGGGGCGACGGTTCAAGCGGGAGCGGTACTAGTTATTTGCCGTGGCCTGCATGCCCCGCCTGCGCCACGTGCTCGGATTTCTCTTCCTTCGCACCGTGGCCGCCTTCATGCTCGCCACCCTTCGGCCGCGCATTCTCCCAACCACCACCCAGCGCCAAAAACAGCTGCGCCTGATCCGCCGCCAGCTGCGCATCCGACGCCGCCAGCACGCTCTCGGCCGAGGCCAGCGTACGGTCGGCATCCAGCGCCGCCAGGAAGTCGGTGCGGCCGAATTGGTACAGCCTGGCGGTCTGGCGGGCTGCCAGCGCGCTCTGGTCGCGCGCTGCGCGCAGGGCGCCGTTGCGGTCGAGTTCACGGGCATACACCGTCAGCGCGCTTTCGGTCTCGCGCAGAGCGTTCAGCACCACCGCGTCGAAGTGGGCCAGCGCGCCTGCGGTGGCGGCGTTCGCCTGGGCGATGTGCGAGTGGGCCGAACTGGTCGACGGCAGGTTCCACTGGATCAGCGGGCCGAGCGAGAATTTCCAGGTGTTGGCGTTGCCGAAGTCGTTCATGAAGCCGACGCCGCCGAACGAGGCGCCCAGCGTGATGTTCGGGTACAGCTCGGCGGTGGCGACGCCGATGCGGGCGGTGGCGCCGGCCAGCTGGCGCTCGGCCTGGCGCACGTCCGGACGGCGGCGCAGCAGGGCGGCGCCATCGCCGACCGGGACCGCGCTGACCACGCGCGGCGGCGTGGTGCACTGCGCCACCTCTTGCGGAAAGCCGCTCGGCACCTCGCCGGTCAGCACCGCCAGGCGGTACAGCGCGGTGCGCTGGCGCGCCACCAGCGGCGGCAGGTTGGCGCGCAGCCCGTCGAGCTGGGCCTGGGCACGGCTGTTGTCGATGGCGATGCCGCGGCCGCGCTGGACGCGCTCGGCGGTCAGGTTGGCGAACTTCTGCTGCAGGTCGACCGACTGCTGCGCCACCTTCAGCTGGTAGCCGGCCGCGCAGGCGTCCGCGTAGGCGCGCGTGGTGTCGGCGGCCACCGTCACGTGGGCCAGGTCGGCGGCGGCCTGGGCGGCGTCGACGTCGGCTTCTACGGCTTCGATGGCGCGGCGGATGCGGCCGAACATGTCGAGCTGGTAGGACACCCGGATGTCGCCGTCGTACAGGCCGGTGCGCGGCAGCTGTTCCGGGATGCCGATCGATTCGCCGGCGAGGCGGCCGTACATCGGCGCCACGCTGGCCTCGACTTCCGGACGCTTCTTCTCTTCGACTTCTTCCAGCACCGCATGCGTGCGCTGCAGGTTCGCGGCGGCGACACGCAGGTCGGCATTGGCGGCGAACGCCTTGGCGATCAGCTTGTCCAGCACCGGGTCCTGGTACAGGTGCCACCAGTCGGCCGGCAGCGGGTCGGATTTAAAAGCCTTGTCGGCCGTGCCCATGAACTTCGCATTGGCGGCGTCGCGCTTGACCACGGCTTCTTTCGGCACGTGGTAGTCGGGGCCGACCGTGGTGCAGGCGGCCAGCGCCGCCGCCATCAGCGACAGGGTCAGCGCCTTCTTGATGGAGGCTGTGGAGCGATACCGGGTCATGATGATGAATTCCTTAATGCGCTGTCTTGGCAGCAGGTGCGGGGGCAAGCGCGGCAGCCGGCGCCGCAGCGACGACAGCCGGTGCCTTGGCGGCAGGCGCCGCGGCGGTAGCGGTAGCCGCAGGCGCAGCAGGGGCAGGTGCAGGTGCGGCAGCAGGCGCAGGCTGCGCCGCCCCCGGCAGCACCTTCACGGTGGCGGTCTGGCCGGCGACCAGGCGCACGCTGGCCGGTACCGGATCGAGTGCGATGCGCACCGGGATGCGCTGGGCCAGGCGTACCCAGTTGAAGGTCGGGTTCACGTTCGGCAGCATGTTGGCGCCGGTCGAGCGGTCGCGGTCGGCGATGCCTTCGGCGAAACTTTCGACGTGGCCGGAGATCGGCTGGCGCGTGCCCATCAGGGTCACCTCGACCTTGTCGCCGAGCTGGATGCCGGGCAGCTTGGTTTCTTCGAAATAGCCTTCGACATAGAAAGTGCTGCGGTCGACGATCGCCATCACCGGATGCGCGGCGGTGGCGTAGGCGCCTTCGCGCAGGTCAAGGTTGGTGACGATGCCGTCCACCGCCGACACCACGTGCGAGCGCTCCAGGTTCAGCTTGGCCGTGTCGCGGTTGACGATGGCCTGGGCCAGCGTGGCGCGGGCCTGGTCGGTGCGGGTCTGGCCCTGCTCGCGGGTTTCCTGCGACACCAGGTCGTCCAGCTGGGTGTTACGCTTGTTCTCGCGGGTCGCCTGGCTCAGGGCCGCTTCGGCCGCCGTCACCTGGGCTTCGCTCTGGCGCAGCGCCAGCTCGAAACGGGCGCGGTCGATCTCGAACAGCGGTTCGCCGGCGGCCACGTGCTGGTTGTCGTGCACGTACACTTTCGTTACCTGTCCCGTGACGTCCGGCGCGATCTGCACCACGTAGGCCTTGACGCGGCCGTCGCGGGTCCAGGGTTCGACCTCATAGTGGCGCCACATCTGCCAGCCCGCATAGATCGCGCCCGCAGTCACCAGCAGCGTGATACCAACCCGGCCGACCGCCGGAAGAAAATTTTTCGTCGCCATGTCAGGACCAGTTACGTGTGAAATACGTCAGCGCGCCGAGCACGATGACAAATAAAGAAAAATCGAACAGCGCGGGATGCCACACCACGCGGTAAAAGCCGGTCCAGGCCAGGACCACTTTGAACAGGCGCGATACCACCAGTGCCGCCAGCGTCAGGAGCAGGAGCGGAGGAAGGTAGAGGCCATAGATGCTGACTTCGCCGATCATCGGATCTCCTTGGTTAAACAGCAGTCATGTGGGCGGGCTGGTACGGCGCCGCCCACGGGAACAGGTCGCGCCGGATGCCGGTGAGGGCCGCCAGCGCTTCGCGCTGGGGCGCGTCGTGGGTGCCTTCGCAGACCGCGCGCAGGGCGTTGTCGAGGGCGCCGAGCAGATGCGTCTCGCCATCCTTGTCGAGCGCAGGCAGGCGCTCGAAATGGCGCGACAGCTGCGACATCAGGGGGCCGAGTGCGGCGTCGCCGCGGCCGAGCTGGGCACGGATCTGCTGCAGCAGCGTCATGTTCAGGCCGACGCGCAGGTCGCGCAGCGCGTCGCGTGCCTGCAAGCCGTCCAGGTCGCCCGGCGTTGCCTGGGCGGCCAGCGCCAGGCGCGGCGCCAGCAGGCCGATACGGTCGACCATGCGCGCCGAGAATTCCCCCAGCGTGGTCTTTTCGCCCTTGCCCAGGCGCGCCAGTTCGCGCCAGCCGGCCTTCAGCAGGCGGCGCGCGGTCCAGCCGGCGCCGACGCGGCGGAACATGCTGGTGGTGACGGCGGCGGCCACCAGCCCGGCGATCTGCGCCAGCATGCCGTTGGTGAACGACACCATGTCGGCGGTGTCCGTGTCCATCAGCGCCAGCGTGCCGACAATCCCGAACAGGAAGGGAAAGGCCCGTCCGAAGGTCGCCGGCTGTGCGACGAACACGCCGAGCAGCAGGAACACCGGGGCGCAGAACAGCACCAGCGTCTCGAAGTTGTGCGCCGCCGGCAGCAGCACCAGCAGGTACAGCGCCGACACCGGGATCGAATAGATCGTGTACTCCAGGAAGCCGCGGATGAAGGGCACCGGGTTGTCCTGGGTCGAGAAGAAGCAGCACAGCACGGCAGCCATCATGGGCGCGGCGGCACCCGCCGGCCACCCGGTCAGGATCCAGAAGGCGCAGCAGACCAGCACGGCGACGATGGCGGCAAAGGCCGACAGCAGGGCCATGCCGCGGTCCAGGTGCAGTGCGCTCGGCGGTACACCCGGCACGCGGCGTATTTCGGCCGGCAGGCGGCCATGCACGCCGGCGTCGATATGCTGGCGCAGCGCACGCATCTCGACCGCGATGTCGACCAGGCGGTGCAGGCGCGCGGCCAGGTTCAGTTCGATCATGCCGGTCCAGCCCAGCCCGCGCAGCACCGGCGGCGCGAGTTCGTCGATGCGTTCGTGCAGGCGCCCGCCTGCCTTGGCGATATCGGTGTCCTTCGGCGTCTCCACCAGGGCCACGACGTCCTGCAGCAGCGCGCTCCAGTGCGCGGACACGCCCGTCGCGCCCATCTCGCGCAGCGCGGTCAGGCGGTCTTCGATACCGGACACGATGGGCACGAACTGCGACAGGCGTTCCTGCAGCGCGTTCACCGCATTCCCGGTCCAGCGCAGGCGCGAGGTATCGAAGGGCAGGTGGGTACTCATCATGCGCAGCTCGGTGATGTCGGTGGCGAGCTTGCGGCGATCGGCCGCCGAGCGCGCGTCGCCGGCCGGGTTGAGGGCGTCGCGGATCCAGTGGCGCGCATCGCGTACCGCCTGGTCCAGGCGCGCCAGCAGCACCGGACCGAAGGACTGCGGCAGCACCAGGCTGTGCACGACGGTGGCGCAGGTGATGCCGAGCACGATTTCCTCGACCCGCGCCAGGGCGATGTCGAAGATGGCGCCCGGATTGCTAACGGCCGGGAAACCGATCAGGCCGGCGGTATAACCGGCCAGCATCAGCATGTAGGAACGCGGGGTGCGGTCCAGCAGCGAGAAATACAGGCAGCCGGCGATCCACAAGGCCAGCGCCAGCGACAGCAGCTCGGGCGAATTGACCAGGTGCGGCACCAGCAGGACGACCGCGGTGGCGCCAAGGATGGTGCCGCCCGCCCGGTACAGACCCTTGGAACGGGTCGGTCCGGCGAACGGCTGGGCCACGATGTAGGCAGTCATCATGGCCCAGAAAGGACGCGGCAGTCCGATGCGCAAGGATAGATATACCGAGAGCATCGCTGCCGCGAAAGACTTAACGGAGAACAGCAGCTCCGACCTGCTAGCAAACTTCATGCGTGCATCGACTCTTCTGCGTTGTCCGAGGCAAAGCTAATGTTGGCGATCGCCGCCGGCAGGCCGGCCAGCACGCGCAGGGCACCCTCGACGTCCTCCGGTGCAAAATCCCCGAACAATTTGCGGCGAAACGGGATCAAAGCCTGGTCCATGCGCTGGGCGGTCTGTTCGCCTTCCTCGGTCAGGCGCAGGATCTTGGCGCGGCGGTCGTGCGGATCTTCGTGGCGCTCCAGTAGGCGCGCTTCGATCAGCTGGTCGACCACGCGCACCAGCGACGAGGCTTCCAGGCCTAGGGTTTCGGCCAGGATGCCGGGACGCACGCCGGCTTCGCCGAAACGGCTGATGACCAGCACCGGCAGGCCGGTCGCTTGCGACAAGCCATAGGCGGCGCCGACCTTGTCGGCGGCGGCGCGGTAGGCGCGTGAAGCGTGGGTGAGGGCGGCGGTGAGGCTACTGAGGGTCTGGTCCGACAGGGTCATGGAAGCTTCGCGTAAATATATTTCGCTTGGATACTGTTGATATGCGAAAGTTTAGCATGCGAAGTATTTTTCTTCAACTCGGCACGTAATTTTTCTGAAGAAATTTTGTTTCTGGAATGTAACTAAATGGTCAACCGGATCCGGTGCAGGTCGCGCGGGGTGATGAACTCTTCCTCGCAGCCGGCCTCACGCAGGGATTCGATGGTGGCATAGCCCCAGTGCACGGCCCCGAACGCCACGCCGGTCTTGTGCGACGCTTCCGCATCGGTATCCTGGTCGCCGACATAGATCGCCTCGTCCGCCGCGACGCCGCTGGCCTTGAGCACGGCACGCATTCGGCTGGCCTTGCCGAACACCGACATCCCACATTCGAATTGCGCAACCAGCCCAGCCAGTTCCGGCCCCAGCACCTGGCGCACGTTGTGTTCCGAATTCGACGACACCACCGCCAACCGCACACCGCCGGCGGACAGGTGGCGCAGTGCGTCGCCGACGCCATCGAACAGTGGAATCGTATGCGCATTGTCCGTCATCATTCCCATGAAGCTGCGCGCGACCAGCGGCAGCTTCCAGGCCGGCAAGCCGACGTGGGCCATCATGCGGCGGATACTGTAGTGGCGGAACTGTCCGGCCCGGGAGGTGTCGATGCGCTTGAAACCGTGGCGGTCGGCAATGGTATTGAAGACACTCAGGAAAAACGGAAAGGAATCGGCCAGCGTGCCGTCGAAGTCGAAGAGGGCGAGTCGGTAGGTCATGGCGGCGATGATCGCACAGATGCGATCGAGCGTTACGCGCGCAATGACGAGCGATTGACGCAGTCCTACCGCCCTCAAGCTCTGCCTCGTGCCCTCCCTGGTCTACCTGGCGACGCTGATCGGCCGGCGCTGTACGGGCGTTTGGTGGCGTTGGCGTTCGCCCTGGCGGTGGTACGTGCGCTTGCCGTGCAGGTGGCCGGCAAGCGCGGGATGCGCTTCGCTGGCAGGGGTCAGGCGCGGCGAGCCTGGCGGCGGCGCATCAGGCCCAGGCCGGCCAGCCCGAGACCCAGCAGCGCCAGGGAAGCCGGCTCCGGCACCTCGGCTGCTTGCGGCAATACCTCGGTGTACCTGGCGGTGATGGTCTGCGTGGCCCAGGTATCGGCAATGCTGCTGACCGCATACACGAAGACGTTGAAATTGCTCGACAGGATCAGATAAAAGTCATCCGAGTTCGTTCGCGTGACGCCGACGCCGTTCACGAGGGCGCCGAAGACATAACCGTCGCTGTAGAAACCGGTGCCGAGCTCGGCGGGCGTGTAAGCATG
>Ga0308168_1003208_pt1 | contig 12746 bp, 9 predicted proteins | sample PhyCR2_FD_202133 | JGI IMG/M metagenome (GOLD analysis project Ga0308168, IMG submission 202133) | Phyllosphere microbial communities from UC Gill Tract Community Farm, Albany, California, United States - DLSLRC.R2 | ecosystem: Host-associated > Plants > Phyllosphere > Unclassified | place: USA... | reverse complement strand
GCACGACGATGGTCTCGCGCTTGGCGGCCGTCGTGCCGCACACGCCGCGGCCGAACGGGATGCGGGCGCAGGCCGGCTTGCCCTGGAACGGGCCGACGAGCAGGTCCTCGCCGTTGCCCGACTTGGCCGGCACGGTGAGGTAGAAGCCGGCCCAGTTCAGGTCGGCGAGGGTATCGTAGACGAGCGCGGAGAATTGCGCCGCGTTGGCGGTGAGGTTGCGCTCGCCCTCGAGGACGCTGGCGACCTGGCGTACCAGCAGGTCGTAGTCGGGGCGGGTGCTGCGTTCTGGATTGATGTGCATGGCGGACGGTGTGTCGTTGGCGCGTTGTCGAAAGGACGTATTTTACGGCAGCGCGCGGCCGGGCGCAGGCGCGCGGCCCGCGCCCGGCGGTGACAGGCCGCGTCAGCCCGCCAGCGCGGCGCCGTCCAGCCGTGCGCGCCCGGCCGCATCGAGCCGCACGGCTGCCAGGCGCGCGCCGATCCGCACGTTGACCGTCTGGCCCGGCGCGCCGCGCAGCGCCAGTCGCGTGGCGCGGCCGCCGGCCCAGTCGAGGTCGAGCTCGACGCCGCCGCGGGCGCGCACGCCGTGCACGGCACCGTCCGGCCAGGCGCGCGGCAGCGCGGGCAGGAGACGGATTTCGCCGCCCCACGATTGCACGAGCATTTCCAGGATGCCGGCCGCGCCGCCGAAATTGCCGTCGATCTGGAACGGCGGATGCGCGTCGAACATGTTCGGGTACGTGCGCACCGGTCCGAGCAGGCCGCGCAGGATGCCGTAGGCGCGCTCGCCGTCGCCCATCCGCGCCCACAGCGCCAGGCGCCAGGCGGTGGCCCAGCCGGTAGACATGTCGCCGCGCGCATTCAGCGACACCTGCGCGGCGCGCACGAGGTCCGGCGTGTCGCGCACGTTGATCTGCGCGCTCGGGTAGACGGCGTACAGGTGCGACACGTGGCGGTGGTGCTGCTCCGGCGCCTGCGCGTCCCAGTCCTCCAGCCATTCCTGCAGCTGGCCCTGCGCGCCGATGCGGTCCGGCGCCAGGCGCGCGCGTTTCGCTTCGATCTCGGTCCGGAAAGCCGCGTCGGGATCGCGCAGCGCCGCGTGCGCGGCCAGCGTCCAGCCGAACAGGTCGCGCACGATCTGGCGGTCCATCGCCGGGCCGGCGCACACGGCCACGCCGGGATGGTGTTCGTTTTCCGGCGACAGCGACGGCGACGTGACGAGGCCGCGTCCGCGCGGATCCTCGACCAGCACGTCGGCGAAGAACAGCGCCGCGCCTTTCAGCACGGGGTAGATGCGCGCCAGGAACGCATCGGTCGGCGCGTACTCGTAATGGTCCCACAGCGTCTTGCACAGCCACGCGCCGCCGCACGGCCACATGCCCCAGTTCGGGCCGTCGATCGGGGCCGCCGCGCGCCACAGGTCGGTGTTGTGGTGCGCGACCCAGCCGCGCGCGCCGTAGCTGTCGCGCGCGACGGCCGCGCCGGTGACGGCCAGGTCCTCCATCATCGCCACGAGCGGCTCGACGCATTCGGCCACGTTGGCCGCTTCCGCCGGCCAGTAGTTCATCTCGGTGTTGATGTTGATGGTGTACTTGCCGCCCCACGGCGGATTCGGCCCCTCGTTCCAGATGCCCTGCAGGTTGGCCGGCTGGCTGCCCGGCCGCGACGACGACAGCAGCAGGTAGCGCCCGTACTGCAGGTACAGCGCCGCCAGCGTGGCGAGGTCGGCGTCGCCGGCCTGCGGTACGGCGGCGATGCGGGTGTCGGTTGGCGCGGCGGCGCCGGCATCCGCCTCCGTGCGGCCGAGGCGCAGCGACAGCCGGCCGAACAGCGCGCGGTGCGCCGCGACGTGGTCGGCGCGCAGGCGCGCATAGGTCTTGTGGGCGGCGCTTTCCATCCGAGTGCGCACGGCGCGGACCGGGTCGCCGCCGATGTCGCGGAAGTTCACGAAGCTGGTGGCGGCGCCGACGAGCAGCGTGACCTCGCGCGCGCCGCGCACGCGCAGGCGGCCGTCCGCCACGTCGACCTTGCCGCCCGCGCTGCCGCCCTCCAGGACGAGCACGCGCACGGCGTAGCGCAGCGCGCCCGCCACGCCGGCGTGGTCGGCATTGCGGCCCTCGACCAGCAGCGCGCGCGGACCGTCCGCGCGCACCGACAGGCCGGCCGGACGCTCGGCTTCCATCAGCGGTTCGGTCATGTCCCAGGCGGCGCCGGTGTCGGCCGGACCGTCCTGCGGCGCGCGGCTGCCGTCGCGCTTCATCAGGCCGTATTCGACCTCGCGCGGATGCCGGTAGCCGACGTCGAGATCGAGCAGCCCTCCGCTGGCGCGCAGGTGCAGCACGATCACGCCGTCGGGCGCGCTGGCGAACACCTCGCGCACGTGGCGCGCGGCGCCGCTCGCAAAGCGCGTGGTCGCGATGGCCGTGTCGAGGTCCAGGACACGCCGGTAGCCCTGCGCGCCGGCGATGCCGTGGAAGTCGAGCAGCAGGTCGCCGGCGGCACCGAACGGCATCTGCGTGGGCGGCTGGGCGATCAGGGACTCGCCCGTGAGCGCCGTCGCTTCGCGGTACTTGCCGGCGTCGAGCAGCGCGCGCACGCGCGGCAGCGCGTCCTTGAAGTTGGGATTATCAAAGCGGTACGGGCCGCCGGCCCACAGCGTGTCCTCGTTGAGCTGCAGGCGCTCCTGCAGCGGCCGGCCATAGACCATCGCGCCGAGCCGGCCGTTGCCGACGGGGAGGGCCTCGACCCATTGGCGCGCGGGGCGCTCGTACCACAACGCGAGCCGTTCGCGCGGACCGTCATTGCGCGCGACGACGGTGGCGCCGGCCAGGCCGGGATACGCGGCCGCGAGGCCGAGCGTGGCGAGCACGCGCCGCCGGGTGAGGTTGATGCGTTTCATGCCGTCTCCTTGTCGTTGTGTTCGTACTGGCGGGCACGATCCTAACATGGTGACGACTGGAAATGTAGGGCGCTAACAGAGGGCGCCCGACCGACCCGTCAGCGCGGCACGGCGCGCGCCGGCGGCGGCAGGTTGCGATACTGTTCGCGCGCTTCGCACACGAGGCGGTGGTGCGTGTTGGCCCATTCGACCAGGCCCTGCATCGGTACGAGGAACGAATGGCCCAGCGGCGTCAGGTCGTACTCGACGCGCGGCGGCACTTCCGGATACAGGGTGCGCCGCACGAAGCCGTCTTCCTCCAGGCGCTTCAAGGTCATTGACAGCATCTGTTTGGAGATGTCGCCCAGTTCTCGCATCAATTCGTTGAAGCGCTTCGTGCCGCCCTGCAGGGCGTCGAGGACGAGCAGGCTCCACTGGTCGCCGATGCGGTCCAGCACGTCGCGGATGGGGCAGGGTTGTTCGAAGCCGCCGTCGGCGGCCAGCAGATTCGTCTTGGCCATGGTCATTCCAAAGGGGAGGCGGTCAGTTCCGGCTGACCTGATCACGCCGCGCTGACTTCTTGTGCGGCATGCGCAGGGTAGCATAAGATGCCTTAACGGTCTGGTTTCCAGACCTGCTCTCAACCACAGACTAAGGGAATCACATGGCACGCATCGCACTCATCGGCGCTTCCGGCAACGTCGGCACGCGCATCCTGAACGAACTCGTTTCGCGCAACCACCAGGTCACGGCCATCGTGCGCGACCCCTCGAAGGTCCCTGCGCAGGCCGGCGTGACCGCCGTGCGCGGCGACGTGGCCGATCCGGCCGGCCTGGCCGCGCTGCTGCAAGGCCACGATGCCGTCGTCAGCTCGGTGCGCTTCCTCGACAGCGATCCGGCCGCGCTGGTCGACGCCGTGCGCGCGGCCGGCGTGAAGCGCTATCTCGTCGTGGGCGGCGCGGCCAGCCTGTTCGTCGCACCGGGCAAGCGCCTGCTCGACCAGCCGGACTTCCCGGAAGCCTACAAGGCCGAGGCCACGGCCGGCGCCGCGTTCCTGGACGCGCTGCGCGGCGTAACGGACCTCGACTGGACGTTCATCTCGCCGTCGGCCATGTTCGTGCCGGGCGAGCGCACCGGCAAGTTCCGCCTGGCCAAGGACGAGCTGCTGGTGAGCGAGAAGGGCAGCACGATCTCGTACGAAGACTATGCGGTGGCGCTGGTCGACGAGATCGAGCGGCCGGCGCACGTGCGCCAGCGGTTCACCGTCGGCTACTGATGCCGCGGCCGGCAATCTTGCAACATTGCACGTTTACTTGTAGAAACAGCAAATGGCTTCAGTTATGATGCAATTCTGACATATTGCACACCATCAACTGGAGCTGAAACATGATTGTCGGCATTGACCTGGGTACGACGAACAGCCTGATCGCCGTCTGGCAGGACGGCGCCGCCCGCCTGATTCCGAACAGCCTGGGTGAATACCTGACCCCGTCCTGCGTCAGCATCGACGCGGACGGCAGCGTCCTCGTCGGCCGCGCGGCGCGCGAACGCCTGCAGACGCATCCCGACCGCAGCGTCGCCGCGTTCAAGCGGCACATGGGCAGCGACCGCGTCACGCGTCTCGGGCAGCGCGCCTTCCGGCCGGAGGAGCTGTCGGCGCTGATCCTGCGCGCGCTGAAGGAAGATGCGGAAGCCGCGCTCGGCGAGCCGGTGACGGAAGCCGTGATCACGGTGCCGGCGTATTTTTCGGACGCACAGCGCAAGGCGACGCGCGCCGCCGGCCAGCTGGCCGGCCTGAAGGTCGAGCGCCTGCTGAACGAACCCACCGCGGCGGCACTCGCCTACGGCATCCACCTGCGCGACAGCGAAAGCCGCTTCCTCGTGTTCGACCTGGGCGGCGGCACGTTCGACGTGTCCGTGCTCGACCTGTTCGAGAACGTGATGGAAGTGCGCGCGTCGGCGGGCGACAACCAGCTGGGCGGCGAGGACGTCGTGACCATCCTGGTCGAGCGCTTCCTGCGCGATGCCGCGGTGCCGGAGCGCTGCCGGGCCGACGCGCTGTTCATGCAACGCCTCGCGGCGCAGGCCGAACAGGCCAAGCGCGTCTTGAGCGATGCGCCGTCCGCGACGATGCGGGTGGCCGACGGCACGGCCGAGTACACGCTGGCCCTGGACGAGGCCATGCTCGAGGCGTGGTGCGCGCCGCTGCTGGCGCGCCTGCGCGAACCCGTCGAGCGGGCGTTGCGCGACGCGCGCCTGTCGATCGCGGAGCTGGACAGCATCGTGCTGGCCGGCGGCGCCACGCGCATGCCCATCGTGCGCAAGATGGTGACGCGCATGTTCGGCCGCTTTCCCGCATGCGAGATCAATCCGGACGAAGTCGTGGCGCTCGGCGCCGCCGTGCAGGCCGGGCTGAAGAGCCGCGACGCGGCGCTGGACGAAGTCGTGATGACGGACGTGGCGCCGTATTCCCTGGGCCTCGAAGTGGCCAAGCGCCTGGACAGCGGCGCCGTCTCCAGCGGCCACTACGACCCGGTAATCGAACGGAATACCGTCGTGCCAGTCAGCCGCGTCAAGCGCTACTGGCCGATGGCGGAAGGGCAGCGCGTGCTCGAACTGGTCGTGTACCAGGGCGAGGCGCGGCTCGTGCGCGACAACGTGAAGCTGGGCGAGCTGCGCATCCCGCTGCAGCCGGGACCGATCGAAGACAACGCCATGGATGTGCGCTTCACCTACGACGCCAACGGCCTGCTGCAGGTCGAGGCGACGCTGGAACGCAGCGGCGAGACGCGCGCGCTGGTCATCGAAGGCAATCCGGGCCTGTTGAGCGAAGGGGAGATCGCGGCCCGCTTCGCGGCGCTGGCGGAACTGAAGATCCACCCGCGCGACCGCATCGAGAACCGCACCTTGCTCGCGCGCGGCGAGCGGCTGTACCAGCAACTGCGCGGCGACGTGCGCGAATTCCTCGGTCAGCAGGTGATGCGGTTCGAGCAGGTGCTCGACACGCAGGATGCGCGCACGATCGCGCCGGCCGCGCGCGACTTCCGCACGCTGCTCGACGACATCGAGCAACAAAGCCCCCTGACGACCCGCTGACGCGATGGCATCTTCCCATGCATTCCTTGCCCGGCTCGGGCTGGAAGACGATGTCGACGAACGGCAGGTGCGCCGCGCCTATGCGCGTGAACTGAAGCAGATCGACCAGGAGCGCGACCTGGAGGGGTTCCAGTACCTGCGCGCCTGTTACGAGGCGGCGCTGGACTGGGTTGCGCAGGAGGCCGACGTGGATACGCTCGTGCCCGCGACATGCGAAGCGCAAGGCGCCAACGATGCCGTGCCGTGCGCGCCGCATTTTGGAGCGACTGGCTTCGCGGTCGACCTGACCGGGACATCCGGCTGGATCGACGGAAGCGATCCGCGCGCGCTCGGTATGGACGTGTTCACCGATTTTTGTGCCCGGATCACCGCACTGGCCCGGCTGCCCGAACGCCATGCGCATTACGAGGCGCGTCGCGTCGCGCCCTGGAGTGCCGCACTGCGCGAGGCGCTTGCCGACCCGCGTCTAGTACATCTCGAAGCGCCTCGCGTGTTCGAGCAGCATGTTGCCGATCTGCTGACCGGCGGTTGGCGGCCCGGACACCACCTGCTCTTTCCAGCCGCCGTCGAGGTGTTCGGCTGGGAGGACGATCAGGATGCGCTTTACCGTCTCGGCCACGCGGGCATGGTACTGGAGGCCGCCCTGACGCAACGCGTGATGTTCCAGCACCAGGACATCATGACACGGACCCGGCAGCGCGAAGTGCTCCTGCTGTTGCGCGCGCCTCGGCTGCCAGGCGAAAGCAAGATGAAGCGCTGCATGGGTCATCTGCTGACGCTACTCGAATACTTTCCCGACATGTTGCACATCCTAGCGCCGCAGGCAGCCGTGGCAGAGTGGCGCAGGCGGAGTCCAGAGGCCGCGCCTGCCCCGTCGTCCATAGCAAGTAAATGGCATTGGATATCGGAGCTGTGCATCATATTGATCGTCGCTGCCGGATTTTTTTTGACGCCGCACATTGGCCGGGGCAGATCGAACGAAGCCGAGCGCGCGCAGCAGGAGCTGCATTCGTCCGTCGACCGGGCGAGGTTTACGGATGCGCAGGTTGACGCGATCTGCGCGCGAATCGATTACCGGCTCGATCTTCACAAGTCGTTCGGCGTACAAGTCGTCAGCATGGAGGTTACGCTGGATTCGGACGGCAACGTCGCCGCCATCGACAGGATCGACCATCCTGCGGATCCAGCCCTGGAGGTCGCCGTCGAGAAGGCGATCCGGGCAAGTGCACCGTTTCCTGATGACCGGGACAAAACACTGTATATCTCGATCCGAGCCGAGCCTGTAACGCCGAAGGTGCCGGCGCCCCCCTTCGACCCCGCCACCATCGGATACGCCTTCCGGACGCTGACGCCGACCTGCAGGCAACCAACGGTCGGTCCTAGCCGTCCAGCCTACGCCCCTGCGCGCACGCCTCGATCAACCGATCGAGCCGCGCCGCCCGCGTCTCCGGCTTCTTCGCGCTCGTTACGATGTGCAGCACCTGGTGGCGGTAGCCGGGCGGGCAGGTCTGGAAGTAGGCCCACGCGGCCGCGTCGGCCTGGAAGCGGGCGAGGGCGGCGGGATCGAGTTCCGCCGGTGTTTCGCGCTCGTGCGCGTACACGCGCGAGCGTTCTTCCGAGCGCAGCGCGAACGCCGCCTCGCCCGCCGGCGTCATCAGGCCCTGTGCGCGCAGGCGCGCGATCTTGTCGATGTTCACCGCGCTCCAGATCGAGCCGGCTTTGCGCGGCGTGAAGCGGATCGTGTAGGTGGCGTCGTCGACGCGTTTTCTCACGCCGTCGATCCAGCCGTAGCACAGCGCCTGGTCCACCGATTCCGACCAGCTCATGCAGGCCGTGCCGGTGCCCACCTTGTGGAAGCCGACGAGCAGTTCGCGCTCGGTGTGCGCATGCGCCGCGAGCCAGGCGCGGAAGGCCTGGGCGTCTTCGAAGAAGACCGGGGCGGCCATGGGGCGGATGTCAGCCGATGAACGAATCGAACTGCAGGTCGAATTCCTGCAGCGCCTTCTGGGCGTTCTGCATCTTCTTGCGGAATTCCGGGCCGCGCTGCAGCGCCAGGCCCACCGCCAGCACGTCGATGACGACGAGGTAGGCGAGGCGCGCGGAGATCGGCGTGTACGGATCGGTCGCGAACACGAGGTCGATCGGGATGAGCAGGCTCGCCATTTCGGCCAGCGGCGTGCCGGACGGCGCCAGCACGATCACCTCGGCGCCGCCGCGGCGCGCCAGCTTCGCGGAGCGCGTCAGCGACGGGTTGTTGCCGCGCTGGGAAATGGCGACCAGCGCATCGCCTTCGCGCAGCAGTGCCGCCGCGATCGCGTGGATCGCGGGATCCGTGTACGCGACCGTGGGCACGCCCGAGCGGAAGAATTTATGCTGCGCGTCGGCCGCGACGAAGCCGGACGTGCCCTGGCCGTAGAACTCGATCTTGTTGGCGCGCGACAGGATGTCGAGCGCCTTCTGGATCAGTTCCGGCTTCAGGTTGTTGCGCAGGTCGAGCAGTGTGTTGATGGAGCGGCTGCAGATCTTGTTGACGAGGTCCGCGGCCAGGTCGTCCTGCGCCGGCTGCTCGGTGGCGCCGGGCAGCGCCAGCGCCAGGCCTTGCGCCAGCTTCAGCTTGAACTCGTGCCAGCCGTCGTAGCCGAGCGTGCGGCAGAAGCGCACGACGGTTGGCTCGGACACCTGCGCGTTGCGCGCCAGCGCCGTGATGTTCTGGCTCACGGTGGCGCTGGGCGCGGCCAGCACGGCCAGGGCCACCTTGCGCTCGGACTTGGACAGCGAGTCGAGCTGGGTGCGGATGGAATCGAGCAGCACGGTGTAGCCTTAATCTTCGGGCAGCGATTCTTCGCGCCATTGCAGGCCGTCGCGGCCGATCAGCGCCGACGAGGAGGCGGGGCCCCACGTGCCGGACGTGTACGGGACCGGCGTCGTGTCGTCCTGCTCCCAATGCTCGAGGATCGGCTCGACCCATTCCCACGCCGCTTCCAGCTCGTCGCCGCGCATGAACAGCGTGAGCTGGCCACGCAGCACGTCCAGCAGCAGGCGCTCGTACGCTTCCATGCGCGGGGACGTGAACTGTTCGCGGAAGTCGAGTTCGAGCTCGGCCTGCTTCAGGCGCATCGAATCGCCCGGGGTCTTGGCCATCAGGTTCATCGACAGGCCTTCGTCCGGCTGCAGGCGGATGACCAGGCTGTTCGGCTGGAAGCTCGACGTCGGCTGGTTGAAGATCGAGTGCGGAATCTGCTTGAAGCGCACGACGATTTCCGCCAGACGGTCGGCCATGCGCTTGCCGGTGCGCAGGTAGAACGGCACGCCGGCCCAGCGCCACGTGTCGATTTCGGCCTTCATCGCGACGAACGTCTCCGTCTTCGACTGCTTGGGCGCGCCCGGCTCGTCGCGGTAGCCCGGCACCGCCTGGCCATCGACGTAGCCCGCACGGTACTGGCCGCGCACGATGTTCTGCGACAGCGTCGTCGGCGTGAAGCGCTTCAGCGAGCGCAGTACCTGCAGCTTGGCGTCGCGCACGGCGTCCGGCGCGATCGACGCCGGCGGCTCCATCGCCACGATGCACAGCAGTTGCAGCAGGTGGTTCTGCAGCATGTCGCGCAGCGCGCCCGAGTTGTCGTAGTAGCCGAGGCGGTTGCCGACGCCGATCTTTTCCGCGATCGTGATCTGCACGTCCGAGATCCACTCGCGGCGCCACAGCGGCTCGAACAGGATGTTCCCGAAGCGCAGCGCCAGCAGGTTCTGCACGGTTTCCTTGCCGAGGTAGTGGTCGATCCGGTAGATCTGCGATTCGGCGAACACCTTGCCGACGTCGGCGTTGATCTGCTTGGCCGACGCGAGGTCGCGGCCCAGCGGCTTTTCCAGAACGACGCGCGAATTCGGCGTCGCCAGGCCCACGGCGGCCAGGTTTTCGCAGATCGTGGCGAACAGCTGCGGCGGCGTGGCCAGGTAGTAGACGCGCGTGAGCGACGCATCCTTGCGCAGCGCGTCGACGAGGGCCGCGTACGTGGCCACGTTGCCGGCGTCGACCCCCACGTAGGTGATACGGTTCAGGAATTTCTGCCACGCGCCGGCGTCGACGGCTTCCTTCACGTGGGGCTTCGCATTGGTCTCGACCATGTCGATGAACGCTTCCTGCGACATCTCGTCGCGGCCGACGCAGATGATGCGCGCCGTCGCCGGCAGGTCGTTGCACATGTCACGGGCGAACATCGCCGGCAACAGCTTGCGCATCGAGAGGTCGCCGCTGCCGCCGAAGAAAACGAGGTCGAAATCGGAAAGAGCCATGGTGTCTGTCGAGGATGAGAATGTATGTAAATTTACTACGCAAATACTGAGATTGCAAGAAAATTTACTACGGAAGGGGATGGGGTGAGAACTTATGGTGCCACATCCGTGCGGCGGCGGGCGCGAGGGAAAACGGGATGAGGAAGCGCGTGCGCGGGCCGCGGCGGACAGGGACGCCCGCCGCGGCCGGGAGAGGTCAGCCGCGGTATTCGGCCTGCTCGATGCCGGGTACGTCCACGGCAAAGGCCAGCACCTTGCCGCTGTGCGGATACTGCGTCAGCTTGTCCTTCGAGCGCCCGTGGCTGGCGCTCGTGACGAACAGCGTGCGCAGGTCCGGCCCGCCGAACGCGATCGACGTCGGGCAGCGCACCGGCAACCGGATTTCCTGCAGCAGCTCGCCCGTCGGCGACAGTTTGATGATGCGCGCGCCTTCGAACATCGCGACCCAGTAATTGCCTTCGCTGTCCATCGCCGCGCCGTCCGGACGGCCGCCGTAGTCCGCGGCCTTCTTGTCGTCGGAGAAGGTGACGAGGTTGCGCCGGTTCGACGCCGCGCCGTTCGCGGCGTCGTAGTCGTAGGCGTCGATGCGGTGGCTGGTCGTGTCCGCGTGGTACATCGTCCGGCCGTCCGGGCTCCAGGCCAGGCCGTTCGAGTTGGTCATGTCGCCGGCCCAGGCCTGGCGCAGCGCGCCCTGGTCCAGCACGTGCATCTCGGCCTTCGGCTGGTCGCGCGGTTCGTAGATCGTGCCCACCCAGAACCGGCCCGCCGGGTCAACGCGGCCGTCGTTGAAGCGCATGATGGCCGTGTCGTACGGCGCCGGCGCGACGTCGCTGAAGTCGCCCGTCGTCGTGTTCAGGTAGACGAAGCCGGCGCGCGTCGCGACCACCAAGTTGTTGTCCTGGTCGACCGCGATGGCGGACGGCTCGGTGGCCGTGTTCCAGCGCGAATACTTGCCGCTGGAGGGATGCAGGCGGTGCACGGACTTGCCGTCGATGTCGACCCAGTACAGCGCCGACTCGACCGCGTGCCACACGGGCGATTCGCCGACCAGCATGGGCTCGTCGTGCACGACGATGATTTTTTCGCTCTTCATGGCGTCTCCTCGGTTGCGTGCGTCAGACGGCGGCCCTGGCGCGCGCGATCAGGCCGTTGGTCGAACCGTCGTGCTGCGCCGGCTGCGGCGCGCCGTTCAGCTCCGCCTCGATCTTCTTGGCCAGCACCTTGCCCAGTTCCACGCCCCACTGGTCGAAGCTGTTCACGTCCCACAGCGCGCCCTGCACGAACGTCTTGTGCTCGTACAGCGCGATCAGGGCGCCCAGCGCCGTCGGGGTCAGGTATTCCATCAGGATCGTGTTGCTCGGGCGGTTGCCCGGGAACGTCTTGTGCGGCACCAGTCGCTCGATCTCGGCCGCGTCCTGGCCGGCCAGGTCGGCACGTACCTCGTCCGCCGTCTTGCCTTTCATGAAGGCTTCCGACTGGGCGAAGCAGTTCGCGAGCAGCGCGGCATGGTGGTTGTGGAACTCGTGCGCCGGACGCAGGGCGGCGATGAAGTCGATCGGCGTCACGTCCGTGCCCTGATGCAGCAGCTGGAAATAGGCGTGCTGGCCGTTGGTGCCGACGTCGCCCCAGATCACCGGGCCGGTCGCGTAGTCCGTGATGATGTCGCCGGCGCGCGTGACGCGCTTGCCGTTGCTCTCCATGTCGAGCTGCTGCAGGTAGGCCGGGAAGCGGTTCAGGTCCTGGTGGTACGGTGCGATCGACACCGACGGGCAGCCGAGGAATTCGCGGTTCCAGAAGCCGACGAGGGCCAGGATCATCGGCAGGTTTTCCTCGATCGGGGCGGTGCGGAAATGCTCGTCCATGGCATGCGCGCCCGCGAGGAAGTCGGCGAAGTAGCCGTAGCCCACGCACAGCGCGACCGGCAGGCCGATGGCCGACCAGACGGAATAGCGGCCCCCGACCCAGTCCCAGAACGGGAACATGTTGTCCGGATCGATGCCGAAGGTCTTGATCGCTTCGACGTTGGTCGAGACGGCGACGAAGTGCTTCGCCAGCGCCCCTTCGCCCTGTGCGCCGGCATGCTGGAGGAACCAGGCGCGCGCCGTGTTCGCGTTCATCATCGTCTCGGCCGTCGTGAACGTCTTCGAGGCGATGATGAAGAGGGTCGTTTCCGGGCTCACGCGCGACAGCGCGGCGTCCATGTCGTGGCCGTCGACGTTGGAGACGAAGTGCATGGTCAGGCGCGGATGCGCGAACTGGCGCAGCGCCAGGCAGACCATCTTCGGACCGAGGTCGGAACCGCCGATGCCGATGTTGACGATGTCGGTGATCGGCTTGCCGGTATGGCCCAGCCATTGGCCGTTACGCACCGCGTCGCTGAACGTCCTGATGCGCGCCAGCACGCCGTGCACGTCGGCCGTGATGTCCTGGCCGTCGACGGTGATCTGCTTGTCCTGCGGCGCGCGCAGGGCGGTGTGCAGCA
>Ga0308168_1003206_pt1 | contig 12762 bp, 7 predicted proteins | sample PhyCR2_FD_202133 | JGI IMG/M metagenome (GOLD analysis project Ga0308168, IMG submission 202133) | Phyllosphere microbial communities from UC Gill Tract Community Farm, Albany, California, United States - DLSLRC.R2 | ecosystem: Host-associated > Plants > Phyllosphere > Unclassified | place: USA... | reverse complement strand
TCTTGAAAAGCGCGGCCTGGATCGCCAAGAAATTCGACGGCAAGGCAGACCAGTATTTCGGCTACCTGCCGCGGCGCCGCTTCGCGATCGTCCCGGTGCCGCCCGACCAGGCGCCCTACTACACCTCAGCGCGCGGCGGGCCTGGCGTCTACCTGGTGAATACCTACAACCTGCCGGCGCGCGCGCTGTACAGCCTGCCGGCCCTGACCCTGCACGAATCCGCGCCGGGCCACGCCTTCCAGATGCCGGTGGCACTGGAGCAGAAAGGCGTGCCGCCGTTCCGCCGCGCGTATATCTCGGCCTATGGCGAAGGCTGGGCGCTGTATTCGGAACGCCTGGGCACGGAGATGGGCATCTACGAGACGCCCTACGAGATGTTCGGCATGCTGAGCTACCAGGCCTGGCGCGCGGCGCGCCTGGTGGTCGACACCGGCATCCATGCGAAGGGCTGGACCCGCGAACAGGCCCAGGCCTACATGCACGACAACACAGCTTTATCGGACCACGAGATCGAGACCGAGGTCGACCGCTACATCTCCTGGCCGGGGCAGGCGCTGTCGTATTACCTGGGCGAGATGGCGATCATGGGGGCGCGTAAAAAGGCCGAGGCGGCGCTGGGGTCTCGCTTTGATATTCGCGCCTTCCACGATACCGTGCTCCAGCTCGGGTCGGTGCCGCTGCCGGTGCTGGAGGCGCGCATCGATGCGTTTATTGCGGAGGGTGGGAAGTCGCCTTACCCGGCACCTTGAACCGCGTGTGCGTGGGCTCGGGGAGCCCACCCTACCGGCTCAGGCGGTTCGTAGGGTGGGCACACCGTGCCCACGCAAACCTCAAAACAGCTTGATCTTCAACTGCACCGAAATCCCGCCATACAGCCGATCCTTGTAGCTCGGGATGATCCCGACGTTGACGCCCACGCGCTGGTACTCGTAAGTCAAAGTCGGAATCGCCGCCGGGAACCAGCCGCCATCCCGCATGTTCGGGTAACCGTTGAAAGCGGCGATGGCCGCGCCCACGCGCACCGGACCGATCGCGTAAGGCTGCCAGATCACGCCGGCATAGTTCGAGTAATCGCGGTCGCTGTTGTAGAAGCGGCCGACGGTGGCCGCCATCGTGCCCGAGAAGCGGTACTCGGCGCCCAGGCCCCAGTTGGCGCCGTTCAGGTCCTTGTCGCGGTCGAAGTGGTAAGTCGCGAAGCCGCTGTCGAGCCAGAACTCGCTTTTCGGCGCGGCGTCGATCTTCGTGAACAGGTCGTCGGCATGGGCCAGCGGCGCGACGATGCAGCAGGCCGCCAGTGCGGCCTTGATGAGCTTATGGTTCAATCGTCGGCCTTCGGATCGAGATCGGGGAACATCACTTCGGTGTAGCCGAAGCGGGAAAAGTCCTTGATGCGCATCGGGTAGAGGATGCCCAGCAGGTGGTCGACTTCATGCTGCACGACGCGCGCATGGAAGCCGTCGACATCGCGACTGATATGATTTCCATATTGATCGACCCCTTCATAGTGCAAACGCGTATGACGGGGCACGCTGCCGCGCAGGCCCGGCACCGACAGGCAGCCTTCGAAGCCCTCTTCCATCTCGTCGGACAAGGGCGTCAGGACCGGGTTGATCAGCACCGTCTCCGGCACGCTCGGCGCGTCCGGATAGCGCTGGTTCTTGCCGAAGCCGAAGATCACCAGCTGCAGGTTGACGCCGATCTGCGGCGCGGCCAGGCCGGCGCCATCGACCGCGTGCATGGTCTCGAACATGTCGGCGATCAGCGCGTGCAGTTCCGGCGTGTCGAATTCTTTCACGGGCTCGGCCACGCGCAGCAGGCGCGGGTCGCCCATCTTCAGGATCTCGCGGATGCTCATCCCTGTTTCTCCCGCAGTTCGGCCAGGAACTCGGCGAAGCCTTCCGCGGTTTCCGGGTGCTTCAGACCCATCGCCGTGGTCGCCTTCAGGTAACCGAGCTTGGAACCGCAATCATAACGCTGGCCGGCGTAGCGGTAGGCCAGCACGCGTTCGCGCGCCATCAAGGCGGCGATGCCGTCGGTGAGCTGGATCTCGCCGCCGGCACCGGTGCCGATGTTCTCGAGGTCCTCGAAGATCGAGCCGGACAGCACGTAGCGGCCGACCACGGCCAGCGTCGACGGCGCCTCTTCCGGCTGCGGTTTCTCGACGATGCCGGAGACCAGTTCCAGATCCGGGCGGTAGGCGCTGGCGCTGACGATACCGTACTGGCGGGTATGCGCGCGCGGCACGTCCTGCACCGCCAGCACGCTGCATTTTTCGTAGGCGTACAGGTCGGTCATCTGGGCCAGCACCGGCTTGTGGCCGGGGGCGCTGTCCATGAAGTCGTCGGCTAGCAGCACGGCGAAAGGCTCGTTGCCGACCACCGGACGCGCGCACAGCACCGCGTGGCCGAGGCCCAGCGGCTCGGACTGGCGGATGTAGATGCAGTTGACGTTCTTCGGGATCACGCCGCGCACCAGCTTCAGCAGTTGCTCCTTGCCGTGGGCTTCCAGCTCGGCCTCGAGTTCGTAGGCCTTGTCGAAGTGGTCTTCGATCGCGCGCTTGTTGCGGCCGGTGATGAAGATCATCTCGGTGATGCCGGCGGCCACCGCCTCCTCGACCGCGTACTGGATCAACGGCTTGTCGACGATCGGCAGCATCTCCTTCGGCTGGGCCTTGGTGGCGGGCAGGAAGCGGCTGCCCAGGCCCGCGACCGGGAATACGGCCTTCTTGATTGCACTCATTCTCTACTCCAGATTGTTATTGCGGCAGCAGCGCCAGCAGGCCGGCTTCGTCGAGCACGGTCACGCCCAGGCTCTCGGCCTTGGTCAGCTTGCTGCCCGCCTTTTCGCCGGCCACCAGGTAAGAGGTCTTCTTCGACACCGAATCCGACACCTTGCCGCCGGCCGCCTCGATCAGCGCGCCGGCCTGGTCGCGCGACATGGTTGGCAGCGTCCCGGTCAGCACGAAAGTCTTGCCGGCGAGCGGCCCTTCCTCGCCAGCCGGCGCTTCTTCGGGCAGCTGGGCCAGCAGTTCGCGGCGCAGGTCGGCGACCTGCTGCACATGCTCGCGATTCGCCGGCACCGCCATCCAGGCATCCAGCGACTCGGCCACCGTGGCCGGCAGGCCGAACACGCTGAAGATCTTCAAGTGGGCCAGGTCGTCCAGCGTGCGGCCGTCCAGCAGCTGGCGCGCACGCGGCTCGGTCAGCTTCGGGATGCCGAGCGCCGCCAGCAGCGCGACCTCGTCCAGCTTTTCGCGCAGCTGGGCCTTGGGCGCATGCTCGCCCTGCGGCGTGACGCCGGCCGCCAGCAGCGCATCGAGCGCCACCTGGTTCTTCGGCTCGGCGAAGAATTCGGCGATCGCCTCGGCCACCGTGCCGCCGATGTCGGGCAGCACGCGCAGCAGCGCGGCCGGGGCGCGGCGCACCAGCGCCAGGCTGCCCAGCCAGTCGGCCAGGGTCTTGCCGGTCGACTCGCCCACATGCCGGATGCCAAGCGCGAACAGCAGGCGCTCGAGCGGCGGGTTGCGGCTGGCGGCGATCGCGGCGAGCAGGTTGTCGGCCCACTTGGTCGCGACCTTGCCCTGCTTGACCGTCTCGGGTGTAGTGCCGTCGCGCTCGTCGGCCAGGCGCTTCATCTGCAGCAGGTCTTCCAGCGTCAGGCGATACAGGTCGGCCACGCCGTGCACCAGGTTGGCTTCGACCAGGCTGTCGATGTAGCGGTCGCCCAGGCCCTCGATGTCCATCATGCGGCGGCCGGCAAAGTGGCGGATCGCTTCCTTGCGCTGGGCGCCGCAGGTGAGGCCGCCGGAGCAGCGCGCCACCGCCTCGCCTTCTTCGCGCACCACGTGCGAGCCGCACACCGGGCAGGTCTTCGGCAGTTCGTAGACGGCCGGCTCGGGCTGCGGACGGCGCTCGAGCACCACCGACAGCACCTCGGGGATGACGTCGCCGGCGCGACGCACGACCACGGTGTCGCCCACGCGCACGTCCTTGCGGCGTACCTCGTCTTCGTTGTGCAGGGTGGCGTTGGTGACGGTCACGCCGCCCACCGACACCGGGGTCAGGCGCGCCACCGGCGTGATCGCACCGGTGCGTCCCACCTGCACGTCGATCGCCTGCACGGTGGTCAAGGCTTCCTCGGCCGGGAACTTGTGCGCCAGCGCGAAACGCGGCGCACGCGAGACGAAGCCCAGCGCGCGCTGGTCCGCCAGGCGGTTGACCTTGTAGACCACGCCGTCGATCTCGTAGGGCAGCGACTTGCGCTTCTCGCCGATCGATTTGAAGTAGCCGAGGATGCCTTCGCAGCCGGTGACCACCGCCCGCTCCTTCGACACCGGCAGGCCAAGCCGCTCGAACCAGTCCAGCACCTTCGAATGCGAATCTGGCATCTCGGCGCCTCCCAGCACGCCGATGCCGTAGGCGAAGAAGCGCAGTTTGCGCTGGGCCGTGATGCGCGCGTCCAGCTGGCGCAGGCTGCCGGCGGCGGCGTTACGGGGATTGGCGAATTCCTTCGCCCCTAGATCGCGCTGGCGCTGGTTCAGGCGCTCGAAGTCCTCCTTGAACATCAGGACTTCGCCCCGCACTTCCAGCACCGCGGGGATGTCATCACCGTGCAGGCGCAGCGGGATCACTTTCACGGTGCGGATGTTGGCGCTGACGTCTTCGCCGGTATAGCCGTCGCCGCGGGTGGCGGCCTGCACGAACACGCCGTTTTCGTAGCGCAGGCTCATCGCCAGGCCGTCGAACTTCAGCTCGGCCGCGTATTCGACTTCAGCGCCCGGCGGCAGGTCCAGGCCTTCGCGCACGCGGCGGTCGAAGTTGTCGATGTCTTCATCGCTGAAACCGTTGTTCAGCGAGAGCATCGGCATCGCGTGCGTGACCTGGCTGAATTCCGGGATCGGCGCGCCGCCCACGCGCGAGGTCGGGGTGTCGTTCGAGACCGCTTCGGGGTGGGCCGCTTCGAGTTCCTGCAGTTCGCGGAACAGCTTGTCGTACTCGGCGTCCGGGATGGTCGGCGCGTCGAGCACGTGGTAGTTATAGATGTGGTGATTCAGTTCCTTGACCAGCCACGCCATGCGCTCCAGATGATCCATCCGCACCTCAGCTGAACAGGCGCAGCGCGCGGGTCGAGCCGGCCGGGATGTCGGCGGCTTCCATCTCCTGGTAGAACTCGCCGACCTGGCCGGCGATCTCGCTCAGGGCTTCATCCAGCAGCGGCTGGTCGAAGTCGTCGACGATGGCGGCGTCCAGGCGCAGCTCCAGTGACTTGGCGCAGGCAACCATCTTGCCGAAGCCGTCTTTCGCCGGGGCGACGCAGGGCACGTCGAGCAGCAGGGTCAGGCGCGAGGTGGTGTCGGCGCCCAGGTTGACGTTGGTCGACAGCGTAAACAGCACGCCGCCTTCGCCGTCGGGCATCGCGAAGCGGCCGTCCGGACGGACGTCGAAGCCCTGGTTTTCCAGCGCGCCGATCAGGGTCGACATCGCCCACGGCGCGCCCTTCGAGGCCAGGTTCACGCCCAGCTGGGCATCGTGGCCGGCGACGAAGCGGTGCAGGTTCTTCGCCTCGCTCATCACTTCGATCATGTCCGGGACTTCCGGTTCGGCGCCGATCTCATCGGCCACCGCGCGCAGGCGCGTGACCATTTCCGAGTATTCGAGTTCGTTCAGGGCCGTGGTGCGGGTGGCCAGCTGCACGCCGGCCTGCAGCTTCGTGTAGACGCCGCCGTGCACGATCGGCTCCCAGTCGCCGTTCACGGCCAGGCCGACGAAGTGCACCGGCTTGTTGCCGACGCGGCGCAGCTTGAGCAGCGCGGGCAGGATCTTCTCGCCGCGCGCCGCGCCTTCGACGTTCAGCGGGATCAGGCAGTCGATCAGCGGATCGACCAGGTTCTCGGCCAGCTGGGCCGGCGGGGTGTCCGGCTTGGCGCCCGGCAGGCCGGCCAGCGGTTCGAGGCTGGCGGCAGCGGCTGCAGTACCTGCGCCGGCACCGGATACCGGCGCACCAGGCGCAGCGCCGCCGACCGCGACACCCTCGGGCGCGACGGGAGACGTCGCAGCAGGCTCGCGCACCACCGGCTCGGCCAGCGCGTCGCTGCCCGCCAGTTCGGCGTAGGGCTCGTCGACGTTCGCATCCAGCACAGGTTCGTGGCGTTCGACCGCGCCTGGCTCGACCGGCGCGGCGGGTGCGGCGCCAGTCTTCATCAGCACGTCGTCATGGTTGCTTGCGAAGGCCCGTTCGACGCTCTTGCGGGCCTTGTACTCCTGCCACTTGTTATAACTAATGATCCCGACGACGAAGACGCCGCCGGCTGCGATCAGGCTCATTTGTAAGTCGTTCATGCTGCTTGTGCCTCGGATGCGATTGGTTCGGCGCACTGCACGCCCATTGCCGGCCAGCGGAAATGGCTCATCGCGTGCCTCATGCGTTGAAAGTGTCCGCGCCGGCGCCTGGGAAGGCGTCCCGCGGGGCTTCAGGACATGAGGGTAGCATGAAGGAAAGAAATAACGTAGCAGTGCAGATGGAAGAATGGCCGATATGATAACCAAATGGACCGGCGTACGCCATGCGCGGCGGCGCTTCTCTGCAAAAAAAGCCACCCCGCGCGGGCGGGATGGCTTGTCAAGCGTGCCCGAATGGCGGCGCCGCGATCAGTCCTGCAGTGCGGCGGCCAGCGGCGCGACCTTGTCGGCGCTCACGCCAACCGCCTTGGCCAGGCGCATGCCGTAGTCCTTGTCGGCTTTCCAGAAGTAGGACAGCATGGTCAGCAGGCTGTCCTGGTTCTTCACGCCCTTCAGGTCGCCGGAGAGGTTGGCGATCAGGTCATCGCGGTCCTGGGTGCTCAGCGAGCGGTAGAACTCGCCGGCCTGGCGGAAGTTCAGCGTCTTGGCGATGCGCTGCTGCTGGGTGCTGCCGCTCAGCGGCAACTGGCTGCTGCGCGCATTCGGATCTTCGACCAGCGCGCCCGGCAGGCGGCTCGGCTGGTAGTTCACGGTACCGGTGCGGCCGGAGATGTTGCCGGGGCCGTCCTGGTGGTTGTTCGCGACCGGCACCAGCGGCTTGTTGATCGGCAGCGACTGGAAGTTCGCGCCCAGGCGGTGGTGCTGGGTATCGATGTACGAGAACAGGCGGCCTTGCAGCATGCGGTCTTCCGAGGCTTCGATGCCCGGCACCAGGTTACCCGGGGCCATCGCAACCTGCTCGGTGGCTTCGAAGAAGTTCTCCGGCACCTTGTTCAGCTCCATGGTACCGACCTTGCGCTCAGGCACACCCGGCCAGATCTTGGTCGCGTCCAGCGGATCGAAATCGAACCTGTTCATCTCGTTCGGACGCAGGATCTGCACCACCAGGTCCCACTTCGGATACTGGCCCTTCGAGATCGATGTGTACAGGTCGGTGGTGGCGTGGCTGGTGCTCTTGCCCTGGATTACCGGGATCTCCTGCGGACGCAGGTTGCGCTCGCCCTGCTGCGACTTCCAGGCGAACTTGGCGTACACGTACTCGCCCTTGGCATTGACCAGCTTCAGCGCGTGCACGCTGCTGCCATTCATCTGGCGGTAGCTGGCCGGGGTGCCGTAGTTCGAATACACGCGGGTCAGCATGTGGGTCGCCTCGGGGATGTGCGAGAAGAAGTCGAACACGCGTTCCGGCTCCTGCACGTTGGTGTTCGGCGACGGTTTCAGCGCGTGGATCATGTCCGGGAACTTGATCGCATCGCGGATGAAGAAGATCGGCAGGTTGTTGCCGACCAGGTCCCAGTTGCCTTCCTGTGTATAGAACTTGGTCGCGAAGCCGCGCGGATCGCGCGTGGTCTCGGCACCCGAGCGGCTCGGGATCACGGTCGAGAAGCGCACGAACACCGGGGTCACGATGCCCTGCTTGAACAGCTTGGCCTTCGACAGGTCCGACAGGTCGTCTGTCGTGGTGAAGCTGCCGTGGGCGCCGGTACCGGTGGCGTGCACCACGCGCTCGGGAATGCGCTCGCGGTCGAAGCGCTGCAGCTTCTGCACCAGGTGCACGTCCTGCAGCAGGGTCGGGCCGTTCGGGCCGGCGGTCTGGCTGTTCTGGTTGTCGCCGACCGGGGCGCCGTTATCCTTGGTCAGGACTTGTTGGGCATGCGCCCTGCGCCAGTGCCAGCGCACCGCTGATCAGGGTCAGGACGCAGGCGGCGGCGCGCCCGGCGGAAAAATGCAGACTACTCATAAATACTACCTATCAATTCGCAAATGGAGATAGCATTATTCCTAGCCGGCTTTCATTATAGAAATTAATCGTCGCTATCAATTAGATAGCATTTCACCTATGCCGCGGCCAGCTCGGCCGCCGCCTCCATATCCACCGCGACGATGCGCGACACGCCCTGCTCCTGCATCGTCACACCGATCAATTGATTGGCCATCTCCATCGCGATCTTGTTGTGCGAGATGAAGAGGAATTGGGTATGGTCCGACATGCGCTTGACCATGCGGCAGAAGCGCTCGGTGTTGGCATCGTCCAGCGGCGCGTCGACCTCGTCGAGCAGGCAGAACGGCGCGGGATTCAGACGGAACATCGAGAACACCAGCGCGGTGGCGGTGAGCGCCTTTTCGCCGCCGGACAGCAGGTGGATGGTGGCGTTCTTCTTGCCCGGCGGCTGGGCCATGACCTGCACGCCGGCGTCGAGGATCTCTTCGCCGGTCATCACCAGCTTGGCGGTGCCGCCGCCGAACAGGATCGGGAACAGTTCCGAGAAGTTGGCGTTGACGCGGTCGAAGGTGTCCTGCAGCAGGTCGCGCGATTCGCGGTCGATGCGGCCGATCGCGCCTTCCAGCGTGGCGATCGCTTCCTGCAGGTCGGCGTTTTGCGAATCGAGGAAGCGCTTGCGCTCGGTGGCCTGGGCCAGTTCCTCGACCGCGGCCAGGTTCACCGCGCCGAGGGCGGTGATGGCGTTCGTCAGGCGCGTCACCTCGCCCTGCAGGTATTGCGGCTTCATGTCCGGCTGCAGCTTGTCCTGCAGTTCGGATTCGACCGCGCCGGTGGCGCTCAGGGCTTCGGCAAACTGTTCCTGGTTCAGGCGCGCGGCCTGCTCCTTCAGCTGCATCTCGGTGATACGCTCGCGCTGCGGCTGCAGGCTGCGCTCGGCCGTCATGCGCGCTTCCTCGGCCGCCCGCAATTGCTGCGTCAGCTGGTCGAGTTCGTGGCGCGCATCGCTGAGTGCTTGTTCCTGCGCGGTGCGGCGCGCCAGCAATTCCTGCAGGCCTTCGGCGGCGGTGCCGGATTCGATCGCTTCGAGTTCCATCTTGCCGGCGCCGATACTTTCCAGGACCTGCTCGGCCTGCTGGTTGGCGGTGGCGATCGTGCGGCGCAGCTCTTCGATGCGGGTGCGCTGGGTCTTCTCGGCGAATACCGCTTCCTGGGCCGCGCGTTCCAGCTCGCGCAGCCGGTCGCGCGCTTCGTTCAAGGCGCGTTCCTTGTCGAGGAAGGCGGTCTGGCCATCTTCGTGCGTGCCCTGCAGCTCGGCCAGTTCCATGTCCAGCTCTTCGAACTGCGCTTCGGCTTCCATCCGGGCCTGGCGCTGCTCGGATTCCTGGGCCGCGATCTCGTCGAGGTCCGCAGAAATCTGGCCGCTCCTCTGGTTGAAGCGCGCCTCGACCTCGGCCTGCTTGACGATCTCGATCTGCAGCGCGTGGGTCTCGCGCTGCAGGGTCGCGACCTTCTGGCGGCCTTCCTGCAGACGGCGCTGCAGATCGGTCACAAGCGCGTCGGCACGGGTCGCACGGGTGCGCGCCTCGTCCAGCAGCAGGGCCTGGGCGCGCAGCTGTTTGCCGATGTTGTCGATCTCGTGCTGGCGCGCTAGCACCCCATCCTGCTCGGCATCGGCGGCGTAGAAGCGCACGCTGGAACGGCTGACGATATGGCCGTGCGGCGTGACGAAGCAGCCGCCCGGCGGCAGGCGGTCGCGCTGGGCCAGGGCCGCGCCGGGATCGTCGGCAACGTAGACTTCGTGCAGCCAGTCGTCGAGCAAGCCGCGCAGGCCCGGGTCGTTCAGCTTCAGCAGGCTGGCGAAAGTCTTCAGGCCGTGCGCGGCCGGCTGCGCGGGTGCGCTGGTGGACGGCGTGTACACGGCCATGCGGGCTGGCGGCGCATCGCCGAAGAAGCCGCGCGCCCAGTCCAGGTTCGAGATCTCGAGCGCGCCGGTGCGCTCGCGCAGGACGGACTCCAGCGCGGTCTCCCAGCCGGTTTCGATGTCGAGCTTTTGCCACAGGCGCGGCAGCTTGTCGAGTTCATGCTTCTGCAGCCAGGGCTGGACCTTGCCCTGGGTCTGCACGCGCTCCTGCAGCTGGCGCAGGGCCGACAGGCGCGCTTCGAGCTTGGCGTTGGCGGCGCTCTCCTGCTGGACGGCGCTGTGCGCCGCGCGGCGTTCCTGCTCGCTGGATTCCTGGCGGCTGGCCGCCTCCTCCAATAACAGGTTCTGCTCTTCCAGCTGCAGCTGCTTTTCTTCCAGCTGCATGCGCAGGTTGTCGAGGTGGCCGGCGTCCGGCAGGTTCAGGTTGCCGCGCTCCTGCTGCAGGCGTTCGCGGCGCGTCGCCAGCGTGGCCAGGATGTTCGAGGCATTGCGCTGGTGCGCCGACGCGAGTTCGATGCGCTGCTGGACCTGCATGATGCGGGCGCGCGATTCGGTGGTCTTTTCCTGCGCGGCGCGCCAGGCGGCATCGAGTTCGGGCAGCCGCTCGTTCTGCACTTCGACCGCGATCTGCGCACCTTCCACGCGCGCCGCCAGCTCTTCGAGACGGTATTCCGCTTCCTCGATCTGCTCCTGGGTGTCGCGCGCCTGGTTCAGCCATTGTTCGCGCTGCGCGGTGAGCGTGCCGATCTGGTTCTGCAGGCGCGTGCGCGACTCGACCACGAACTTGATCTGCGCTTCCAGGCTGCCGATCTCGGAATTGGTCTGGTACAGCGCGCCCTGGGCCGCGTGCAGGCGGTCGCCGGTTTCGAAGTGGGCCTGGCGCATGCGCTCCAGTTCCAGCTCGAGGTGGCGCATCTTCGCGTTCTGTTCTTCGAGGCCGGTCTGGGCCTGTTCCATCTCGAGGAACCAGCGCGCCTGCTCGGCCTTGGCCTCGTTCTTGCGCAGCAGCCAGAGCAGCTTCTGCTTTTCTTCCTGGTCGGCCTGCAGCTGGTGGAAGCGGTTCGCCACCGCGGCTTGCGCCTCCAGCTTTTCCAGGTTGGCGTTCAGCTCGCGCAGGATGTCTTCGACGCGGGTCAGGTTCTCGCGCGTGTCGGCCAGGCGGTTTTCGGTTTCGCGGCGCCGCTCCTTGTACTTCGAAACCCCGGCCGCCTCTTCCAGGAACACGCGCAGCTCCTCGGGGCGCGATTCGATGATGCGCGAGATCATGCCCTGGCCGATGATGGCGTAGGCGCGCGGACCGAGGCCGGTGCCGAGGAAGATGTCCTGGATGTCGCGCCGCCGCACCGGCTGGCCGTTGATGTAATAGGTCGAAGTGCCGTCGCGCGTCAGCGTGCGCTTGACGGCGATCTCGGCGTACTGCCCCCACTGCCCGGCGGCCTTGCCGGCGCTGTTATCGAACACCAGCTCGACCGAGGCGCGCCCGGCCGGCTTGCGGTGGGTGGAGCCGTTGAAGATCACGTCCTGCATCGACTCGCCGCGCAGCTCGGAGGCTTTCGATTCGCCCAACACCCAGCGCACGGCATCGATGATGTTCGACTTGCCGCATCCGTTCGGACCGACCACGCCGACCAGCTGTCCCGGCACCTGGAAATTGGTGGGATCGACGAAAGACTTAAATCCCGACAATTTGATGGAGGATAGACGCACGTTTGCTCAGGGTCGAAGAGGGGCTGCTGAAAACAGCATCATACCTTGGTTCTTGCTTTGCGGCCAAGATTTGACCTTGCTTTCTGCTATTGCGTTCGCGCTGGCCCGAGCTGTCCATTCTGTGCAGCGTCAACGTTTTCCCTCCCGTCCCTATCCTGTCCACCCTCGCCCTACCAGCAAATAATTTGCTAGAACATGGCAATTATGCATGCTATGCTAATTTCGCAATATTGCTCCGCCGACGAATGCAATGCTGCTGACGAGCCCATTGCCAACCCATACGAGGAGAACCATGAAAAAGAAATGGCTGGTCATACCTTCTTTGTTATTGCTGGCATTGTTCGCCGTGTTCGCCGCCACGCGCCGTCCCGGCATCACAGTCGACGGCGCCATGCGCGCACAGACCATCGATGCGCTGGTGACCGGCCTGAACCGGTATTACGTCTTCCCGGACAAGGCGAAGCAGGTCGAGAAACTGTTGCGTGAGCGCCAGAAAGACGGCGCTTACGACGGCATCGCCAGCGGCACGGAATTCGCCGCACGGCTCGACGCGGACGTGGCTTCGGTGACGCACGACCTGCATATGCGAGTCAGGTTCAGTCCCGATCCCCTGCCGCCCCAGCCGCCGCTGCCCTCCATATCGCGGCTCGCAGCACTGGAGGCGCCGCGCGAGGACGGCAATGGCTTCATGCGCTGGATAGACCGGGTCAGGCGCAGCATGCAGACCTTCGGCGTCGAGAAGGCCGTTCGAATGAGCCCGAACATCGGCTACCTGAAGATCTCGGGATTTCCGCCGCCCTACCTGACGGCCGAAAAATACGCGGCCGCGATGAACAAGCTCGCCGATACCGATGCCCTCATCATCGACATGCGCGACAACCGCGGCGGCACGCCCCTGTCTGTGGCTTTGCTGATCAGCTATTTCGTCGACCAGCGCACCCGGCTGAACGACA
>Ga0308168_1003204_pt1 | contig 12766 bp, 15 predicted proteins | sample PhyCR2_FD_202133 | JGI IMG/M metagenome (GOLD analysis project Ga0308168, IMG submission 202133) | Phyllosphere microbial communities from UC Gill Tract Community Farm, Albany, California, United States - DLSLRC.R2 | ecosystem: Host-associated > Plants > Phyllosphere > Unclassified | place: USA... | reverse complement strand
ACATTTACAATGTGAGTCGTATCACAACCCGTCGATCATATAGAATAGATAACCATGCTGTGTCCACAGACCAGGGCACGCTTAAATGTTTACGGAGTCCTCGATGTCAAGACGTCTCAGAAGAACATCTATAGGGTTAACGCTAGGTCTCTTTGAGTCTGACCCTTGGTTGACCCTTAGCCCTTGGTAGGCTTGAGGTTGTTACTGGTGGAGGACCTAAAGTAGATCACAGGAGATCACCCATAGCAAGAACTATTTGTGTCAGTGTTGTGTTCTCTTTGTGTCACCTCATAGAGTAGATGGCTATTGTAATATGACCATCACCGCTGAGAGGAACCACTGAGGGTTACACACTGAGTAGACACAGGGTCACCACAGGTCACAGGCTCATAGCGGCACTGAGCGACACGCTGAGGCACTCATGGGTACACAGCAAGGCTAACCCACAGGCTCACACTCAGAGGACCAGAGAGGATCACGCAGGCGCACACGTAGAGATAGAGAGAGATGACACAGGGTCACCATAGGTCACACACACACACTGAGAGGATCATAGAAGGACACCGCCAGACGCTACAGGAATCACTGAGAGCCTCGCAATGTCATAACGGAACACTAAAGGAGACCCCGCGCGAGACCGTGAGACACTTGGGGGCACCGGGGGATTATGCGTAAATTAGTTATATTAGATCATCTCTCAGATTTTTCTGACTAGATTTAAAGGGTGTTCACATAGTGCACAGTTTGATTGACCACAGGAGCACTTGCAGAATCAATAACAGGTCCGATAGGTCATAGTTTGAATGACCCATAGGAGCCTCCTTGTTGTTCTAACTAGTTAATTGACTTGGTTCATGCCTCAAAGGCGAGCACTCTTTTATACCAGACGGATTTCACAGGGATCACCTGTAGGGCTGTCCCCTTGGTCACGTTACCGCGCTTAAGGGCCTCGTAGATACGGGCTGGCTGTTGACCATCGACCCGGCTAGAGATTGCTTTGAGTTCACCCATAGCGTAGCGGTGAGCGTCTTTCTGTCGCTCTAAGAGTTCAGCTTCTTTGTTGTAGCCTAGCTCTACCATCTTATTGGCTACCACTGTGGCAACTTCTGGCATCTCTAGGATAGCTTCAAAGGCTGCATACACAGCATCCTCGAAATCCTCTGAGACCCATCCGGCATACTTGAGGGCTGCTTGCTTGGTTGCATAGGTTATGCTTTCAATTCCAATTTTCTCGACGTGCATTTTTTGCATGTCGGCAAGTCTCTTTGTGATCTTCCCGCGCCACTGTGATGGCAGCTTATTGTTAGGAAGTCCGAGGACCTTCCAGATCTCTGTAAGATTCCACATACCGTCAGCGTTAGCTTTAAAGGCGTGGTCTTCAATAATAATGATATGGTCAGCGTGCTTGTGGTTCTTTGAATCAGATGAGTTGGACATGTTGTATTTCCTTTTGTTTGCATTCTCAGAGTCGCACCCTCCGCTGGCCTACACAGTCCCACAACATAAAGGGGACCAGCAGAGGCACTGAGAGTGCAAACAGAATGACTGTGTATGTGTGATATATAATGGAGCCTTGCGAGGGCTTAGGGTGTACTACAGGAGGTCTGAGAGGGTGTGATCAAATAGTGATCCACTTGTTTACATCGTAGCGAATAGGTCAGAGTGACCTGAGAGAGACACTTGGTCCGATAGGTTTGATGATAGCTAATCGCTAATGATCATCTTCTCTTTGAGTTTCTTAGAGAGAGAGAATCTTTAAGTTTACTCTTTGAGTTTATCTTTTAATTAAATCAATTCTTTTAAACTCTAAGAATCTAAAGTGTCTTTAAGATCTTAAAGTTTCTCTTAAAGAGATTTATTTAATTTGGGCTGTTCCCTATTAGTGGGTCGTAATTGCAGGCCAGGACTGGCGCGGCCTAGAGAGGGGTTGGGCCATTTATGCCCTCACTGTCAAACTGAGTGTCAACACTTTTCGGGTATTGACATTCAAGTTTATTTAGTGGGCCAATGTGTATAAGCATTAGACAAGACCTTTCCTCTCTCGTGGGCTTCAAGCATCTGCAAGGCCCTAGCCGTGGTCACCCTATGACCCTTGACGGTCACTGACTTATCCTTTCCGGTTGCCCTTCCAGCCACTGAGCCAGCCTTACGGTGAGACACTAGGCGTGGGTTACTGTGATTCTCTTTGAGCCACACAAGGCCCGTAGGTGACGCTGGGTCCGCTTTGAGGAACTCAACGATAACAGCTTGGGTCTGGGGGTCAGAATCAAACAGGGTGACTCTACGTGTGGGTTTGGGCTTCTTAGGCTTCTTGATTGGTACAGCTTTACTGCGGGACATGGTGCTACCTCCTTATTGCTGCGTTTGACTGTGTGTGACCTCGTAGGAGATCTCTGGCACGGTGTCGATCATCATCTGTTGTAGACCTACAGGCAGGCCCTTAAAATCCAGCAGGTGACCATACAGGAGCACTGACAGGCCGCCATCGGTCCATAAGGCACGGTTTAGGTTATCGGTAGGCGTAGGGTTATCTGCGAGGAACTTAGAGACGCACCCGGCGATCTGTGCGTAGGCTTTCGGTGTCACTCTGGATTCTTTGAGGAACTTGGTTAGTAATGGATTCATGACCACATCAGTTAGGGTCTCGGTTATGTAGTGGCTTAGTGGCTGGGACATAGCGTCCTCCTTTGGTGTGCTCATGGTGTCTGTTAGGTAACGGTGCGGTGTAGACTTGCAGACCCACTGAGGGCCTACAGGTGTTTATGTGGATTCTGTAAGAGATAGGTAGATAGGCGACCAGAGGATTTACCCTGCAAGGCCCGATAGATGCGGCTCAAAGAGAGCGGTAGCGACCAGAGATGATTGGGCCGTAAGTGCTATCTGTGTTTCCTGTGGGAGAGACTCGAAGTCTGAGCGGTCACCAGTTGTCAGTAACTTGGTCACAGCATCGTTGATTGTTTGTGAGTCAGGGTGAGTGCTTTGTGGGTTATACATAATTGGTTATTCCTTATACTAATCACGTGGCGCTGTGTGGATTCTGAGAGATGACCAGAGGTGTTACCCTGCTAGATTTCACCAGAGCGCGTCTGTATGTGTTCGATAAGTAAACAAAAAGGCCCACCGATAGAATTAACTAAGGGTGAGCCTTCGGGTTTGCTAGGAGTGTGGGTTACTTGGCAGGGTCACCAGAGAAGTCGATAGCGGTCACCAGAGGGAAACCGTTAAGCAATTCAATCGGGAAACCGTCACCGTCTTTAATCTTGATGGACGGCGCAGCCATAACCTCAAGCATCAGAATGATCTCAACGTTCCAGCCTTGGCGACCAGCATCACGGCTACGGATAACCTTAGCTACATCACCGTTGATGGTACGGAAAGACAACATAGCGTAACGCTTAGGCAGCATGTACACGGTAGTGTTAGCCGTTCCCTCATAGGAGAACACTGAGGCACCAATCAGGTCGCTTACATCACCCAGACCCGCCTTGTGTGCAGCACGTTCTAACTTAGCGTGCATCTTTGCAGGCAGCAGGATAGCGAAATCAGACAGAGAGTCGCCTAAGTGGGTCGGCATGTACTCGGTCAGCCAATCTAAGATTTCCTCAGCGGCTTTACTTGGTGACACGTTGGCCAGAGTTGGCGCAGTGAAGCGGCTCACATCGTTCAGCGTTGCAGCCTTATCGAGGACTTTAGCGACCTGAGCGAACATCTTCTGTTCAAATTGATATTTAACGTCCTTAACGGCTGCATCCAGTGAACCGTATGTGTAACCGCCAATCATATTGAAGTCGCTAACGAAGGTGGACGCAGAGACCATGATGCCAGTAGCCATAGGCTTATCGTCACGAGGGTTCAACAGCGGGTTAATGATGATGGTAGTGTTAGCCGGAATGGTCACCTCTGGTGCATCCTTAGCGGGGTCAAACGGGCTGTTACGGTCATAGATGACTGAGCGGTCAACCAGAGTGTGACGCTGTACCGGAGTTGGGTCATTACGGAAATCACGGAACTCAGACGGTAAGACGACTTCGTTAATGCCCACTTTGAACTCACCGTCATTAAAGGTCGCATCAAGTGAATCAGCCAGAGCCTTTGAGTAAGCCGCGCTGTCATTGCCACCCGGTAACGGCAGGTCATTAAAGCCTGTACCGTTCACCTGTAGGATGCCGGAGGCTACAGTGTCCTCACCGCTTGCCTCGATGTAAGTGGAGTTGTTTACGTCAGCCATCTTAGGAGCGAAAGGTTTAACCTGTGCGTCTGCGTTACGGGCCGGGGTAGTGAATTTTGGAGTTGAGTTAAAAGACATGATATGTACCTTATTTGAAATATGAATAGAATTGCACTGAATGTGCATAGAGTTTGTTACTAAGGGTCCACGGAGTGCAGACCCTCAGAGGGTGACTATTAGAAGCCGCCGAAGTGTGCAGCCTGACCACGAGCGCCGAACCTACGGGCAATCTCTTCCTCACGCGCTTTACGTTCAGCCACGGCCTTAGCGATCTCAGCAGGTGTCGCGTGCACAGCAGCCATGCGCTCATTGTGCTCTCGGATTTCTTTCTCACGGCGTTCCTGTTCTTCACGGTGAGAGGTGACCTGTTCGCCCCAGCGGATAGTGTGGTTACCATAGCCGCGCAATGAGAAGCCGTGAGCGTTCATCTCAGAGAGCAACGCAAAGGCAGCAGCGGAGCCAGCACCATAGAAAGCCAACAGACTAGGCACAGTGACCTTCACAAAGTGGACTGTAGGGATTTCCTGACCCGCATAGAGTACGGTTTGCAGGTCCGCGCTTAAGGTCAGCTTTTCGTTGGTCAGGCCGGGGGTCGGTAGTGCATCGTTGATAGTCATGATATTGTCCTCAATTGGATAAATGTTAAGTTGATGTTAATTAAATAAAGTCACGCAGGGTCAGACCCGCAGCAATCGCCATGTGACATAGAGCGGGTTTAGGTAGCTTCTCGCGGCCTTCAAGTGGTCCGAGTGCTAACCTGTCAACTAATGCCTTGCTGCTTACTGTGGCTAATCTGAGGGCCTTACGGCCTTCTGGTGTCGCTGTGTTGAACTTGTCAGGGATGGTCATAGCGGGTTAATCCTTTTGTTCGGCGTAGAGTTCAGCCAGAGTGTTCACAACGACCACGCTTAGAGCGGTGTTGTAACTTGCTAGGAGGGTCACAAAGTCGGAGCCTGTAAGGGTCTCGCAGAGTTTAACTTCCTGTTCCTGTTTGACCTGTAGACGCTTAATGTCCCGCTGTACGTTGCGCACAGTCTTATTGGTCAAGGTGGCTACGGTCTCAATAGAAACGCTGTAGCCTTTAGGATCTTTGAGCCACTCCGTAAGGTGGACGCGGAGAGCTTTACGGTCTATCACGGCCTTAGTTTGAATAGTGGTCATGGTGGGAATCCTTAAAGAGAGAGAGAGATGTAGAAAGATGTAGGTGATTGGTAGGATTGAGATTCAGTAAATCAATTAGCGACCTCAGCCGCTCGCCACTAGACACCCGCCATTACTCGGGGACTTCAACTTTAAGAAAACTAAAAGGACACCTGTGCAGAATGCCTGCTTGGATAACCCGTTGGTTTGTAGGATTTGTCTAGTGTTGGTAATGGTTAGGCGCTTACTGTCGGCCCCATACGGGACACGGTAGGACGCTAATTGATGTACTGAAAGAGAGATGGTAGGTAACCACAGAGAGAACACTCAATGCTCGCCATTGGTCCACCGCAGCGGCCCGGTTGAGTTCTTGATGAGATGGAATGAGTGACCAATGTTAGCCGTTGTGAGGCGCTGTTAAGTGGTCTCTCTGTGGTTGCCTGTAAGTATCAGTTTTGATGTAAAGGAACCGCAAAGAGGTATCACACTCTAAGCGGCCCGAAGGTACAGCTATGACATTTAAGGTGTTCATTCAGTGAAGCATGGAGAGCGCGTTAGGTTGGCCCTCTCTCGTTACTGAGTTGTAATGCGCTGGTGGCCTACTTCTTAGGCTTCTGCTTGAGGTTGGCGTATGCGACCTTGATGATCTCTAAGCGGTTCTCTTTGAGCCACTCGAAGCCTTTGGTCAACACCTTAACGCCCTCGTTATTGAATCGACCGTCACCCTCTGGATTCTTCCAGTAGCCACTGGCGCGGCCTTTGTGGTTCAGGTTGGCGGACTTATCGGACTTACGGAACATATCAGCAGGTCGATTAACGCTGTCTGAATTATCGCGCCAGAAAGGGTTAACGTAGATGTGATCTTTTAGGACTGAGCGCACCTTGCCGATGTTCGGGAACTCTAAGACGCGGAGACACTCGGTAATCGAATGACCCACAGTCTCCAGCTTACGCACGAATACATCGTTAATAGGCTTCATCCCTTTAAGTTCCTTCACGTCTTGCGCTAAGGCTTTCGCCTCGGTCACCTTGTCGTTACGCAGAAGGATGAACGCTCGTACTACTTTCAGGTAGAACTCTACTGAGACCCACATAGCATATGCAATGGTCCCTTCCTCAGTAGCCCATGTGCCCGGATTGGCTCCACCATGAGCAACCACGAAATTTCGTGTTTGGTCTAAATGTTCTCTAACCTTGTTACTCCAGCGGTGCGGTGCCTTTGGGTCCTCAAGGTTCAGTGTCTTGTGGATCGCGTTAAGGTCCCACATTCGGTCAGCGTTGCAATGGAAGTGATGACCATCGACAACGACAGGCAGGACGATTTCATGTTTCAGTAATGGTGCATTGGTTGAGTTAGACATAGTGTTATTTCCTTTTGATTGCATTCTCAGAGTCACACCCTCAAGCAGCCAAACAGTCCCAACACAAAGGGAACCGCAAGAGGCAATGAGAGTGCAATCAGAATGACTGTTTGTTTAATGTTGATGCGCTGTGAGACGCTTTGAGCAATCCGAAAATTATCGGTTTGGGTCTAATGGTCTTGCACCTTGGCCTTACCTTCTATACTCAGGAGATTTCCCGAGTTTGAAAGTGCGCAGGTGAGACGCTTTGAGTTAATTCGCTTGGTCTGAGAGATTATCTTGAGTGCATATCTATGCTGATAATGTGCATAACGCTAGGTTGACCATAAGACCACGAGAGATCGGGACGCTGAGTCATAGCCAGCAGAAGAACCGAAAGGTCTAAGGTGTCATCTAAGGTGTGATGTGTGGTATCAGATTTGATATAAAAGGAGAGCGACCGGAGCCGCCCTGACCTTTGGGGGTTCACTTTCAAATCAATCAGAGCGAGGACACGCGGGGAATCAATCCGTTCGCCTCTAGGAGCTAATACATTTGGAGTTGAGGAAGGACCACACAGGCACATTTAAGGCAACACACACACACACACAGGCACACGCATATAAAGGGGGACACACTCGCAGATATGGGACGCTGAGTCATAGCCAGCAGAAGAACCAAAGCGAGGGAACCAGATGTGAATCTGTGAGGTGTGAGCGGGTAGGTTGTTGGTCTGTCCTTCCCAATTGTGGGTGTTAAATCTAAGATGCTGTTATATAAGGATATTTCCAAAAGGTAATCTGAGCGCCATTCTGTGCGGAAATAAATCTATCTGGTCTCCCCGGTAGTGAGTCGGAATAGAGAACGCTTGACAATTACTGAGCTTTGAACTCTGAGTATCTCGCGCGCATCTTTGATAACTGCGGGTTTGTCGCTAGGTCCAGATTACATAACGGAGACTTGCGCCAATCCTCAAGAGACATAGCGCCCTTATAGAATCCATCATCAGGCATGACCAACGAACCATCATTAACGTTCACTCGCGGCGTGAATCCTTCCTCACCCTTAACGGCCTGCCAATCCATGCGCCCGTCCATCATCTCAGAAAGCATCATGTAGCACTCGCATCGGATAATGTAGGCATCTGCCTGTGTACGGTAGGACCCAACGCTGATTGATGCGAAGCGTTTATATCCTGTGTGGCTGGTCATAACTGAATACCGCTCGGTGGCGGCAGTCCAGAACATACCCGTGGGTAAATCCTTGGCCTTACCTGTGCGGGTCTTCCTGTTGAGCATGTTGCCACGCTCGGTCTGAATCGCTAGGTTGTCAGGTGCGTTACTCTTACCAGCATATGGGTAATCGTATACGTCACCAGCGTGATCAATCACCTGTGTCCCGTTCAGTGGAACATTACGGGTCATTGCGTAGATCAGTCGGTGCGCTTGGTGGCGGTCCTGACCCTTTCCGGTAGAGAACTCGCGGGGTACATATACAGCCCAATAAGGCGTCCAGAACGTGCCTCTACGCTTCCCATCCTTCTTACTTACAAGGAAGTGCTGATAGACAGGTGTCGCGTTAGGGTCAGGCTGTGGGACCTCTAGGCGCTCGATAGTAAAGGAGGCGCGGAGGTATGCAACTAATTCGGCGGTGATTGGTTTGGCAATAAGTTTATTAGTAGACATTGTGTTGTTCCCTTTTGATTGCATTCTCAGAGTCACACCCTCTTACCAGCCAGCTTAGACCCAACACAAAGGGGACCAGCAGAGGCAATGAGAGTGCAATCAGAATGACTAAGCATGATTGTTGTATATGAATGCGCTGTGAGACGCTGTGTATGGGACGTGGTGTCCCTCTTACCGTGAGTCGTAAAGATCGTGCAGCTTTGTAGAAGGACCGCGCACAGGCGCATACATGCACCCTGTGTGCCTATCAATAGGAAGCACTTCACGTAATGCTTAACGGGAACTGAGCGGAGTCAGTGAGAACCGTTGGTGTGATGTGTATCAGAATTGATAAAACAAAGGGTGAAACTGTGGGCGAAACTGTAAGGTGTGGTCTTCCTGTCGTGAGTCGGAATTACGGAGGGTCCTTCCCAATTGTGGGTGTTAAATCTAAGATGCTGTTATATAAGGATATTTCCAAAAGGTAATCTGAGCGCCATTCTGTACGGAAACTGAGCGAATCAGTTCGAGCCATACGGGTTAACGGTCAGACACTTAACGCCGCCCCTATGTAGCCGGACCGTGACCATAGAGCTAGCTTTGTGAGCATCGCATAAAGGAAAGGACAACGGGACACTATATAGCCGGGGCATAATGAGTCAGTATGTTAAGGCTCTCTGTGGGCGCGTGAGCACATCACAGGTTAAGCCAATACGATTCATCATGTTTCTATGTAGAGGCGCTTAGTGTGCGGCTGGTGGACTCTCAGGCCCTATCAAGGATGGTAGGCTAGCGCCGATGACCATTACCAAGGAGGTTACTAAAGGTTTAACCTAAAGTAATCTCTAAGAGTTATTATCTTTTAAGTTATAATCTCTTTATTAAACTTAGAGAAGACTTAAAGATCTTAAGGTTTTCCACCCTTTCGACTATGGTCATTAGACCAATGTCAATTACTCTATCATCTCAGGTCTCGTTAGCTTAGAGCCAGTCAGTTAGACCGGAAAGCGTAGACCTGTGCTCACCCTTAAAAGCAGCGATGACAGAGGTGGGAAAGATCATCAGACATTTGGTCTTCTGGTCTCTCCTGATACTGAGTCATAATTGCAGGCTAATAGTCACGCCTTGTAATCATAACGAGTAGGAGAGTCAGATAGTTGTCTGGTCCTTCCCAATTGTGGGTGTTAATTGGAAGTCATTGATATATATATCGATTCATCCAAATAGGGTGACCTTGGTTTCAATAGGTCTGGTCAGTCTCTCCTGATACTGAGTCATAATTGCAGACTAATAGTCACAACATGAAATCAATAAGGGCCAGCACTAAGCCAGCCCCATAAAGATCACTCAGCGTTACTGTCAGTACCCGTTAAGTAACGCACCGAGCGCAAAGAAACCAGAGAGACCCGCAATGATCGCTAAGACTCCAGCAGTATTTTCGTATTTGGTCATCCCTGTATAGAATGCAGCTATCCCCGCAATAACAGCTAACTGAAAGGCCCCGTAGTGTGAGAACCACGAGCCTAACCCGGTGACCTCGAACAACAAGCGGAACCCACCGAGCACCAGAAGCAGCCCACCGAGACCACAGAGAACAATCAGATAGCCACGAACAGCACCAATAATGTATTGCATGATTACGCTTCCTTGTATGCAATCAAAGTGAATGATTATTCAGTAAGGTATGAGACAGACCCTCAGCCATCTGGTCAATCGACTTAGCCTTACCGTAGAGACCAAACGTTATGCCCTGTCCGGTATGCCCTAAGATATCACCAGCCGTGCTCTCAGAGACGCCAGCCTGTTTACATAGGGTTGCCAGTGTGTGCCTCAGAGAATGGAGCACAAGATCACCTGTGCGGTCTGGTAGTGCTTGCGGTAGGACCTCTCTGTTAAACCACTGAGACGCTGTATCTCTGGACATACCGAATACTAATGAGTCCTCAGAGGGTAACGCAGCGACCCACTCCCGGAACTCTGTCAGTGAGAAACCCATAGCGCCATCAATCAGCGGGACTAAGCGAGCACTCGCAGCGGTCTTGATGGTCTTGCCTCCATTATCATTAATGTCGATACAGAGATGACCCGCCTCATTAACTATGTCAGCCTTGGTCAGTTGCGTTAACTCCCCGGCCCTAGCACCAGTGATCACAGCAGCCAGACCAAAGAGGCGCTTATGAGGTTCTCTCTCAGCCTTGACCCTTGCCACCACCTTAGATAGTTCGGCCTCTGTGTAGGCTCTACGTGCGCTCTTGACGCCTTTCACCTTCAAGCCTTTGCTGTAGTCGTGCGGGATGTGTCCATTCTGATAAGCCCAATTCATAACAGCGCACAGTTTAGCCATCATCTTATTAACGGTAGCGTCAGCGTAGCGCCCCGAGTCCCTCATTGAGTCACGCATCGCGGAGACCTCTGCCCTTGTATGAGTGCGCCAATCAATCGAACCAGTGAACAGCTTGAGCGCCTTATGTGCGGACTGAATGTCTCTCACGCTGGCTGGCTTGAGGTTTACGCTGTGTTCCTTTATGTAGAGGTCTGACAATTCATTGAATAACAGAGGCTCTCTCTTGGATTCTGTAGGGTTAGACCCTTGGTCCTCTCTCAGAATCGCTGTAGGAGCGCCACTTGTACTATCTAACGAGGACAAAACCTCTAACAGAGGCTGAGTGTCACCCTCATTAGCTCTCACCTGTGCGGCCTTGAGCATCCCTATAGACTTCACGATGTGCGCTTGCTGGTCTACTGTGAGTGACCCTTGAGCCAGAGACTTGAGGTCTGCCATAGCGTCCCCGATGTGGTCCACCTCCAGACCTGACCAATAGTCCTCTACCTTGTCAGTCAGGAACGTTAGGGCCATGCTCTTTAGGTGCGCATTGAGTTCCTCGCTGGTGGCCTGTGGGTTGTCCAGTAAGAACGCCTTAGCGGTCTGTGCTACTTCACTCATTCTCTTTAATGCTTCCTGTTTGTTCGTGGTGCGCAATCCAATACTGACCAGAGATGACACGGAGCCTATCTCACGGAGCCGCACAGTATACCGACCAGAGACCTTACGTCTAACCAACTGTGGAACAGCCAGCCTAGCCAATGAGAGGACGCCTGAGCGCCCCTCTGTGCCGTTGTGTACCTTTGAGTGTGGGTTAGTATTCATAATTACTTAACCCTCCTACAGTAAGCGTTAGAGGACACTGAGCCAGTGCTCTTAGCGTTCTCGTGGAACCCTCCGCGCACCTTACCGTGTGTCACTCCATCGTCTGCCATGTTCAGACCCTTGCGATAACCGAGAGCCTTAGCCTCAGCGAACCACTTAGCATACGTTGTGCGGTCCATAGAGCGGGTCAGAGCATTAAGGTTACCCACTGAGGCCGGAGCTTTGCGGAGTCTCTTAGGCGTTGCTGTGTGCATCTCAAGGGCCATAGCGTACAGCTTGTGCATCAGGTCGAACCCTTTAAGGCGCTGTGAGACACCCTGAGAGCCTTTGTGTGGAGTGATATTACTTATCATGGTAATCACCCTCGGTTGCTTCGCTCGCCTCTTTGTGGAACCAATCAGGCTCTAAGTAATAGTCAGGCGCTGTGAGGCACCAATACAGCAGACCAGCAAGACACGTTAAGCCAGCGCAAAGAACCGATAAGAGAATCAGCCCAACATAAGGAGTGACCATATCAGCCACAGAGGAACACGGAGCAATCACAGTGAACCCTCCAGCATGTTCAACTCTACGGTTATCTCTTTGCGGTCCGATAGATAACCATCAGCGCCTGCGGTACGGTAAGACACAACATAAAGAACGGTAAGCGGCCCCGCTGTGGCGTAGTCACCAATCCACCACACCGCTAAATCAGAACCTACAGATAACTCCATGATGTGACTCAGAGTCAGTGTGCGGACTGCCGGACCTTTGCGATAGATGTGAATCCCCGCTTCGTCACTATGGGTGACCACTGAGTCAGCTTTACGGATAGCGTGAGTGAAGTTAAGGCGGCCCGTTACAGTCTCTTTGATAACGTTAACGATCTGGCTTGATGAGGTCATTTGGTTTACCTTGGGGTCTAGCGTCTTCCTTGTGTCACTTCTTGTTTCACCTCTTGTGGCACTCACTCGGAGAGGAACCTAAAAGACTATACAGATAGAGACATACAGGAACGCATATTTAATCACGATAGTTGCATAGAAATTCACTAGGTATTCACTCAAGGCCCACACTAGGCACCTCAAGGATTCACTAAATGACTAACTACCCACTACCTACGGCCCCCACTAAGTCCACCTCAAGACGTCTCAGAAGAACCAAAATCGTTACAACCCTCGGCCCGGCCACCGATCGTGATAATAATTTAGAAAAAATCATCGCTGCCGGCGCGAACGTTGTACGACTCAACTTCTCTCACGGCACG
>Ga0308168_1003201_pt1 | contig 12774 bp, 12 predicted proteins | sample PhyCR2_FD_202133 | JGI IMG/M metagenome (GOLD analysis project Ga0308168, IMG submission 202133) | Phyllosphere microbial communities from UC Gill Tract Community Farm, Albany, California, United States - DLSLRC.R2 | ecosystem: Host-associated > Plants > Phyllosphere > Unclassified | place: USA... | reverse complement strand
CTATCATGGCACATGAAAAAATCGTAACACTGTTCGATTCTGCAAATCAGGCAGAGGCCGCGAAAAGAAATCTCGTGAAAGCAGGCTTTTCTGATCGGGACATCAGTCTTATCAGTGGAGAACGTTTGCAGGAGGAAGGACACTCTATCCGCCATCCCAGCATCTGGCAGCGTCTGTTTGGTCACTCCGTTGATAAAGAGCAGGCCGATGTTTATACCAGAGCGATGGACAAGGGCGGCGTCGTGCTGACCATCCGCACCGAGGAGGAGAAGCTGGCTCGCGCCATGACCATTCTCCATTCTCATGACTCGGTGGAAGTACCGTCACGTATGCAAAGCTCGGTTGAGAAGGGCACTACCGCGCCGGGCATCAACCCGACGACGGCAGGTAAACAGTTTGCCGGTGAGACCAACGACCGCCAGGTTGAACCGCGACGCACCTCACTGACCGGTGATGAGAGCGAAGCTGACATTCTGCGTCTTGCCGAAGAGCAGGTGGAGGTGGGTAAACGTCTGGTGAGCGAAGGCTCCACTCGTGTTCGCCGCTATACCGTGACCGATACCGTATCTGAAGATATTTCGCTGCATGAGCAGCACGCTGACATCTTCCGCCGTTCGGTGAATGAACCCGCGCTGGCTGGTGAAGTGGACTGGTCAGAGAAAACCGTCGAGGTCGCTGAGACGCATGAGCAGCCGGTGATCAACAAAACGACCCACGTGAAAGAAGAAGTGGTGGTGCGTACCGACGGCAGCGATCGTACTGAGACCATTAACGACACTGTGCGTCGTCAGGAAGTGGATATCGACCATGCACGAGGTGGTCTGGAGCGCGAACTTCCGGGTACGACCGCAGGGGTAAAACCTGCGACCGCCGCAGCAGGCACGCAGTCACCAGGAGTGCATAACCGTGACCACAAAGAGAGCTTGTCTGAGAAGGTGGGTGAGAAAGCCAGCGAAGTGAAGGATAAGGTCGGGAACAAACTGCACGATCACTCGCATTGAGGCGCTTATCCTGACAACAACAGGCGCTAATGGGCACCGCTGAAGCCCGATGCTGAGCATGTAAGATGCAAGAAGGGGCCAACCGGGAGGTTGGCTCTTTTGCGTTATTTTTTCCTGATAATCGCATTCAGCCAGACTTCGTCGCCGCGTCCCGCACGTACATCACCGGTCTGCCAGATTGTTTCTGTTTCAAGAGCGAATCACTTTACTGCTGTGTCCTCAGAGCCAACTTCTCTTTTTATCCCCATTTTATTTGTAGTCAGAATGTCACCGCCGAGTGTATTAACCCAATCTATCAGTTTCTGTAACCCAGCCACATCCATATCTGTAAATCTGCGCCCATCCTTTTCCCGTTCGCCGCGGCCATGTTTAAAAGAGAGATAGCCTACGCCGCCAGGCTTCAGCGCCATGGCCAGTTTTGTCATAACGCCAGGGAATTCAGCTTCGGAAACATGCAGCAGCGAGGCGCAGCACCAGATACCGTCATATCTTTCAACCGCAGCAAGATCCTGGAAGCGCATCTGTTCTACAGGCTCTGGCGGATTAACGTCTCCCGCAGTGGCAGATGACTGTTAATAAAGTATTCGTTTCGATCATGCAGTCGCTGCAAAAGTGTTATTGAGGGAATGCGTGCAAATTTACCCTGAGCGCCGTGATTAGAGGTCTGACAGGCCAGCACCAGATTCCAGACACCGTTGAGGTTGCCGATATGCTCGCTGAGCATCAGCGGCAGAAAGTGATCGACATCCGCCAGGCGTGGGGGAATGACAGCATATTCAGCGTAAGAAAAATGCAAAGGCATAACATTCAGGATAAAGCGTTACCGGCCGCTATCTCTGGATATGGGCCATTTTATTTATGCGACCTGCTAATAAGCAGTAAGTCACACCAGGTTCTATAAATTTCATCTGGAGTCAACTCTCAAAAGCCCCTATCATTAGCCAGCTATCATACGGATTCGTGTTTTATGGAAGCTGAGAGGGTCATCGGTGTATGGATAATAAAGCGGCTATTCGGGAAAAGATACTTAGTAATAATTTCACTCGTAAAGATTATTCTGCCTTTAAGAGAAATATGAAGACCGTTAAAAAGATGTATCACCCAAATTTAACTTCTCATATAGATTTGCCGGAAGCTATTACGCAAATGGCAGAAGACAGCACTAAAATCAGGGGTGTTGCTCCCATATATGTTATTTTATTTTTAATGTTGTTATTTGGTCATGATAAAATTGGGGCATTAATATATATCACTGTTATGACTATAGTGATGGTAATCGTGTTATGGACAAATGCTTCTCAGCGTAGTCTGTCCATCAGCACCGACTTGCGTCTGATGAAACTGGCTTTTCGTATGCGAAAAATCCTCAAGCTACGCGCCCGTGAGGAAAAAGCCAGAATCAAAGCAGAAAAAAAAAGAAAACGCGCAAAATAACTACTGGCAGACAGAGGTGTTTTTAATAAAAAATGTCTTATGATGACCCGATATCCTGACTTATTTTAACCTAACCCAACAGCAAGGAATAGCTATGTTGCAAAAGGACGTTTTCCCCCGCCGTACTCAATGGGCCATTATCGTTATCGGAATGATAGCCGGATTGCTTTGGGCGGTACCGGATGGTTTTAACCTGCACGATCATTATTCAGTGTATCTGCCTCCCCTTTCATTGACGATGGCCAGCATACTGGCCTGTACGCTTTATCGTCTGTGCGATGTAAAGCCCTGGCTCTGTGCCTTGATGACTTTGCCATTTATTGCCTTGATGACAGGATTGTGTCGCTGGAATTTCCCCACCTTGCCGCTGGCTGAATTTCATTTTAAAAATACCTGCACCGTGATATTTCTGCTCAGCCTGATTATGCCAATGTTGGTTGCTTTCTGCGATAGTTCACATAAGAAACAAGACGGGATGCAATGGAACAGCGTTGTCGCCGAAACGTTGTGGCGTAATACGTTTACCCTGACGATCACCAGCATGCTAACCGGGCTGTTCTGGCTGGTATTGATGCTGTGGAGCAATCTCTTCAGCACCATCGGCATCACGCTGTTTGAGCAGGTTTTCTTTAATAACCCCGTTTTCCCGCCGATCGCGACCGGCGCGGTCATTGCTGCGGGCATTGTGTTTTGTCGACGCCTGCCGGGCGCTGCCGGTCTGTACCGGCAACTGGTTACGCGGGCTGTGAACGTAGTGCTGCCTTTACACGCGGTCGCCTTACTCCTGTTTCTGGCCTGCCTGCCGTTTACCGGACTGGCTATCATCCCCAAAGCTTTTTCAGCCGCCACGCTGTTGTTGACCATGACGCTGCTGATGCTGGCGTTCAGCGCCATCGTTGGCGGAAGCACACCGCACGTATCGCGCAGGCAGCGTGTTATTACGCGCGTAGTACTGGTTGCCCAGTCGTTAACGCCGCTGTTAGCCGGACTGGCTGTCTGGGCGCTGTGGCTGCGTGTCGCGGAATATGGCTGGACAGTAGAACGAGTCTACGCCGCCATGATTGCATTGTTTGCGATGACGGGTTCGCTGCTGCTGCTATTTTTCCAGCGCAGGGCCTGGTCACAGGGTGCGGCTGGCACGAACACTTTTATTACGCAGATGCTGACTCTGGCAGCTTGCTGTTGGTTTTTATTGCATACACCGCCCGGCGATCCGTGGCGTATTGTCGTGAAAAATCAGCTGGCACGTTTTGCGCAGGGCAAAGCAAAAGTTGATGACATGGATCTCTATTTATTCAGTGATGCGGGGCGTCGGGGGAAACAAGCCTTGCAAAAGCTAAGCCGTCATCTGCAATGGCTCGACGATCCGGTACGGCAAAAAGCCATGCTGTTTCAGCTCCTCGCAGAACACGACACCCATAATACTCACCCGGCCATTAGCGATCTTCAACGTAGTGTTCCGTTGCGCGCGGGTAGCGAAGCGCCGCCGGAAAGCTGGTGGCAGTCGCTGGCGGAGTCTGTCACGTCGTCTTTCAGCGTCTGCCTGATGGATAGCGGCTCATGCCTGGTATGGATGCAGGATCTCAATAACGACGGCTCGTCTGAAGTCCTGCTCTATAACCGTAACTCGCCGGAGATTATGATCTATGCCCGACAGGGTATCGACTGGCAACAGATTGGCAGCGTAACGCTGCCGATAGATATTGATAAGGCTATTAGAGAAGAAATGCCAGAAACGGTGACCAAGCCCTGGCGCGATCTTGAAATCAATGGCCAGCGTTTGCCGGTTCAGTATTTCAACTACGAAGGCCAGTAGGCACGTTATCCTTTAACCTCTTCCCAGTTCAGCCCAAACCGTGCCAGATACTTACGCAGGCGATCGGCATCGTTGGGCTGTTTTTTCCCCTGGCGAGAGATGGCAAACAGGCGTCGTCCCGCTTCAGAAAGCGAATCCGCCGCGCGGCAGACGCTTAGCACTGTCTGTAGCTGGCACTCGTCAAACAGATCGTACTGCGTTGAAGGGGGATCTGGCGGGGCAGCCAGCATCATCGGAGAGCACCAGTTGGCGCGCAGCCGGGCGATCTCTTCTTCTACCAGTTCCAGAGAAATCCTTCCCTGTTCTGCCAGTGTCGCCATACGTGTGACGGAAGCGCTCAGCTCGCGGAAATTGCCTCGCCAGCTGGCTTCTGCCGAGCAGGCGAAACGCAGGAAGTAACTTCTCGCTGCTTTATCAAATCGTACCTGCGTTTGCTGTTCACGTGTGTAACGCGCCAGCTCAAAATCCAGATTGGGTTCAATATCTTCGCGGCGTTCGGCCAGTCCCGGCAGTTGAAACGTCCACATGTTGATGCGGGCAAACAGATCTTCGCGAAAGCGGCCTTCGGCAATCCACTGTTGCATGTCCCGGTGCGTGCCGGCGACCAGCTGAAAATCGCTGCTGACTTCTTTATCTGAGCCATAAGGGAAAAAGCGTTTCTCTTCGATGGCACGCAGTAACATCGCTTGCTCATCCAGCCCCAGCTCGGCGATCTCGTCCAGAAACAGCATGCCGCCATCGGCTTCCCGTAGCAGGCCGCCACGTGACTGCTGTGCACCTGTAAAAGCCCCTTTGACGTGGCCGAACAGCGTAGACATTGCATTGTCACCGCGCAGAGTAGCGCAGTTAACCGCCACGAATTTACCCGCCAGCCGGTGGCGGGCATGGCGCAGTTGATAGATGCGCTCCGCAAGGAATGATTTACCCGCGCCGGTTGGGCCGGTCAGCAGCATCGGGGCGGCGGAGCGAAGCGCCACGCGTTCAATCTGCTCGATCAGTCTGTTAAACGTAGGGTTTCGTGTCTCAATACCAGATTTTAAAAACGAGGTGGAGTGCTGCTGTTCGCGCTGAAAACGGCTGGTCAGTGTGGCGTATCGGTTCAGATCGAGATCGATAATGGAGTAGTGGCCGAGTGCGGTTGGTGTCTCAGATCCCTTGCTGGCTGGGGAGGTCTGTAAAAGGCGCGCGGGCAGATAGCGAGCTTCAGTCAGTAAAAACCAGCAGATTTGTGCCACGTGGGTGCCCGTAGTGATATGCACAAGGTACTCTTCGGTATCGGTATGAAAAGGATAGCGACTGACAAAATCGAGGAAGCTGCCGTAAACCTCTTCAAAATCCCAGGGATCTTCCAGCTTAAGGTTGTGCAGCACCACTTTGGTGGCGGGTGATGCCTGCGTGATATCTTCAGCCACCCGCTGCGCCATACCGATATCACGCGGTTGGTGAAGGAGTTCCAGCCGATCAATCCGGAGGTCGTCCTGCTGGCAAAGCGCGACGGTTGGCCGCCATTTGTTCCAGCGATTTTCCCGCTTGCCACGCCTGTCCAGCACGTTGCCCAGCACACCTATCACAACGTTAGCTTTCATGTTTATCCCATAAGATAAATAACTTATCCAATAAGATAATTTCCATTGCCGCTTATAGCAATGTTCAGATGCGGAATGATCATAAATGATGTTAGTAATCAAAATGATAAATTTTAATCTGCGACTTAACGCTTTCTGGCACGACATTCGCAATAGCTAAGCCACAGCAATGAGGAGAACGAAATGAACAATAGCTATCAGACCCTCCAGCAGGAAAAGGGCGTGCCGATAAAAATGTGGACCAATGGCGTGCCGGTTGAGCCAGAAGCGCGCGATCAGTTGCTGAACCCGGCGAAAATGCCGTTTATCTTTCGTCATCTGGCGGTGATGCCAGATGTACATCTGGGCAAAGGCTCCACCATCGGCAGCGTGATCCCGACCAAAGGCGCGATTATCCCGGCGGCGGTCGGCGTGGATATCGGCTGCGGCATGATTGCGGTGCGCACCTCGCTGATGGCCAGCGATCTGCCGGACAATCTGTCGGGTATACGAAGCGCCATCGAACAGGCAGTCCCGCATGGCCGCACGAATACTCGCTCCCGGCATGATAAGGGGGCCTGGCAGACGCCACCACAGGAGGTGGATCGTCACTGGGCTGAACTGGCACCAGGATTTAAGACGCTGACGCAAAAGCATCCGACGTTGTTTAAAACTAACAACTATCAACATCTGGGAACGCTGGGAACGGGCAATCACTTTATTGAAGTCTGCCTGGATGAATGCCAGCAGGTCTGGGTGATGCTGCACAGTGGGTCGCGTGGTGTAGGGAACGCCATCGGCAACCTTTTTATCGCGCTGGCGCAGAAAGATATGCAGCAGCATATCGCCAACCTGCCGGATCGTAACCTCGCTTATTTCAGGGAGGGCAGCAGGCATTTTAACGACTATGTGGAAGCGGTGAGCTGGGCGCAGGATTTCGCCCGCCATAATCGCGAAGCCATGATGGAGCGTGTGCTGGCGGCGATGTCACGTGTCATTAGTAAGCCTTTTAGCACGCATCTGGAAGCGGTTAACTGCCACCACAACTATGTGGAGCGGGAAACGCATTTTGGCGAATCGGTGCTGGTGACGCGTAAAGGCGCGGTTTCGGCGCAAAACGGGCAGATGGGCATTATCCCCGGCTCAATGGGCGCGAAGAGCTTTATCGTGCGCGGCCTGGGTAACGAAGAGAGCTTCTGCTCATGTAGCCATGGCGCGGGGCGCATCATGAGCCGTACGGCGGCAAAAGCCCGTTTTACCGTGGAAGATCAGCGACGTGCTACGGCGCATGTGGAGTGCCGAAAAGATAAAGAGGTTATCGACGAAATCCCGATGGCTTATAAAGATATTGATGCCGTAATGGCCGCCCAGTCTTCGCTGGTGGAAGTGGTGCATACGCTGTCACAGGTTGTTTGCGTAAAAGGATAAAAAAATGAGAACAGGATTGCATGGAGTGGATAGCGCAATGCGCGAGCGCGTACGTGGCGTTTTGCGTCAGGTAGAAGAGGATCACGCAGTCAAAGTGCTGTATGCCTGCGAGTCGGGCAGTCGCGGCTGGGGCTTTGCCTCACCGGATAGTGATTACGATGTGCGGTTTCTCTATGTGCATAAACCGGAGTGGTATCTGCGTGTGGAGCCGCCGCGCGACGTCATCGAGCTGCCGATCGACGATACGCTGGACGTCTGCGGCTGGGAGTGGCGAAAAGCGCTGGGCCTGTTAAAGCGAGCCAATCCAACGCTGATCGAATGGCTGGGCTCGCCTGTGATCTATCAGCAGGAAGCGGCCATCGTTGCCGATTTACGGGAAAGAATACCGGACTGGTTTTCGCCGTTACGGGCGCGCTGGCACTATCTTTCCATGGCGAAAAAGAACTTTCGGGGTTATCTGCAGGGCGACAGTGTGCGGCTGAAAAAGTACTTTTATGTATTGCGCCCGCTGCTGGCGGTGCAGTGGATAGAGGCCGGAAAAGGTGTGCCGCCTATGCGTTTTGAAGATCTGCTGGCAGGGACGGTAACGGATCCCGCTCTGCTGACCGAGATTGAAAAATTGCTGGCACGCAAGCAGCGCTCAGGCGAAGCGGAATATGGGGAGCGTCTGAATCGCATCCATGCTTTCATCCACCAGTGCCTGGATGAAAAACGCGTCAGCGAAGCACTGCCGGATAGCGAGCGGCGCGACTGCCGCGATCTGGATGCATTGCTGATGAAAACCGTGCTGAGCATGGCGTAACTGACAAATAAGGGAATATAAAATGAAAGAGTGGATCGCCAATATCTTCCGTCAGCCTGACGAACAGCGTTTTCCGATCGTGTGGCCACCAGAGCAGCGCGCCATCTATGACTGGCTGGCGCAGTGGGCGGAAGAAACGGGCGTGTTGCCAGAAGCGGCGCAGACGTTGCCGGATGAGTTTTCACCGCAAGAAGATGAGGAAACGCTACGCTGGGCACCCGGTGCGCTGGACGGGGCCTTCGGTCATCATGTCGCGCGCGGCGACAACGAGGAACAAGCGACTCAGGTGATGCAGGCGATAAGCCGCGTCCTGCGGCGGAGCAGCAGTAAAAACATGCAGGCGCTGTATCAACTGGCAAAGCAGGGTACACCGCTGAATTTTATCGACGATCTGCTGAAAATGATGAGTGCGTCTCAGGCCATAGATGCCCGCCGCCTGCGGGCGCTGACGGTGTTCCTCGTGACGCAGGCACCTGACCGTCAGGTGGTGAAATTAGCCATGGCGCTGCTGGCTTTTTTCCCGTATCAGCAAAGCGTTGATCTTCTGCAGACGTTAGGCAGCCATGATGAATTCACCCTTTATGCCGTGGTGGCGATGCGAACAATCCTGCCGCTGAAGGAGTTCACGCTGGCGTGGCTGGCGCTGGCAAAGCGCACGACAGGCTGGGGGCGTATTCAGCTGATCGAGCGGCTGCCGGAGGCCCCGGATCGGGCCGTTCGTCAGTGGCTGTTAAGGGAGGGCTATAACAATGACGTGATGGTGGAATATACCGCCTGGCACTGCGCCGAGTATGGCCGTCTGCATGACGCGCTGGAGGGCGAGGTTGATGCTGAGCTGTTAAAGGGAGCAGCAGAAATCCTGCTCGGCATGATTAGCGGTGATCCCGGGCCCGGTATCAATAAATACACCTTTGCCGTGCAGGCCTGCGAGCGTTACCTCGGGCATATCCTGCCTGGCTCTACGGCCGACCTGCTGCATTATAAGGTTGCAGGCGAAATCGGCAGGCTGGTGGATGACGAAGAGTTTGGTGACGAGGCGGAGCGGCAGCGGCTGACAGCGCTGTGCGAGCAGATCCGTATCTTGCCCGAGTGGCCCGCGCTGATTGAGGCCGGGCTGTATGACGATGACGCCGTGATTTTTCATACCGCGCTTCAGCTTTGCAGAGAGCAGGGTGGCGATCCGTGGCCGGCCATTTATCAGCGGTACCGTGAAAAGTCGGAAAGCGTCCTCTGGTATCAGCTGATGCAGACCGATAACCCGGATTTTATCGCGCAGGTTATCGCGCTGGCGGAAAGTGAGCTGGATCTGGCCGCCCTCAGCTGCGGGCCGCAGAAATCCCAGGGGAGGGGGCCGCTATATCAGCAGCATTCGGCGCTCAGTTTTGTCCTGCAGGATTTAAACCGTTTTCCTGGGCAGGGCTGGACGCTAATCCGGGCGGGCTTAAGAAGCCCGATGTCGTTTAGCCGCCATAAGGCACTGAATGCGCTGGAAGCCTGGCCGCAGGCTTCGCTGCCAGCAGAAGCCGTTGCAATATTGGCAGAGGCTAAGAGCAGGGAACCGGAAGAGGAGCTTCAGGAAAGGCTGGCGCAGTTACTGGAGCAACGGGTGGAAAAGCATTAACAGCTGATTTGACGCTTATGAAAATTGTCTGACGTGGGGCCAGCGCTTGCCGATGCAGGCGGCTGGCTCGCCTCAGCAGCTGCTGGCAAAGGCGCTGCTCAGGGCGGTAAAAACGGATAACGGTGTCATATCTTCTTCGATATAATCCGGAGCTATCCGCACAGGTCGGGTCATTTAAATGCATCAGTTTTTTTCTTTTATTTTCTCACTGCTGTCGTTAGCTTTTTTCATTTTGCTCATCTGGTATTGCTTCAAGCCTTTGCCCCTTAAAAAAGGGCTCCCTCCTTCTCCAGGAGAGATGAAAAAGATATCGGCTAACACACCGATATTAAAAAAATTGGGCATGAACACGGAAGATTATTACTATGACAGCGACTTCCTGTATCAGCAGCGTGAAGGCGAAACACTTTGCAAAGTTCCGCTGGAAAATATTATCAGGATAAAAGTTACCGGAACTGAAGTCAGCAGTCGCCGGGTATGGCTGGTTCGTTATGTCACCGGATCTTATAGCACCGAAAGAGAGTTCAGAGTCCTGAACAACTACACCCTTTTTAATCGGGATTTTGCCGGTTTTCTTGCCGCCGTGAAAGAGGCCAATCCAGCGGCTGAGGTGCAGCAAATGACCTTAGGACGACTGTAAATTGGCAAGATAGCGCGGAGCGCTTTAGCATGAGCAATGATATGGAACCCTCAATGGCGGACGTAATCGCTTTTGTCCGCGAGTTTGCAGGATGTAAACGTGAAATAATCGATGAAAATACCTGGCTGGAAAAGGATCTGGGGATTACCGGCGATGATGGTGTTGAATTGCTGGATGAGGCGGAAAAAGTTTTCGGCGTGAGCTTTTCTGCAGAAGAAGGTGGTTTCAGGAAGGCGTTCTCTCTGAAAGAAAATGAATATCTTTTCCATAGTGAAGGCATCGACTTTTTGGGCCTTGTTTACCTTTGCAGGCGACTTCGCGGCATCCCTGCGCCTGTCATCCGCGATCTCTCTGTCGGCCAGCTGCATAGCGCACTGGTTGAAACGCTTAACAAAAAAGAGAAGATTGCCCGATAGCCGCATCGTCCAGGAAGGCGGCGTATCCTCTCGTCAAAGTCTGGCGGTAATTAACACTGGCTATTGGTTTCCTTGCACCCGTGGTAGCAGAGTCATACCTGTGCTGATATCAGAAGTAAAATATAAGGAAATAAAGTGAACTGTAAACCGATGCTTTTCGTGCTGGCGGCATTCTCCCTGTCGGCTCAGGCCGCCCAGAGCGGAAAAACGCTTGAGCACAAAGACTGGGAAGTTGTCTGTGATAACACCCTGACCTGTCGCATTGCAGGTTATGCCAAAGAAGAGGATCCCTCCGGCTCCATCCTGCTCACACGCGCCGCTGGAGCTGGAACGGAGACAGTGGGTGAAGTGACGCTGGGCGACACCGAAGATGACAGCGCGCCGGCGCAAAAGCTGACGCTGTGGATCAACGGGAAATCAGCCGGCGATCTTGTGGCGGCTGACGACAACTGGCGACTTTCGGCCAGCCAGACCTCTGCGGTAATCAGCGCCGTCAAAGGCAGCGGTAAAGTCGAATTTAAGGGCGGCACAAAACCTTTCCTGCTTTCTGGCGAAGGTGCATATGCCGTGCTGCTGAAAGCGGACGACGTGCAGGGCCGTATCGGCACGCCAGGCGCGCTCATCAAAAAGGGCAATAAACCGGAGAGCAGCGTGGCTAAAGCTGTGCCCGCACCGGTTATTCAGGCGGCAAAAACCCTCAGTGGCGAACCTCGTTTGCTGACCGCCTCGGAAATGGACGCGCTGAAAACCCGACTGCTTTCAACGGTCAATCATAATGACGATGACACGTGCGACAGCCTGTATTCGCCTGCAGAAAACAGCGATCCGGAAACCGACGGACTTACGCTTACGCCACTGGATGACAGCCACGCTTTGCTTTCAGCACTCTGCTGGCGAGCCGCTTATAACGAAGGATATGGCTACTGGGTCATTGATAACCAGCTGAAAGGTAAGCCTGAACTGGTGACCATTTCCGGGTCGGATTACGACAAGGGCGAGATTACCAGCGTGCAGAAAGGCCGGGGCATCGGCGACTGCATGAGCCAGGAAAGCTGGGTGTGGGATGGCAAGGCTTTCCGCAAAAGCTATGACGGTGGGACCGGCATGTGTCGTTATATCCATGCGGGCGGCACCTGGGATCTGCCGACACTGGTAACGAATGTGAAGCCTGTTTCGGGTTAAGCAGGTGAACCTGAGAACCCAAAAGACGTTTTTTTCAGCAGTTGCACATTCGCCTGCTGATAAGGGTTGCGGAAACAGGGGGTAACGGTATAATCCTCAACGTTTTCCGCATACCCTTCAGTGCCGAAGTGGCGAAATCGGTAGACGCAGTTGATTCAAAATCAACCGCCGCGAGGCGTGCCGGTTCGATTCCGGCCTTCGGCACCAGGTATGGAAATTAAAGTCGCTCAAGGGCGGCTTTTTTTGTGTCTGGAATCTATGCTTCCAAAGCCTGAATCAGCCTGCCTCAATCCCCATCAGGCAATGGATGCAGGCAGAGCTTATGGTCTATCCCATTTTGATAAGGTTTTACCTGCACATGACCCGGAAAAGATTCTTCATAGCCCTGGCTATGTGAAAGCCCGTACAGCAAAGCCTGAGATGTCTCGTATCCATGATAATTAGCCACAAATCATGGGATATCGGATGGATTTATAGCCTTGCTGATTTGTCCCAGTAACTGGTGTCCTTGCTCAGATACGCGATACTTTGGTTTTGATGAGGTTTCGTTATAAACAGTATCTACCATTCCATCGTTTATCAGGTTGGTTACTATCGTCGCAATATTGCTAAATCCGGGAATACCCCGTGTAGCAAGTGTGCGATCCAGTATCATCCATGTCCAGTCTATGTCTTTTTCTGCCATGACTTTCAGGACGTTGAGCTTTGTAGTGGTTAACACGTATTTCTTTGATATCATGAAAAATTATGTCAAGTGTGAATGACGCCTTCCCGGAATGTTTTAAGGCGAGATACTTCATCAAGCCATTAACCAAAAATGAATGGCTGAACCGCCAACAGAGCTTCTGAGGCGGTTCCTGAAACGACTG
>Ga0308168_1003189_pt1 | contig 12803 bp, 9 predicted proteins | sample PhyCR2_FD_202133 | JGI IMG/M metagenome (GOLD analysis project Ga0308168, IMG submission 202133) | Phyllosphere microbial communities from UC Gill Tract Community Farm, Albany, California, United States - DLSLRC.R2 | ecosystem: Host-associated > Plants > Phyllosphere > Unclassified | place: USA... | reverse complement strand
GATATCGAAAGTCCTGGACACGAACAGAAAAAAGCGAACATTTACAAAGGCAAAATCACCCGTATTGAACCTAGCCTCGAAGCCGCATTTGTTGACTACGGTGCCGAGCGTCATGGTTTCCTCCCCCTCAAAGAGATCGCTCGCGAGTACTTCCCTTCCAACTATAACGCCCATGGCCGCCCGAACATCAAAGATGTGCTGCGTGAAGGCCAGGAAGTTATCGTTCAGATCGATAAAGAAGAGCGTGGCAACAAAGGCGCTGCGCTGACCACCTTTATCAGTCTCGCAGGCAGCTATCTGGTACTGATGCCAAACAACCCGCGTGCGGGTGGTATCTCTCGTCGGATTGAAGGCGACGATCGTACCGAGCTGAAAGAAGCGCTGGCCAGTCTTGAGCTGCCAGACGGCATGGGCCTGATTGTTCGTACCGCAGGCGTAGGCAAATCTGCCGAAGCGCTGCAGTGGGACCTCGGCTTCCGCCTGAAGCACTGGGAAGCGATTCAGAAAGCTGCTGAAAGCCGCCCTGCTCCATTCCTGATCCACCAGGAAAGCAACGTCATCGTGCGTGCCTTCCGTGATTACCTGCGTCAGGACATCGGTGAAATTCTGATTGATAACCCGAAAGTGCTTGAGCTGGCTCGCCAGCACATTGCCGCGCTGGGTCGTCCTGATTTCACCAGCAAAATTAAACTGTACACCGGTGAAATCCCGCTGTTCAGCCACTACCAGATCGAATCGCAGATTGAATCGGCCTTCCAGCGTGAAGTTCGTCTGCCTTCCGGTGGTTCTATCGTTATCGACAGCACCGAGGCGCTGACCGCTATCGACATCAACTCCGCGCGTGCAACCCGCGGCGGCGATATCGAAGAAACCGCGTTCAACACCAACCTCGAAGCGGCCGATGAGATTGCGCGTCAGCTGCGTCTGCGTGACCTGGGCGGCCTGATCGTTATCGACTTTATCGATATGACGCCAGTACGCCACCAGCGCGCGGTGGAAAACCGTCTGCGTGAAGCGGTGCGTCAGGATCGTGCGCGTATCCAGATCAGCCACATCTCCCGTTTTGGCCTGCTGGAGATGTCCCGTCAGCGTCTGAGCCCGTCCCTCGGTGAATCCAGCCACCACGTCTGCCCACGCTGTAGCGGCACCGGCACCGTGCGTGACAATGAATCGCTGGCGCTCTCAATTCTGCGTCTGATTGAAGAAGAAGCGCTGAAAGAGAACACCAAAGAAGTCCACGCCATTGTGCCTGTGCCGGTTGCCTCCTACCTGCTGAACGAAAAACGTGCCGCGGTAAGCGCAATCGAAGCCCGTCTGAGCGGCGTACGCTGCGTGATCGTGCCTAACGACCAGATGCAAACCCCGCACTACTCTGTACTGCGCGTGCGCAAAGGCGAAGAGACATCCACCCTGAGCTACATGCTGCCGAAGCTGCATGAAGAGGAGATGGCTCTGCCTTCTGACGAAGAGTACGCCGAGCGTAAGCTTCCGGAACAGCCAGCTCTGGCAGCGTTTGTGATGCCAGAAGCACCACCTGCGCCAGCGCAGGAGGCCGTGGTAGCCAAACCGGCAGCCGCTAAACCTGCGGCAGAAGTCAGCCAGCCTGCTGAACAGCCTGGTTTGCTGAGCCGCTTCTTCAGCGCGCTGAAGAAAATGTTTGCTGGCGAAGAGCCGCAGCCAGCCCCGGCACCGGTTGAGAAGAAAGAAGAGAAGCAGGAGCGTTCTCCGGATCGTCGTAAACGTCAGAACAACCGTCGTGACCGCAACGAGCGCCGCGATAACCGTTCAGAGAATAACGAAGGTCGTGAAGGCAGCGAAAGCCGTGACAATCGCGAAAGCCGCGATAATCGCGACAACCGCGAAGGCCGTGAGCGCCGCGAAGGTCGTGACGATAACCGTCGCAACCGTCGCGAGAAGCCGCAGCAGAATGCGGAAGATCGTGAAATTCGCCAGCCGGTCAGCGAAGAGGCTGACAAAGGCAGACAGCGTGATGAGCAGCAGCCACGCCGCGAGCGCAACCGTCGTCGTAATGATGACAAGCGCCAGGCGCAGCAGGAAGTTAAAGCGCTGAATCGCGAAGAAGAGACCGTGCAGGATGCCGATCAGGAAGAACGCGTTCAGGTTATGCCGCGCCGTAAGCAGCGTCAGCTGAACCAGAAAGTGCGCTTTGAGTCTCAGACCGAAGAAGCCGCTGTTGAAGCGGTAGCGCCTCAGGTTGAACCGGCCCAGAGCACCGAACTGGCCAAAGTCGACCTGCCTGCGGTTATCGAAAATGCGCCTGAGCAGGAAGAGACCGGCGAAGGTCGTGATAATGCGGGTATGCCGCGTCGTTCACGTCGCTCTCCGCGTCACCTGCGCGTGAGCGGTCAGCGTCGTCGCCGTTATCGTGACGAGCGTTATCCGCTGCAGTCACCGATGCCGCTGGCTATCGCCTGTGCGTCACCAGAAATGGCCTCCGGTAAAGCCTGGATCCGTTATCCGGTTGCGCGTCCTCAGGAGCAGCAATTTGACGAGCAGAACGCGGCTGTCGAAGCGGTAGCGCCAGTCGTTGATGAAGCGATCGTCGAGGCGGCGGCAGTGGTTATCCCTGAGCCACAGGTGGCTGAAGTTGAAACTGCACATCCGGAAGTGATTGCCGCGCCTGTGACTGAACAGCCGCAGATTATCGCGCCTGAAGATGCGGTTGTTGCAGAACAGGTCGTGGAAGAAGCTAAGGCTGCCGATCCGGTTGAAATCACCGAGGAAGCCGTTGAGCCTCAGCCGGTAGTGGAAGTTGAAGTGGAAACTGAAGTTCAATCTGAAGTTGAAATCGAGGTTGAACCTGTTGCTGAAGAGGAACCTGAAGTCGCTGAAGTCAAAGCGCCGGAAGTGAAGCCAGCACCAGCCGCTCAGGTTAACGCGGATCTTCATCACGCCACTGCGCCAATGACCCGCGCTCCGGCTCCGGAATATGTTCCGGAAGCACCGCGTCACAGCGACTGGGTACGCCCGGCGTTTGATTTCGACGGTAAAGGTTCTGCTGGCGGCCACAGCGCCACGCACCAGGCCACAGCGCCTGCCACGCGTCCACAGCCGGCTGAATAAGCCCGCTTAAGCGCAAAAGCCGACCTTCGGGTCGGCTTTTTTATTGCTTCTGCTCAGGCCTGCGCATCCCCGCGATTTCAGGCATCACCTCTCGCATCATCTCCAGAAAGCGGCGCAGACGTGCCGGATAGTAGCGTGACCACGGATAGACCAGATGCACCGGCAACGCGGCCGGCTGCCAGTCGGGCAAAAGGTGCACCAGCCTGCCCTCGCGGATGTCGGCTTCCACCGTCCAGCTTGATACCACCGCCACTCCCAGTCCGGTTAATGCGCTTTTACGCGCCACGTACAGGCTGTCGGTACTCAGCCGGGGTGAGATAGCCACCCGTTGCGGTTGTAGTGCGCCTGCATGGAACAGCTCCACGTGCTGACGATAAAAGGTATTGAGTGCCACCCAGGGCAGCGCAGAGAGAGCCTCCGGCTTATCTACCGGGGCATGGCGAGCGAGCAACTCCGGCGAGGCAACGATACTGCGCGGAACCTCGGCCAGTAATACCGACACCGTGGCGGGATCTATTTCTGCTCCCACCCGGATGGCGCAGTCGATATTATCGCTCAGGAAATCAGCCGAGCGGTCATTAAGCATCCACTCCACATTGAGGCGCGGATAGCGCAGCAGAAACGCCGTCAACGGCTCCAGCAGCTGTTCCTGCCCGAAGGCGTGGGGAGCGCGAACGCGAAGCACACCGACGGGTTCATCTTCCGTCTGCCCGACCTCATCTTCCAGCGCATGCCAGCTGTCGATTACCCGTCGGGCATGCTGGTAGCAGCGTTCGCCATCATCGGTCAGCTTCATGGCATGGGTGGTGCGCAGGATCAGGCGCACGCCGAGCAGCGTCTCCAGCGATTGCAGGCGACGGCTGACGGTAGCCTGTGTGGTCCCCATCTGCACAGCGGCGGCAGAAAGGGAGCCTGTCTCGATGATGCGCACGAAGGTTCGCATCAGTTCGACCCTGTCTATACGCTCTGAACGTTTCATGATTTATCCGGTTATACGTTACACGTATAAGTGTTTTAACACTGCGCCTGCTACCACCGCAAGCCGGGCTGGTAAAGAATAGCGACACACCCGAAATGAGGAACTGCATATGAACACCAGCACCTTAACCCCAGCCGTCAGCCGTTGGGTCATTTTTATCCTCGCCATTGGCGCAGGATTCAGCGTCGCTTCAATCTATTATGCCCAGCCGCTGCTGCCGCTGATGGGTGCCGATCTGCATCTCAGCATTGAAGGGATGGGGATGGTGCCCACGCTCACCCAGGCAGGCTATGCGCTGGGGATCCTCTTCCTTCTGCCGCTGGGCGATCGCTATGACCGTCGCACCCTGATAGTGGTTAAAAGTATCGCTCTGGCGGGGCTGCTGCTGGCCTGTAGCCTGACGGGGCAGATCCACTCCCTGCTGCTGGTCAGCCTGTTGATCGGGATGGCGGCCACCATGGCGCAGGATATCGTTCCGGCGGCGGCTATTCTTGCTCCGGCAGGTAAACAGGGGAAAACCGTTGGGACGGTGATGACCGGTCTGTTGCTGGGGATCCTGCTCTCCCGGACGGTGAGTGGCGTGGTGGGTGAAGCCTTCGGCTGGCGCGTGATGTATCAGCTGGCGGCAGTCAGCATTGCGATCCTTGCCGCCGTGATGTGGTTAATTTTGCCTCGCTTCGCGGTTCCGTCGAACCTGCGTTATCCGGAGCTGATGCGTTCGATGGCGCACCTGTGGCGTCGCTATCCGGCGCTGCGTCGTGCCGCACTGGCGCAGGGCTTCCTCTCTATCGCCTTCAGCGCCTTCTGGTCTACCCTGGCGGTGATGCTGATGGAACACTATCAGCTGGGCAGCGCGGTCGCCGGTGGATATGGCATTGCCGGTGCCGCAGGCGCTCTGGCAGCCCCGCTGGCAGGCGGTCTGGCCGACAAACTCGGTGCGGGTAAAGTCACCCAGCTTGGTGCCGCGCTGGTAACCGTCTCCTTCGCCCTGATGTTCCTGATGCCCGCTCTCGGCGTACAGGGCCAGTTAGTCCTGATTGCGGTCTCCGCGGTAGGCTTTGATCTCGGCCTGCAGTCAAGCCTGGTCGCCCACCAGAATCTGGTGTACGGTCTGGAGCCGCAGGCACGTGGTCGTCTGAACGCCCTGCTCTTCACCGGCGTGTTTATCGGGATGGCACTGGGTTCAGCGCTCGGTAGTCAGCTGTATACGATGGCAGGCTGGCCGGGTGTGGTTGCCCTGGCGACGGTTACAGCAGCCATCGCGCTGGTCATCCGTCTGGCAGAAAGTGCCCGCACCAGCAGCCCGGTCATGCAGAATTCCTGATAAAAAAAAGCCCAATCCGCGAGAACGGATTGGGCATACAGAACATAACCAGTTTCAAGCCATGTTCTAAAGGTCAAGTCAGTTATTTATTCATCTGGAACAGAGACATACCCTGCATATCGCTGAACGCTTTATAGGACGCCTGAAGCGCGGCCTGCTGCATGGTGTAGGACGAGATCGCCGCATTCCAGTCAACGTCAATAAGATCGCTCATCTGCTGGGTCTGGCCTAACGCACGGTCACTGCCCAGCGTATCGAGAGCATCGAGTTCGGTCAGCTTGGTCCCCAGGTCAGCGCGCACGGTCAGGACATTATCCAGCGAGTTACGCAAGCCGCGGTTCGCTTTATCGATGTCCAGACTCAACTGATCCGTCTTATCCTGATCGCCACTGACAGGCGTTTTCAGGGCCGCAATGGCGCTATCGATAATTTTAAACAGATTCTTTTCCGGGGTAGAGCCATCCGGCTCTGGCGCGGCATTGCTGGTGAAGGACTCAAAGACTTCACTGCCGGTATGGCTGATCTGCATGTTACGCGCGGAATCGACCTGCTGTCTGATCGGCGTATCACCGCCGTCATAAGCACCGGTCGCCTGATCGAACGCCGGAGCATCTGTTTTATAACCGGCAAAAATATAGCGCCCGTTACCGTCGGTACTGTTTGCCAGGTTGACCAGCTGATCGCGGATACCCTGCAGATCGGTGGCAATCGAGCTACGGTCGTTGTCACTCAGGGAGCCATTGCCCGCATAGACAATTTTATCCTGCGCAGATTGCAACGCGGTAGTTACCTGGCTCAGCACGCTCTCTTCCAGCCCGACTCGCTGAGAGGCAAAAGAGCGGGCCAGCTTGAACTGGCTGTTCTCTGCCTGCGCCTGAGACAGCACCACGGCCTGAGACGCGGCGATCGGATCGTCAGAAGGACGGTTTACACGTTTACCGGTGGACATCTGCTCACCGTAACTCAGCCACTTGCTCTGGGAATCGGTGATCCCACGCATGTTCTGCTGATACATCATCTGGGTGCTAATACGCATCGTTGACCTCAGCTTTAGCGAATATTAATTATGGCGTCGAAGAGCGTGCTGGCGGTTTGCAGCACCTGGGCATTGGCCAGGTAGTACTGCTGGAAACGCTGCAGGTTGCCGTACTCTTCATCGAGGTTAACCCCGGAGATCGACTGCTGCTGGTTGCTCAACTGCGTCGTCACGTTTGCCTGGGTGGTGCTGCTGGTTTTCAGCGTCGCGGTCTTGCTGCCGACGGTACTCACCAGAGAGGCATAGGCATCGTTAAAGGTTTTGCTGCCGCCAACTTCTTTGCTTTTCTGCAGATCCAGCAGCGCCTGACCGTTGCGGTTATCACTTTCACCGCCCGTTGCGTCAGAGGCGAGAGCCAGTTTTGACTCATCGCTGATCGCCAGATCCATATTCACGATGGCATTAGCGACAGGCTTAACGATAAAGCTGTCTTTATTTTTCGCCGCGCCCGATACGTTGACCGTCAGGCCATCGAAGGAGAGGTTACCGCTACCGTCATCGGTGGCGGTGACCGTGGTTTTATCAGACAGCCGGGTGATCTTCCAGTTGGAGCCATCAAACTCCATCTTGTAATCCGTCGCCTGCACTTTGGTGTAGTTGGCCATATCCACCGTCGCTGACACGGCAGCTGAGCCGGTGTTTTTGCTGTTGGCCAGTACCGCAGGCGCACCGATATCGAATAATTTTTCGCCGGGTTCGCCGTCGGCGTCAAAGCCCTTTTCGTGCTGGGTGTTCATCGCGTTAGCGAAAGAGAGCGCCAGCTGGTTCAGGGTGTTACGCGCGCCGTCAAGCTCTTCGCTGCGGAAGTTCAACATCCCGCCCAGCGAGCCGCTGGTCATCAGTTTTTCCGGGATCTCGACCGGGCCCGAAGTGCCGTCAACAAATGCCACCGTAGTACGGGACGGATCGGCGCTGGACTTCACCGCTGCCAGCTGGTTAGAGGTGCTGCCCTGGACCAGGTTGTAGCCGTTGCCGAAGGAGACGTTATAGGTGCCGCCATCCTGGACCGAGACTTCGACGCCCACGATCTGGTTCAGCTCGCTCACCAGCTGGTCACGCTGATCGAGCAGGTTGTTCGGGGAAGCCCCCGCACCCACGCCGGTCAGACGGGAAATCTGATCGTTGAGGTTGGCAATCTGTTTGGCGTAGTTGTTGATCTGCTCAACGCTGGTACCGATCGCGATATTAATCTGTTTATCCTGATCGCGCAGATACTGATCGTTCACCTTGAACTGGTTCACCAGGCCATCGGCCTTGCCCAGCACCGTCTGGCGCGCTGCCGGATCTTCGGCATTGCTGACCAGGGTCTGCAGGCTGCTGAAGAAGTCCTGCATGGTGGTCGCCAGGCTGTTGGTGCTTCCGGACAGCACGTCGTCAATTTTGGACATCTGCTGGTAGCGGGTGGTCAGGGCGCTGCTCTGGTTCTGCGCGGCGCGCAGCTGGTTGGTAATGAATGAATCATATTCGCGCTGTACCCCGGAGACATACACGCCGTTGCCAACCCAACCGCCGCCTGTCAGGGTGCTATTTGAGGCGCTCAGCACCGTCGTCTGACGGGTATAGCCCGTCACGTTGTAGCTTGAAATGTTATTACTGGCGGTATTCAGCGCAGCCTGTGCCGCGCTGAGGCCACTCATGGCGCTGTTGATCAAACTGGACATGGGGGTTCCTTTTATACTTTCAGACACGAGTCCTGCTGGAGATTATCGGCAGACCCCAGCCGGACTTGAGAACTTTCAGAACAGATTTTCGATATCGTTGCTGTACGCTTTGCTGACTTTCTCACCCATCGCTTTAAGCTGCTGGATCATACTGGTCAGCTTGCGGGCGTACTGCGGATCGGTGGCGTAGCCCGCATTCTGCAACGCCTGCGCGCCCTGCTCTGCCGTTGCGGCCTGGGTCACTGCCGCGTAGCGCGGGTTACGGCTCAGCACACCGACATAGTCTGAAAGCGCTTCCAGATACGAGCTGTAGACGCGGAACTTAGCTTTGACCTTCTTCGCTTCGCCATTTTCATATTCGGTGGTGGTGATCTCGGTGGTCGGCCCTTTCCAGCTCCCGGTAGCCTTCACGCCAAAGATGTTGAAGCTTGGCTCGCCGTTCTCACGACGGATCTGCCGTTGCCCCCAGCCGGACTCCAGCGCCGCCTGGGCCAGAATCAGGTGGTGCGGCACTCCGCTCTGCTGGCTGGCAAGACGCGCCGGCAGCGAGAGCTGGGCCAGGAAGTCTTTGCTATCGCCGGTGAGCGGTTCATCGTTACTTTCTGGCGCTTTCGGCACCGCCTTACGCACCATCTGGGTCAGGGCCTGGTTTTGATAGCTGGTCACCTTTTCCAGATCGAATTTCATCGGCACCTGCTGCGGCGTCTCTTCCGGCGGCACGCCCTGGGCGGCCGCCATCTGCTTGACGATCACATCGGCCAGCCCGAGCCCTTTACCGGAGGTCATCTGCTGCGCAATCTGCTGGTCATACATACTGGTGTACAGACGCGTTGAGTCGCTGCTGAAGATGCCGTCTTTCGGCAGCGCCTCACGCATGCTTTTCAGCATCATCTGGACAAACATCCCTTCCACCTGGCGGGCCACCGGACGGATGTTACCCGCCGGATCTTTGCCCGCTTTGGCTTTCAGGTCGTTGAGCGACTGGGTATCCCAGGCCGCGCTGCTCAGCAGTTTGCTATCGGTCAGCATCAGATAATTTCCAGTTTGGCGCGCAGACAGCCCGCGCTCTGCATGGATTGCAGAATCGACATCAGATCGATCGGAGTCGCACCCAGCGCGTTCAGCGCACGTACCACGTTGTTCAGGTTGGCGCTGGAGCGCACGCTCTGCAGCGAGCCGCCGCTCTGACGCATATCAATCTGGGTCTGTGGCGTTACCACGGTTTCTCCGCCGCCAAACGGCGTATCCGGCTGGCTGACGTTAGCCGAGCGGTTGACGGTGACCGAGAGATTGCCCTGCGCCACGGCGCAGTTATCCAGGGTGACTTCACGGTTCATCACCACCGAGCCGGTACGGGAGTTGATGATCACTTTGGCATCCTGCGGCGTGACGTTCACTTCCATGTTCTGGATATCCGCCAGCAGGCGCACCTGATTACTGCCCCCGGTGGAGACGCGGATCTGCACGGTGCGGGCATCCAGCGCCGTAGCGCTGCCGTAGCCGCGACCGCGGTTAATGGTGTCAGCAATCTGCTGCGCCATGGTGAAGTCGTCCTGGTTCAGCTGCAGGTTGATGGTGTTCCCGGAGCCGAACTGGGTTGGCAATTCACGCTCAATGATCGCCCCGTTGGTGATACGGCCGCCGTTCAGCTGGTTAACCTGCACGCTGCTGCCACCTGCGGACGCACCCGCCCCGCCGACCAGAATGTTACCCTGCGCAAGGGCGTAGACCTGACTGTCGACCCCTTTCAGCGGGGTCATCAGCAGCGTACCGCCGCGCAGGCTTTTCGCGTTACCCATGGAGGAGACCACCACGTCGATGGTTTGCCCCTGGCGGGAAAAGGCCGGGTAAGAGGCAGTAACCATCACCGCCGCCACGTTTTTCAGCTGCATGTTGGTCCCGGCCGGCACCGTGATGCCGAGCTGGGAGAGCATGTTGTTCAGGCTCTGGGTGGTGAACGGGGTCTGGGTCGTCTGGTCACCCGTGCCGTCCAGCCCGACCACCAGGCCGTAACCGATCAGGGAGTTTTCCCGCACGCCCTGAACGCTTGTGAGATCGCGGATACGGTCGGCCTGGGCAACGGTTGCCACCAGCACCAACAGGATCCCGAAGAGGGATTTAAACATAGGTCACCTCGCTTACATCGGTGATAAATTAAGGAAGAAACGCTGCAACCAGCCCATATTCTGCGCTTCATTGATGTAGCCGTTACCGACGTACTCGATGCGCGCATCCGCCACCTGGGTGGACGGTACGGTATTGGAGCCGCTGATGGTGCGAGGGTTAACCACACCTGAGAAGCGAATGAACTCAGTGCCCTGATTAATGGCGATCTGTTTTTCACCCACAACATGTAAATTGCCGTTCGCCAGCACCTGGTCGACGGTGACCGTCAGGGTACCGCTAAAGGTGTTGCTGGCATTGGCGCCGCCTTTACCGTTAAAGGAGTTGCCGCCAGACGCCTCGGCATCGGCGCGGGCATTACCGAAGAGACCTTCGAGGTAACGCGGCACGGTGTCGAAGCCAAAATTGGTTTTCCCGTCCCGGCTGGCATTGGCTGACGAGCTCTTGCTGGCGCTGACGTTTTCCTGGAGCTGAATGGTCAGCGTATCGCCGATATTACGTGGGCGACGGTCTTCAAACATCGGCTGATAACCGTAGTTAATCGGCTGCGCTGTCTGGAAAATAGAGCCATTCGCGACCGGCGTCGGGCCAGGAATGGGTTGGGCGGAAGTCGCACCCTGCACCAGAGGTTGAGACGGAACCCAGGCGCAACCGGTCAGGGTAACGGCCAGGAGGGTCACTATCGGATAACGAATCGCCGCGAGTTTTTGCATTGCCTTCATCTTCGAAAACAGGGAGCCGGTGCGGCGCGAACCGCACCGGACTACACCTTAAAGTTGCGTCAGTTTCTGCAGCATCTGGTCGGTCGTCGACACTGCTTTACTGTTAATTTCGTACGCGCGCTGAACCTGGATCATATTCACCAGCTCTTCCGCAACGTTGACGTTTGAGGTTTCCACATACCCCTGGTACAGCAGACCTGAACCGTTCAGACCCGGCGTGCTCTCATTCGGCGCACCGGAGGACTGGGTTTCGATGTACAGGTTCTCACCGATGCTTTCCAGACCGGTGTCGTTCATGAAGGTGGTCAGATTAAGCTGGCCGACCTGCACCGGTGCGGCCTGACCCTGCTGGGTCACGCTCACGATCCCGTCACGCCCGATGGTTATGCTCAGGGCGTTAGCCGGAATGGTGATCGCAGGCTGCACCTGGAAACCGCCCGCCGTCACCAGCTGGCCGTTCTGATCCACCTGGAACGAACCGTCACGGGTGTAGGCAGAGGTACCGTCAGGCAGCTGCACCTGGAAGAAGCCCTGGCCTTTGATCGCCACGTCTTTGCTGTTGTTGGTCTGGGACAGGTTGCCCTGGCTGTGCAGACGCTCGGTCGCCACCGGACGAACACCGGTACCGATCTGCAGACCGGATGGCAGCGTGGTCTGTTCAGACGACTGCGCACCCGGCTGGCGGATGGTCTGGTAAAGCAAATCTTCGAAAACCGCACGCTGACGTTTAAACCCATTGGTGCTGACGTTCGCCAGGTTGTTGGCGATGACATCCATATTGGTTTGCTGCGCGTCGAGGCCGGTTTTCGCGATCCATAAAGAACTGATCATAAATAGTCCTGTTAACTCATTGACAGCAGCTGGTTGGCGCGACCGGCGTTTTCATCGACGCTGGAGATCACCTTCATCTGCATTTCAAAACGGCGCGCGCTGGCGATCATGTCGGTCATCGCCGCTACCGGCTTAACGTTACTGCCTTCCAGCACGCCAGACATGACGCGAATGCTCGGGTCGGCCTGTAAGGTTGCGCCACGGGTGGCCTGCGCCGCCTGGGTCAGACGGAACATGCCGTCGTCGCCACGCTGCACTTCATTACCCGCGGCTTTGACCAGCTTCAGGCGGCCAACCGGCGCCACGGTGTTCGGCGGATCGCCGGGGTTCAGGGCCGAGATGGTCCCGTCTGCCGCGATGGTGATCTCCGAGCCTTCCGGCACGGTGATTGGGCCGCCTTCACCGATAACCGGATGTCCCTGGATAGTCAGTTGCCCGACCGAATCCACCTGGATGTTCCCGTTACGGGTGTAGCCTTCGCTGCCGTCGGCGGTTTCAACTGCCAGCCAGCCGTCCTGCTGCAGCGCCACGTCGAGCGGGCGCGAGGTGTAGTCCATCGAACCCGGCGTCATGTCGGCACCAGGGGTCGAGGCGGTGACCAGCGTACGCGTCGGCAGGGAGAGCCCTTCCACCGGGACGGCGCGCATCGCATTGAGCTGCGCGCGAAAACCCGGCGTCGAGGCGTTCGCCAGGTTACTGGCGGTGACTGCCTGCTGGTTGAGCGTCTGACTGGCGGCGCCCATTGCGGTATATATTGCGTGATCCATTAAGCTATCCCGTCAGCCACTTAGCGGAGGTTAACCAGCGTGTTGAGGATCTGATCCTGGGTTTTGATGGTCTGCGCGTTCGACTGATAGTTACGCTGCGCGACGATCATATTGACCAGCTCTTTACTCAGGTCGACGTTGGAGGCTTCCAGCGCGCCGTTGGTCAGGGTACCGAAGTTACCGGAACCGGCGGTGCCCAGCAGCGCCACGCCCGAAGACTGGGTAGCAGACCAGACGTTGTTACCTTCCGACTGCAGACCTTCGTTGTTGGCGAA
>Ga0308168_1003187_pt1 | contig 12807 bp, 9 predicted proteins | sample PhyCR2_FD_202133 | JGI IMG/M metagenome (GOLD analysis project Ga0308168, IMG submission 202133) | Phyllosphere microbial communities from UC Gill Tract Community Farm, Albany, California, United States - DLSLRC.R2 | ecosystem: Host-associated > Plants > Phyllosphere > Unclassified | place: USA... | reverse complement strand
GAGTTTTCCCACAAGCCTCAGATGAAGATCTGAATACAGTTGTTGAAGAGTTAAGAGGGAAGCTTAAAATATTTAAATTAGATACACCAACAAGATTGAGACATTTTTTCTCTCAAATCAAAGGAGAGGTTGGTCCTCAAATGAAAGGGAAAACTGAAAGCTTTCAGTTTTCACCTGCCACGTTGAGGTCTTTTAGTTCCTATTATCAGGCAAGCCTTGTTGAACTGAAGAGGATGGTTATGAAAAAAACTCAGCAGGGAAAATTATTCGGAGGGCGAACGAACAAGCTATTGGAAGAAAACATTATTTAAGGTTGAACGGGAATCGGCAAAATAATCCCGATGACGGCTATAACTTTAGAGGTGGGGGCTAATTCAAATTACAGGATATGATAAATATCATGGATTCCCTACAGAGTATAATGATTATTGGGTTGGAGTCGCTCCTGACACTGTAAATCATCCTGAAAAGATTAATGAAATGCCTTATGCTGTTCGTAGTGCTCTGTGGTTTTGGATAAAGTACAAACCTTATAGAGCAGATTTAGGAAAGGGCTATGAAGATGTTGCAAGTGTTACTAGACTTGTAAATGGAGGAAGTATGGGGCTTTCTGAACGAAAAGATGCTTATAAGTTATGTGAAGAGGTATTTCAATGAAACTAATATCTTCATTAATATGTTTAATGATGGTTTCTTATTCTCATGGTGATGTATGCGATTTTGGAGAAACGGTGGTAGAATTATGCAATCTTACGGGTAAAATTAATAGCACAGTTGTATTCTGTGCAAATGGCGACCAAGAGGTTAGATATCTTTTTAAGAAAAATGACAGCGTTGAACTCGAAGTTGATTTTGATGCAACTAATAAACTTAAAAGATGGATGGATTTGGGGACCTATACAACATATTTTGGTTTTAATAAGGGGGGGTATTCTTATGTTCTTGGTGTTCCTGAGGAGAAACTAGGGGCTGTAGCATTTCTTGATGTTAAGAAAAATGGAAAAATTATAAGTTCTAAGGAGTGTTCTTCAAATTCCTTTGGTGAAAAAAATGTTCAGAATAAAAGTATTGAAGATGTGCTTGATTCGTCTGTAAAGGATAACGCGTTCAGATTCCCTTAGTGGTGAGAAATTAACCATAACTTGTCATTTAAAATTATAACCGTTAATTGTTGCGCTTGCCAAATTTTCCTTGAATCAAAAGATAATAGGGCTGATGTAATAATGGAAGTTGATACGCAATATTAGTTGCAGGACCGTACTACAGCATGCTAAGCGTCTGGGTTTATTTTTGAAGGTCTTTGTTGTTTTTATTAACCCTATTAGATTGGAGGTGTAGACCATATCTCAAAAATAAAGTGAATTTTCGGTGATCTGCGATATATAGGTGATTATGCAACCAATGCCAGAGCGCTTATGCAGCAATATGATTATTTGGAGGATTTAAACTCATTCAGTAATGTTTTATCTATCCAAAGTAATTTGCGAAACATTCCAGAACAAAAATTTAATCATAATATTTTTTATGAAACTAAATTGTTGTTAGACTGTTCTTTTACTCAATGAATGCTCTGATTGCCTTTGGTAATATTGAAGGTAAGTAATTATTAGAGATTAACTTAAGAACAGAACTGCAAAAGAAAGTTATTTAGAGAGCTTGCGACATACACAACTTGCCAATAAAGGAGTGCGCTAAATAAAGCCTATTTTAATGAGTAACTGATCAACATGTGATTAAGTCGGTTGAAACAGGACGAACTGTTAACAATGTCTCCCGTGAGGCCGATATCTCTGAAGATAATTACTACGCCTGGAAGGCGAAATACGGTGACATGAAGTTGGATGCTATTATAAAAAAGGATCTTGAGGGTGGGGTACTGAAAAACATGATTGAGGAATATTTTTCCTGCGAATGAAACTTATAACCATAACTTCATTTTTTATAAATATAATGAAACTTTGAATATTCAATAAGCGTAAAGTAAATCATCAATAACGAACAGTGAGACTTTAAACAATGCCCCAGATTATTCGAAAAGGCGACAGAACAACTCACGGTGGCTCAGTGATGACTGCGTCCGATACAATGAAATTTGGCGGAGTCGGCGTTGCGCGTAAAGGTGACATAGTTTCCTGCCCGATACCTGGACATGGGCCGACTACTATCATCGAAGGTAACCCGAATTATCTTGATAACGGGATCCCGGTTGCCTTTCATGGTCATAAATGTGGCTGTGGATGCACATTGATTAGCTCTTTTTCGCCTGCGATGGTTGCCTGATTATGCCCGTCTGGCTGGATGCTGTCCCCAAAAAGGCGGTGAAAGTTCCGCGTCCTGATACCCGTCGCTGGCTGCTATTTCTGGTATTTACCATGCTTAGCGGTGTTGCCCTGACGCTATGGGGATGGACCGCTGAGCGTACGGGGTTTGTGTTCTGGTTTACTGCATTGGGTCTGCCGTTCTGCATATGGGGACTGATTTTTGGGCTTCGCCGATTCGTCTATAAGGCGGAACAGATCGCGGCACAATCCCGCAATATTGAACGTGATTGGTTGATTGAGCGTGAAATTCAGCGGGGTCAGCGCTATGCGTGGATATTAGGTACCTTCGTTCAGCATATTTCAGGAAATAAAACGAGTGTACTGATTAAAGCGGTAGAGAACTCTACGCCAGTAGCAACGCTTTCAACTCCTCGAGGTAGTCTTTCTGCTGTCAGGTATGCTGCTCTGGCTGCCTTCCAGACCGATTTAGATGCAGAAATTATTTCCACCATTTCAACATTTGTCGCCCGGGTCCAGAGCATAACGGATACGCTTCCGAAAGATATTCCCTGCAGCATTATCCTTGACTGTGATGATGATATTCGGCACAGGATTCAGGAACGTTTCAGAAATGAACTTACTGCCAGAACCGGGCGGACTTTCAGATTTCACCCCGATAAAGGTCTGGCTGCGTTTGATGCCTGGCTTGACCAGCGTTGGGAGGATCCGGGAATTCTTGTAACAGTAACGTTCTGTTTGCCTTCGCAACCAAATGAAGGTGATGCCGACGCCATTACGCTATTGGTGCTCAGCAACCGTAAGGCAACAGGCTTCCCCGATGCGGTGTGTCTCCATCGTCCTGAAAAGGGTCAGGAAGCTGGGCTTGAATTAACGCTAAATAGGGCTCTGTTATGGGCCGCATCAGACTCTGAAGCATTGAGGGCAGGCTGGCATACAGGCCCAGCGATAGCCAGCGGAAGTGGATGGAATAAGGCCTGTGAGAATAACGGGGTGGCATTCAGTTTGTCAAAAGACAACCGCAGCATCGATCCCACGCTGGGATATGCGGGACGTGCCGCGCCATGGCTTGCCATTATTCTTGCTTCTTCTGCATGTAAAGAAAATGGCCCGCAGGTCATCGCGGCGCAGCCTACCTCAGGTGAAGATGATGTCTGGGTCACCGTAATTACCAAAGAAGAAGTTCGCAAGGGATCGTCAGGGAATGTCTAAGGTCAAAGTCAAAACACTTATCGGCTCTGTTGTCGCTGTCATTTTTTTCCTGACAGTCATCATTGCATTTCTGTTTTATGCTTTTCCGGAAAATGTTGCTTCGTTTACCGGATTAGGTCCGTATGACGGGCAGCGAATACTCTTATTTTGCTCACTATTGGTAGCGCTATTGCTTCTTTTGGGCTGGCTGGTCGAAAGGGCATTCGATTATGCGGGAAAATCCGGGCTGTACCTCCAGTGGGGGCAGAATAAAAACCAGATTGTGACTCCGGAAGCCCAGGTAATTGCGGGTGCAGAAGATGACAGTTCCCCTGTTTTCCTGCATGAACCTGTAAAAGAGCATCTTCGCCTGCGGTACGGACGTCACTGGCAACGTAAAGTCAGGATCTTGCTCGTTATGGGCAATAAAGATGAGGTCCGGAAGGCGGCTCCGGGGCTCTGTCGCGATCTCTGGCAGGAGGGGGACGGTAATGTTCTGGTTTATGGCGGCGATGCTCAATCACTTCCGGATGAAGTTTTCCTGTCCCGTTTAAAAAGTCTGCGTTCGTGTAAACCCGTGAACGGCATTATCCAGGTGATGAGCACCGCATCGTTACCTACTGACGCTGAGCGCGATGCCTTTCTGCGTTGTCGTCAGAAGGCCGATTACCTCCTGGGCTGGCAAGCCCCCGTCTGGCTATGGCTGACCGACAAAGAAACTGCCACCAGTAATAAGAGCGAATCCGTAGCCACCGGCGCGTTGTTTGGCCTCGGCACGTCCCCACAGGGTGCGCTCTCCACGCTGGATATGCTGCTCCCACGTTTACGTCAAGTCGGGATGTCTCAGGTGCTGAATAACCCGCATCAGAACTGGCTGTTGCAACTCTCCTCCCGTTTGCGGGGTGACCTGAAAGCAAGCCTGAACGTATTATTTAATGGGTTGATGCAGGGAACTGCCGCATACCGTCTGCGGGGAATAATGTTCAGCCCTGAGCTGGCCGCTGCTGGTTCAGTACCCAATACCCGGCTTGATACGCCAGGCTGGAAAACCGTTATTGATGACTGTGCTAGCGTACGCGCCAGAAAACTGACTTTCGACTGGCTTAAGGGGTTGCGTTTATTGCTGCTTACTCTGATCGTACTTTGGGGCACCGGTACAGTCGTGTCACTTATTGTCAACCGGGCACAGATATATCAGGCGCAGAGCACCGCCCGTCTTGCCGCCGATTCGAGTCAGCCGCTGACCGAACGATTGCGTAACCAACTTGCGCTTCAGCAGGCCATTGCCCGTTTGCAAAACCGCGAGGCGACCGGTGCGCCGTGGTATACCCGCTTCGGACTCAATCAGGACAGTGACACGCTGACGGCGCTCTGGCCGTTGTATGCCCGCAACAATGCTCTGTTAATGCGTGATGCCACTGCAGTTCTCCTGAAGCAGCAACTTAACTCCTATGTGCAATTACTTCCGGCCAGTGATGCCCGCACGCAGGGAACACAGCGGGCTTACGATGTGCTGAAAAGCTACCTGATGATGGCCCGGCCGGACAAAGCCGATGCCGAATGGCTGGCAAAAAATGTACTGAAGGTCTGGCCGAAACGACAGGGTGTGCCGGATGGCACCTGGCAGACGCTTTCGCCGAAACTGCTGAGCTTTTATGCACAAAACCTCCCAGCGCATCCGGACTGGAAAATTAAGCCGGATGCTGAACTTGTCGCAACCGTGCGCCAGATCCTGCTCAAACATATTGGTCAACGTAACGCCGAATCCGGGTTGTATCAGGACATGCTTAAGCGCGTAGCCAGCAACTGGCCGGATTTAACGCTGGCTGATATGACCGGCGACACCGATGCATCCACTGTTTTCAGCACAGATGAAGTGGTGCCGGGAATGTTTACCCGTCAGGCATGGGAAGATCAGGTTCAGGATGCGATTAACGAAGTGGTTAAAACCCGTCGGGATGAAATCGACTGGGTACTTACGGATAAAACGCGTCAGGCAGAGAGTGATATTGCACCTGAAGCACTGAAGGCTCGTCTGACCGAACGTTACTTTACCGACTTCGGTAATGCCTGGCTGAATATGGTCAACAGCATTCAGTGGCGGGATGCGACTTCGCTGTCAGAAGCCATTGCCCAGCTTAACCTGATCGGTGATGTGCGCCAGTCTCCGCTGGTAGCATTAATGAATACGCTGGCCTGGCAGGGAAAAACAGGCGAAAAGGGAGAGGCACTGGCAGACTCCATAGTGAATTCGGCGAAAAAGATGGTTGGTCGGAAAAAATATGCCCGCCAATTCATCGATCAGGCGCAGGGGCCAAAAGGGCCGCTGGAGGGGGTTTTTGGTCCGCTGACGGGATTCATGGAAGGAAAAGAGGGGACCGGACGTAATGGTAATCTGAGCTTCCAGTCCTGGCTTGCCCGTGTCACACAGGTCCGCCTCAAACTTCAGCAGGTCACCAGCGCGCCGGATCCGCAGGCGATGTCTCAGATGCTGGCCCAAACCGTGTTTCAGGGAAAGGCTATCGACCTGACCGATACACGTGACTATAGCAGCCTGGTCGCGGCTAGTCTGGGTCAGGAGTGGAACGGGTTCGGCCAGGCATTGTTTGTACAACCGCTGGATCTGGCCTGGCGACAGGTACTTGCTCCGGCAGCAGGAAGCCTTAATGCCCGATGGCAAACAACTATTGTCGATCAGTGGAACAAAGCGTTCGCTGGTCGCTATCCGTTTAAAGCTACCGGCAGCGATGCCTCATTGCCTTTGCTGGCTCAGTTCCTGCGCAGCGATTCAGGCCGCATCGCGATGTTCCTGAAAACCACCCTTGGCGGCATTCTTCACCAAGAAGGGAACCGCTGGGTTGTTGACCCTTCAGCAAGCAAGGGGATGGAAGTGAACCCTGTGTTCCTGCGGGCAATTAACCAGCTGGCTGAACTGTCGGATATCGTTTTTGCCCAAGGCGATGCGAACGTTAATTTCGAACTGATGGCGCGACCTTCTCCTGATGTGGCCCGTATGCAGCTGACGCTGGACGAGCAAAATCTGGACTTCTTTAACCAGATGGAGAGTTGGCAGAGCTTTACCTGGCCGGGAAACACCTACTACCCAGGGGTGAGCCTACGCTGGCGCAGCGTTAGCAGCGGGATGCAACTTTATGCCAATAACCAGGGGAATTGGGGATTCATTCGGCTACTGGATAAAGCTCAGATCACCCCCATTGACGCGAGCCGAACGCAACTGGTGTGGATAGCGCCGGACGGTAATCCGTTGAAGTTTGTAATGCGCAGCCAGCTTGGCGATGGTCCGCTTGCTTTGCTGAAGCTCCAGGGATTTACGCTGCCTGAAACCATATTTACGGTTGCGACCAGCGCTGAAGACGTCGAATAAAGATCAGACAAGGAAAAACATGAGTTCACCGGAAGCCCTGTTATCGGCATGCGCCACAAGTCAGGAAGAGAAGCAACACATAATTGAAAGAGCCTCCAGTGCCCTGTCAATTTGGGATAAGTGGTTAAAGCCTATCAGCCCCGAAACGGAAGCGGGTGACGATCCGGCCTATGACGATAATTTCCAGTTGATGCGCGAAGAAATTAATAAGCTTTCGGGAACCGATCCGGAGCTGCTCTGTACGCTGGCGGAAAAGATACTGTGCGAAAGCGCTAAGGATATCCGCGTCGTTACCTGGTATACCCTGGCCCGGCTGAGCCGCGACGGTGAGAAAGGTCTGGCAGAAGGGTTATTATTGCTGATCGCGATGCTCTCCCGCTATGGCAAACATTGTCACCCGCTGCGCGCTAATGCCCGCAAAGCTGCCCTGGAATGGCTTAACAGTACAAAAATCCAGGATACGCTTTCGCTCTGGCCTGAAGTGGAGCGGGATGATGCCGGTCTGACTGCGGGGGCCGTCTGTCTGCTGGAAGAACGCGTTGCCGGGTGGCCTGAGAATGAAAAACCGTCCTTTGCGGGCCTCTGTAGCGCGCTGGAAAATCGCCTGGCGCGTTCCGGTGGGATGGAGGTACTGATCCCCCAGAACAGCAGCTCGCAGGAAACCGGACGAGACGCTGTCCTTTCCCCGTCGCCACAGTTGATGGACGTAAAGTCCGGACGCGATTTGCTCGATCAGGTAAAGCTGCTTTCGCGATGGCTCGGAGAACAACCGCAGGGATGGTTGGCCTCCCACCGGCTAATGAAAACCGTTCGCTGGGATACGGTCGATCAGATCCCGCCACTGGACAGCAGTGGACGTACCCGACTGCTCCCGCCTAAACCTGAGTACCGGGCGCAGCTAAAGCGTCTGTATCTACAGAAAAACTGGATAGAGCTGGTGGAGCAGGCCAGCCAGATGTATTGCGAAGGAGTGAACCATTTCTGGCTCGATCTTCAGTGGTACCTCTGGCAGGGACTCAGCCATGCGGGGCAGCCGTGGGAGAAGTGGTCGGAATCAGTCCTGCTGGATCTTCGGCTGTTCCTCAAACGCCTGCCCGGGCTTGAGGGACTGGCATGGAATGACGGAATGCCGTTCGCCGATGAGGTGACCACGGGCTGGATAGCGGAAAAGGTGAATGAGGAAGGACTGTCATTTGGCAGTGAGCCGGTAATACCTCCATCCGGACATGAGGACGATGTGTTGTCGCTGGAAGCCGAAGCGATGGAAAAAGGAGATAGCGAAGGGCCAGAAGCCGCGCTTGCCTGGCTTCAGTCCCGGCCAGGAATGGATGCGCCGCGCCAGCGCTGGCTGGTACGCTTACTGATGGCCCGTGTAGCCGAGCAGTATGGTCGCAACGAGATGGCGCTGCATCTGCTGGGGGAACTGACGGCTTCTGCTCCGCAATTGACGCTTGGGGACTGGGAGCCTGGTCTGCTGTTCGAAGTTCAGGCCCGCCGTCTGAAGCTTCTGAGAATGAAAGCTAGCCGCAGCGAGTCCGATAAAACCCGGCTGATGTCCGAGATGGATGCGCTGCTGGCGGCGCTGATTACCATCGATCCGGCCCGAGCCATGGTGCTGTGTGGCTAGCGTATATTTGTTAACAATCAGGAATATTGTGCATGGATGACTTAACCCTGCGCTATTACGAGGCCGAAATGCGCTACCTGCGCGAAGCGGGTAAAGAATTTGCCCGGGCCCATCCGGACCGGGCGGCGATGCTCAATCTGGATAAGTCCGGCGCGCGTGATCCCTACGTTGAGCGTTTGTTCGAAGGTTTTGCCTTCCTGATGGGCAGGTTGCGTGAAAAGCTCGATGACGATTTGCCCGAGCTGACCGAAGGGCTGGTCAGTCTGTTATGGCCGCACTATATGCGTACCATTCCTTCGCTTGCCATCGTTGAGTTTATGCCGGACTGGCGGAGCCTGCGGCAGGCAGAAACGCTGACTGAAGGGTTCTCGGTGCTGTCGCGTCTGGTGGGGCCGCATAAAACCGCCTGCCAGTACCGTACCACGAGGGATGTGCCCTTACAGCCCCTGCACCTTGAAAGCGCACGTTTGCATACCGAAACGGACGGGCGTTCGGCCATTCGCCTGCGCTTCGAATGTCCGGAAAAAGTGGACTGGAGCAAGGCCAGGCTTGAGAATGTTATTATTTTTCTGAATGCCGAAAGTCCAATCAGCTCTGCCCTGCATTTGGCGATGACTCGTCGGGTACATGCGATGTATGCCCGTCACGCAGGAACTGGCACTGAGCGTCATAAGTTTGACGGCTGGTGTAAGCCGATGGGCTTTGATGATAATGACGGTCTGTGGAAGAAAGCTGATACGGCCTTTAGTGGATATCAGCTACTGTTGGAATACTTCAGTTTCCGTCCAAAGTTTATGTTTGTGGAACTACGCGGTCTCGATGCTATCGGGCTCACTGCGGCCAGTCGCTGGTTTGAGATAGACATGGTACTCAGTGAAGCCTGGTCACCCGACCTGCCTTTTGAGACGGACAATTTTCGCCTGCACTGTGCGCCGGTAATCAACCTCTTCACGCTTGAAGCGGACCCACTGACGCTTAATCCGCTGGAGAATGAGTACCTGCTACGGCCGCTGCGCCTCCAGGACGGGCACACCGAGATTTACAGCGTGGATAATATTCACGGTGCGGTGAAACTCGGCAAACACCAGTATGTCCCGTTCACCAGCTTCCGGCACAGGGGCGGCATGATGCGCCACGATGCTCCAGAGCGTTACTACCACACGCGCGTGAAGCGCGGCGCGTCTGGTCTCTATGACACCTGGCTTATCCTCGGCGGACGTTCATTCGAGCTGGATCAGCTGTCTGAAAAACCAGAATCGCTCTCAATGCGGCTCACCGGTACCAATGGACAACTGCCGCGTAAGGCGCTGGAAAGTACCCTGTTGGATAGGGTGGTTAAAGCAGGCAAAGTTCCGGTCAGGGTAATGAACGTCACTGCTCCCACGATGCCCCTGTATCCCCCGGCGAATGACCGGTTCCACTGGCGCGTAATGAGCCACCTCGGTTCAAACTTCCTGAGCATGATGGATAATCCGGAAGTGCTGCGCGGGACGCTGGCACTGTACGACTGGACCGGTGATGAAATGAACCGCCGTCGCCTTGAGGCCATCGTTGCCGTGAAGCACACGCTGATCCGCCGGTTTGAGAAAGGCTTTATGCTGCGGGGCGTGGATATCGAGGTCACGCTGAATATGGACAATTTTGCAGGCGAGGGCGACGTGAACCTGTTCGGCGAGATGCTGCACCGTTTCTTCGCGTTGTATGCTGATATTCACCTTTTTAACCAGCTCACACTGGTGCTGCAACCGACAGGGAAACGACTGAGATGGCGCGAGAATCACAGCCAGCGCGTACCGGGTTAACACTTACCCTGAATCAGGATATCTGGCAGGCTAACTTTTATCGTTTTTGTCAGCTGTTGGAGCAGGAGCGTCCGGATGCGCCGAAGCTCGGTGCGACCAGCCATCCCGGTGATGATCCGGTGCGCTTTCGTCCCTGGCCGGGAATGGGGTTCCCGGCCACCGAACTTCGAGCGGTGGAGACCGATGAGGAGTATCCAGAGCTACCCCCGACCGTACGTACCACTTTTTTGGGGATGTACGGTGTGGATTCACCGTTGCCGGGTGCGTATCTGGATGACATCGCTCAGCGCCGGGAGGGGCATGAGGCGGTCACTTCGTTTCTGGACATTTTCAGCCACCGCATCACCACGCAGTATTACCGGATTTGGCGTAAATATGCCTACCCGGCCACCTTTGAGGCTGGTGGAAAAGATGCGACATCCCAGTGCTTGCTGGGGTTAGTCGGGCTCGGTATTACCGGTACGGCGGAACATGTGGCCACGCCCGTTTCCCGTTTTCTGGCGCTGCTCGGCACCATGCGGTTGCCCACCCGCAATGCGGAAGGCATCCGGGCGCTGGTCAGTTTGCTGGCCCCGCATACCCGTGTGGTTATCACCGAACCTGATCCTGTCACCGTACATATTGAAAACCGCACCGGATTAGGGTCGGGAAACCGGGTACGCCTTTCACAACGGGCAACGCTAGGCAAAACTGCCAGAGAAGCCTGCAGCAGGGTACGGGTGACGCTTGTCACAGCTGACGCTGACGAAGCCGAAGGCTGGCTGCCTGGCAGACAGCTCCATACCGACCTGCTGGTGCTGATGCGGGTTTATTTGGGCTACCGCAGCGATGCACGTCTGCGCCTTACCGTCCCGGTCTGGCTGCTGCCGGAGCCTCGGCTGGGCAGAAGCAGGCGAATTCAGCTGGGACGCACCGGCCTGCTCGGCCTGAAGGATGGCAAACTCGGCGATAACCGGGAGACGCTGACGGTGAGCCTGGGCTGCTATGAAGGGCTACACGGCCAGTCCCTACCGTCTGCTGAAGGCGGACATTACCGTTTCGATTAATTACACACTTCCCTCTTTAAAAGGAATGTTGAATGACACAAGTCACCCGCAGGCGGGCGCTGACGCTTATCGCCTGCGCCCTGCTGACAGGCTGCGGCCTGACCCAGACCGTCAAGGATGGTACCGTCAGCCTCACTAAATCCATCTTGTATAAGAAAATTAAAACGCTGCATCTGGATTTCACCCCCCGTGCTGCGGCTAATGCTGACGGTGCCCAGACGCCGCTGGCGACCATGGTATGGGTTTACCAGTTGAAAGACCGCCAGGCAGTCGATAGTGCTGATTATCAGGCTCTGTTGCGCAATGCTGATGCAGTGCTGAAAGACGATATGCTGGCGGCAAAAGCGCTGCTGGTGATGCCTAAAGGCAGCGTGACGCTCAATATGCCGATGGATGAAGACGCCCACTTCGTGGCCATAGTGGGTTTGTTTAACCGTCCCGATCTGCAGGATAACCGCTGGCGCCTGGTACTCACGCGCGATGAACTCGACCCGGATAAACCCCGCACCATTGAACTAGGCGACGGCTGGCTCAGCCTGGTATCTGTAACGGAGTAATGTGATGGACATGGACGACTGGCTGGCCCTTTTCGACGGACAGACCCGCTATCTGCTGGAGATTAACGACAGCCCGGTAAAAGCGGATGTGCTGAAATTCACCGGGCACGAGGCACTCAGCGAGTCCTTTCACTGGGACATCGACTTCACAACGCCGCAGGCGAACATTCCCCCGGAACAGGTGCTGCTGAAACATGCCACCCTGAGGATGCGCAACGGCAAGGCGGTGCACGGCATCCTCACCCGCCTGGAGTGGATTTCCACCACCGCCGACCAGGCGCACTGGCAGGTGGTGCTCAGCTCCCGCCTGGCCCTGCTGGCGCGCACCCGCCAGTGCCGCCTCTTTCAGAACCGGTCGGTGCCGGAGGTGGTGGACCAGGTCCTGCGTCAGCACGGCCTGGAGGGCGCGGATTTTGACTTCCGCCTGGAGCGTGTGTATCCGGCGCGGGAGCTGATTACCCAGTGGCGGGAGACGGACCTCGAATTTATTCAGCGCATACTTTCAGAGGTGGGGATTTTCTGGCGCACGGAAATGGACGAGGCGCGCGGGCTGGATACTTATATTTTTGCCGACAGCCAACTGAACTACCGGTTTGACGTCCGCCTGCCGTACCGCGAGCCATCCGGGCTGTATGACGGGGCGGCAGAGTCAGTGTGGGACGTGCGCACGTTACATCAGGTGGTGCCGGGAATGGTCAGCGTGCGGGACTACAACTACCGTATCGCCGGGACACCGATGGATGCCACGGTGAGCGTGCGCAGTGACGCCGTGACCACCGGAGAGCACTACCGCTACGCAGAGCCGTACCGGGAGCCCGGCGATGACACTGACCCGGAGCCGGAAACCGAATCCGGGGCCTTCTACGCCCGTATCCGGCATGAGCGGGAGCTGAATGCCTCGGCCCGTGTTCATCTGGAGA
>Ga0308168_1003186_pt1 | contig 12808 bp, 12 predicted proteins | sample PhyCR2_FD_202133 | JGI IMG/M metagenome (GOLD analysis project Ga0308168, IMG submission 202133) | Phyllosphere microbial communities from UC Gill Tract Community Farm, Albany, California, United States - DLSLRC.R2 | ecosystem: Host-associated > Plants > Phyllosphere > Unclassified | place: USA... | reverse complement strand
ATCGGGCTCCCAGGCGTGCAGGCCTGAGTCCTGTAATGTCTGATCGAGGGTTTCGAGCTGGTTCTTGGCCAGTTCGTATTTCTTGGCCAGGAAACACAGCCGCGCGAGGGTGAACTGCCAGAAGAAGCGTTCACGGCCACCGTGGGCCGATTGCAGGCCCTGCTTGAGAATCTGCACGGCCGGCTTCAAGCCTTCCTTGCGCAGGATCGGCTGAACTTCCTCGAGGGCTTTTTCCCAGGCCGGCTGGGTTTCGACGTTCTCGCTTTCGACCTTGCGCGGCGCGCTGGCGCTTTGCAGGTGCGGCATGACATTGGCGGCGATCCACGCCCGGGTGGACGGATCGGCAAACGGCGCGCCGTCATGGAAGCGCAACTCGATGATGCCCGGCAGGCGCTGAATCAAAAGCGCGAAGTGGATTTCCACTTCGCGCATTGCCAATTCGGCGTTGAGGTTCTGGAGACATTCCCAGACCATCCTCTGGCCATCGAACCAGAACGGCGCCTTCGCCAGGCTCGCCTCCAGTTCCACCAGCAGGTCGGCGTATTTGCCCTGATCGAAACGGTCCTGATAGAGCTTGAGCTTTTCCAGCGGCAGACCGCGCAGCACGGTGATCTGCTCGGCGTTGCGCTCGGGCACCGCGTCGATGGTCATCCACAGCAGCGTGCGATTGAGGCGCAGGGCACGCAGGTCGGTGGCTTTCTGTTTCAGCCACCAGGCACACAATGGCCGGGCGCTGTCCTGCTGGGCGCGCAGGGCTTTGTGCGCATCCCGCTCGTTGTCGATCGGCGCGCCAGGGGTGAGCAGTTGGGTCGCGGCCTGCTTGACCTGCGCCACCGCCGCGCCCACCACGCCGGGCGCCGGCTGGTTGTCGGCGGCGCGCTGAATCATGGTTTTCAGGCGGCGGGAGATCGGCAGCAGCAGCGGCGCGTCATCGCCCAGATGCTCAGTGCACGCGGCCTCAAGGCCGGCCAGGTGCTCGGATAGCTGCCGGAACATCGGCAACTGCTCTTTGATCGCAATGTTTTCGGTGATGACCTGCTCGAGACGCGGCACCAGCCAGCCGATCGCGGCGGCACGGGTGCGGGGTTTGAGCGGGTGGACGTCGGCCCAGTTGTTTTCCGACAGATGGTGCAACAGACCGAGGCCGGCGAGCAGCCCGGGGAAGGATTCGCGCTGGTACAGCGACCAGGTCAGCCAGGCGCCGACACGCAGATCCTTGGATTGGGTACGCAGTAGATTTTCGCTGTTTTCGCGGATTTTCAGCCAGTCGATCTGCCCGCTTTCGTGCATCGACGAAGCCTTGGCCAGCTCACTTTCCAGCGCCTCGAACTCGCTCGAAAAACGAACGTCTTCGCCCGCGAAATTCTCTTTGGAAACAGAGACTTTTGCGAGTTCGAGGTAATGGGCGGAAAGTTTGCTTGAGTAGGACATCCATGGCCTTTATTAAGGATTACAGTCATGCGCGCGAATGGAGTTTCAGCAACGCGGGACAGTATCGAAGAGCAGTTCAGCGACTCATCCAATTGAGATGTGCTCTTTCAAGTGGGCGCATCGTAATCACTATGATGGCCACTAGCAAGCATCTGATTAAACAACAAGACGAACTGTTCATTGCGGTCTGTAGGAGATCACCCTATATGTCGCAGGGGTTTCCCTGATGCCGTTTATTGATCAGCGCATTTTCCCGGCTCCCGTCAAACCATTGTCCCAGAGCCTCGGCCGCAGCCGGGCGAGTTTACCTGACGCCCGCACCCTCGAGCGGCGTGCAGCATGCCAAATTCAAAAAAAAATAGAAGTAGGACACTTCCGAAAATGATCGGGTTCCATCGAGAAGTTGCAGCGACAACGATCAATGCAAAAAGTGCCACTATAATGATGGCATTTCATTATTCTGAAACTTTACTTCCCCGGCAAATACTGGCACTTCGATAGTTATCCAAGCCGCGTCCTACAGACACTTCTCGCATCCCAACCAAGACTTCCACACCGGAATACTCTGACAAATTTCAGGGATACCTCTTACATCAATTAGTTTGCCGCGCCGCTAGCTTGCCCTGGCAACTTTTCATGCGCGGCGATCAGGGAGGACGGTATCGCGCTTTGACTCACTTTGCTTAAGGACAAGCCCATGTTCGGCAAAGGCCACTGCGCGCCATTCTCACTGCACATCCCGACCATTCGTCACGACTTCAAGGTGCTCGCGTTCACGGGCACCGAAGCGATCAGTCAGCTGTACGCATTTCGCATCGAGCTGGTGAGCGAGCACGCAGATTTCGATCTGGAAAGCTTGCTCAGCCAACCTGCGTTTCTGCAGTTCGGATCAGCGGGCGAAGGCATTCACGGGCGGATCGAAAACGTCATGCTCGGCGAATCAGGCAAGCGCCTGACCCGTTATGAACTGACACTGGTACCGGCGCTGCATTATCTGCAACTGAGCCACGACCAGCGGATTTTCCAGCAACTGACCGTGCCGCAGATCGTCGCGCAAGTCCTCAAAGGGCATGGCATCCAGGCCGATGACTTCACGTTCAATGTCGCCGCCGGTGAGCCTCGTGAGTACTGCACGCAATACGGCGAAAGCGACTTCCTGTTCATCCAGCGCCTGTGCGCCGAAGAGGGTATCGCCTGGCACCATCGACATTCGCTCGACGGGCACTTGCTGGTGTTCAGCGACAGCCCGGTGTTCGCACCCAAATCGGGTACGACAGCCTTTCAGGTTGATAGCGGCATGGTTGCCGAACACCCGGTGGTCAACCACCTGACGATGGGCTTCAACACCCGTACCAGCACCGTCACCCGCCGTGACTATGACCTCAAGCGGCCAAGCCTGCTGCTGGAAAGCCGCTTCACCGCCGAATTCACGCCGGCTCTGGAGGACTATCGCTATCCACTGTTGCTGAAGTCCGAGAAGCACGGCAAACAGCTGGCGCGTCAGGCCTTGGAGCGCCATCGCAGCGACTACCAATGGATTGAAGGCAAAAGCGATCAGGCGATTTTGCGCAGCGGTCACCTGTTCGAGCTGAGCGAACATCCCAGGGCCGAGTGCAACGAGTTGTGGCTGTTGGTCAGTCTCAGTCACGAAGGCAAGCAACCGGCAGTGCTCGAAGAGGCTTTCAGCAGCGAGGCGAAACCTGCCGATGGTTTTTCCCAGGGCTATCGCAATACCTTCAGGGCCATTCCCGCAGAGGTGGTCTACCGTCCGCCTTTGCCCGCGCCAAGGCCCTTGCTGGTCTGCCAGACCGCGCGCGTTACCGGGCCTCCCGGAGAAGAGATCTTCTGCGATGAGTACGGCAGGGTTCGTGTCGAGTTTCCCTGGGATCGCGCTGAACGCAACAGCGAAAAAAGCAGCTGCTGGTTACGCGTAGCTTCCAGTTGGGCAGGTGACGGATTCGGTGCGGTGACCATTCCCCGGGTCGACATGGAAGTGGTCGTGACCTTCCAGGAAGGCGACCCGGACCAACCGCTGATTACCGGCTGCATCGCCAACAAGGTCAATGCCGTCGCCCATCCCTTGCCGGCGAGTAAAACCCGCACGGTATTACGCAGCCAGAGCTCACCGCGCAATGGCGGCTACAACGAACTGTCGATCGAGGATCGCGCCGGGCAGGAGAAGATCTACCTGCGCGCGCAGCGCGACCTCGAGCAACTGATCCTCAACGACAGCCGCAGCCTGATCACTCGCGACCGCCATGAGCATGTCGGCAATGACAGCACCAGTCTCATCGAAGGCAAGGATTCGCACACTCATCAAGGACTGCGCAGCACAGTAATCAACGCCGACGACTTGTTGCAGGTCAGCGGCACCAGCAGCCAGACCCTGGGCGCTCTGGTGATCCAGGCCGGCCAGCAGGCGCATGTCACGGCAAGCAACGTGGTGATCGATGCCGGCATGAGCCTGACGCTGTCAGCGGGCGGTCATCACATCGTGATCAATGCCGGCGGGATTTTCAGCAGCGTGCCCATCGTTCAGGGCGGCGCGCCACTGCCGGGTCTCGCACCGCTACAACCGCTGCAACTTGAGGCCGGCCTGCCAGCTGCGATCAACGCCACGCCGCTGTCGATCGTCAACAGTGCCCGCCAGCAGGCAGCGGATTTTTGCCCGCTGTGCGAAGCCTGCGCAGCGGGTCTGTGCGAGCTGGGAGAAGTCGCATGAGCCCGGTCGAACAATGGTTGCACGCTCAGTCCCGCGCCGGCTGCGAACTGTATCTGATGCTCGACACCGACGGCCAAAGCGCAGAGCACGCTGCGTTGACCCGCGACCTCGGCACCGAGCGGTTTCGTCCGCTCTACAGCGGCACGCCGGCCGAGTCGCTGGTGCCGACCGGCCCGCTGCTGTTGCAAATCGATACGGCGCAGCATCCCGCCATCCAGACCTTGCTCGCCACGCCCGAGCGCAATTGGGGCTGGCTGGCCAGTGCCCGTCACGTCGAACTTGATCTGCTGGCGGCGCATTGGCGCGAGCGCCTGATAACCGGCGAACGCCCGAATCAGGCGGTGTACCGCGTGCATGACAACCGGGTTCTGGGCCGTGCGCTGGCGCACCTGCAACCCGAGCACCGCGCGGCGTTTCTCGGGCCATTCAACAGCGTCTGCTATTGGCACGCAGAGCGATGGAACGCCATCGACAACCCGGACCCCGGCCACCATCCACTGCCGATTGACCCGCCGTGGCTGCAAACGCCGACCCCGGAGCTGATCTACGCCAACGTGCTGTTCGACAACACCCGCCGTTACCTGGTCGGCGAACACACCGAAGTCATGACCACGCTGGCCGAACAACTCGACGTCGATGAATGGTTGTGGGGCCTGATTCAACTGACGCAGTTGTGGGGCTGGCAACAACCGGAGCAAGTGCATTTCTTGCTTACGCGCAGTTTGCAGTTACCGGGATATCGGCCAGGCAAATCATGGCTGCCCAAGCCCGGTGAAGATCCGGAGATGCATTTTGAGCGGGTATATCAGGAAGCGTTGTATTGGCAGGGAGAGGTAGGTCGATGAGGAACTTGAAACGAGGGTTGATGCTGAGTGGTTGCCTGGGATTGCTGGTGGGTTGTACGACGGTGAAGACCCCGAACACCTTTATGTTTGTTCCGGATTTTCCGCCCGGATTCAAGTACGACCTGACGGCCACCTATGTTCCGGCCAAGGGCCAAACATGCACCGTGCCTGGCGGGAGAAACACTCAGCTGGGATACAACAAAACCAATATGAAGTACGAAGGGACTTCCGAGATCCCGCTGTACAGAACCGTAAGCGAATGTCCTCTGGCGCTGAATTACATCGAGATCAAGGTCATCGGTATTTATGGTTCAGGGCGAAGCAACTTCAGCTATGACTACGCCTCGATTGCTGTGCGTCCGGAGTTGTTGGAACGACAGATGGGGACTTTCAGTGAGGACGGCAAGGGTGAGTTTTATGGTGAATGCAGGTGGTCATTCCGCACCGTCGGTCCACATCGTTCCCTGATCAAACTGCTGACCTGCAAAAACTTGGATGCACAGGGCAACGTGCTGCGAACGAGACCTTCCACGGCGTACACATTGACTCAACTTGAGGGCAAAACGGTGACGCTGAAGGTCAGGCTGGCAAGTGAAGAACTTCCAGCCATCGGCGATACCTGGATCAAAGTACCCCGCGGCTGGAAGCGCTGTATGGGTGACAACTTCGAGGATCAATACGCCTTTTGCTACGGCAACGACAAAGATTTCAGCACTTTCAAAATGGTCGATGGGCGGGTTTGCACCATCTATCCGGGATGCACGGAGCAAGGGGCACCATGAACATTGAGACTCTCTCGGCGACCGATTTGCGCTTCATGCAGGGCGACATACATGCCTGCCCTAAACGCGGCCATCGTACCAGCTTCCAGCTAGTGGACGAGTTCGGCGACGGTAAGCCATACGCTGGTCTGTCTTACGAAGTGATTGATTACGAAGACACGGTCCATAGCGGAAAACTTGATGCGACTGGATCTGCAAAGATCGACGATCATTATTGCGGTCCACTAGTACTCAAATTGAAGAGCCGCTATCAAGGCAGCGAAAAATCTTACACATTTTTGCAAAAGCGCCCCCACTATCCCCTCCCCATCACCGAACTCCAGGTCCGCGCCGAAAAAACCCGCTTTTTCCACAAAACAGGCACTCGCACCCAGGCCAACCCCGCCAAGGACCTGCCCGAAACCGATGCGTACTGCCAGGTCGAAGTCAGTGAACTGGTAAAGCACATCGCCCACCTGCCGCCGCTGGCTGCTCGTCGCGACCCTCCGAAAAGGGCGGCACACAAGCTCATGCGATCGGCGGCGAAGTCCAGAGACTTCACGCTCGTCGATAAAACCGCCGCGGATGGCGGACTGCACGCAATCCTGAGTCCGGCGGAGATGGCCACCGTCGAGTTGGGGTTTTCCCCGCCGCCGCCCAAGGGCGTCGCACTGCTGCCGAACAAACACCATGTGCTGGAAGTACGGCCGATGAGAGCGCTACGGCCAATGCTGTCGACAGGCGACGCGTTCTGCGCGCTCAACCTTTATCAGCTGTCGGTGATGGCGACGCTGAGCTACACCGATTTCGGACAGGAACCCAACACTCAACCGGTGCAGACCGACACGGTAAGCTTTCCGCTACAGCCCAGCAGCGGCAACTGGTTCGGCCACGCGCTGCCGCAGTTCGATGAGTTATGGAAGGTCGATGACTCACAATCGCAGAAATACTACCCACTGTACGAAGACGTACCGTATTCGAAACGCCTGGAAGTGGTGCCGTTCGACCCGAACCTTTACCCCGAAGTGAATGACCCCGCGTTAGGGAACCAACAAGAACACCCCGCCAGACTGCATTTTTTCGATGATCGCAAACAGGTCGAAAGCACGGACACTCAGGCCTTCATCTGCCACCACGACGAACTGATCCTGATCAGCGTACGCGGTACCAGTGAGATCTGGCCCGACGGCCGGCGTGACGGCGATGCCTATCAGGTTCCCTTTGCCGAAGGCGAAGGCAAAGTGCACCGCGGTTTCTACGGTGGCGCTTTGGCGGCTTATCCATTCATCGTGACTTATCTGGAAAAATTCTACAGCGGGCAAAAGCTGCTGATCACGGGTCACAGTCTGGGCGGTGCAGTTGCACTGATCCTGTCCGAGATGCTGAGACGCAACCTGGAGTTCTCCCCGCAAATCGTGCTCTACACCTACGGCGCCCCCCGCGCCGGCGACACTACCTTCATCGAAAGCGCCAGATCGCTGGTGCATCACCGCATCGTCAATCAGAACGATCCGGTACCGAGCGTGCCGGCGACCTGGATGAACACCTTTGCCAAGCCTGGGCCGATGTACGCAACCAACGCCGTGGTGCTGGGCTTCAACCCGGTCGCCGGCCTCGGCCTGCTGATCTGGGGAATCATCAATTTCTTTGGCGACGACTATGGGCATCACGGTGCTTTGCGCCATTTCATGCCCGTTGAGTTCGACAAGGACCACCGATCCTCGCTTCTCTGGGAGCCGGGTTGCAGCACGATCGTCGATCACGGCTGCGCCAAGGCCCTGCGCGCTACCAACGGCTTGCCCGAACGCGGATCGTTTCTGCGGCAGTTGTTCGACCGGGGTCACCACTCAATGGTCGGCAGCTACATCCCCGGCTGCTGGGCCAGCTTGCGCCGTTGGCAGGAAGCACTGCAGCGCAAGCGTTCGCTGGTGACCAATCGCGAATACGAGTGGATCAGCAGCGCCCTGGAGAATATTCAGCAACAGCTGCGGGCCGTTAAGCGCGATCTGCAAAACAACCACCGTTCTTACGTGCGAGAGCAGGAGCGCGCGCACAAGACGCTGATGCTCAATCAGGAAATAGACAAGATCAGCATGACCAAGGCCCGCCTGACAGCGCTGCGCAGTCAACGGGTCACTGAGACCGACGTTTACGGCAGCTATGCCGACCAGCCCGAATGGGTTGAGGAAAGTCTGCTGCGCTGGAACGCCCACCCTGAAAACCTGGTTCAGGAGCAACTGGCGATGATCCCGCCAGCCGCTGAAGACCACGACGCCGCTATCGCCGCGATGACCGGTGGACATGCAGTTGGCGCGCCGTTTCGTCTGGATATTGATTCGATTGTGTAGCGCCTGAACAACGGGCGGGCAAAACATGGCTGTGCCAGAATCCAACGCTCGAAAATGCGATCCCTCTACTACAACTGCCAAGGAGCTTCATTTCATGGAACTGAAACCACTGTTTTTCGCCGCACTGATGTGGCTGCCTATCACCCACGCGTCAGCGGAAACCCCACCATTGGACGGCCATTACTACCTGACCGGCGCAATGGAAATGGGCGCCGAGTTGCTGTTGCGAAAGGACGGCACCTTTGATGCCGGTTTGGCGTATGGCAGCGCCGATGGCTTTGCCAAAGGCACCTGGAAAGTCGAGAACCAGACAGTACTGCTGGAAAGCAAAACCAAGCCTGCCTCCAACAGCGATCTGGGCGGACTGTTCCAGGACCTGCAACTGGTGATCGAGCCAAACTGCCTGGCCGTGGATTTCGGCAACGGCAAGGCCTGCTTCCGACGCCAGTAAGCCAACAGACAGCCACAAAAAATGGGCACCCGACCGCAATCGGTGTGCCCATTTCTCATTTGCGGTTCTCCCCGTCATTCAGGGGAGCACGCCGCCATCAAGGATTGACGCTGTCTTTCAACGATTTGCCTGGCTTGAACGCAACGGTGTTGCTGGCCTTGATCTTGACCGGCTCGCCGGTCTGCGGGTTTTTGCCGGTGCGGGCGCCGCGGTGGCGTTGCAGGAAGGTGCCGAAGCCGACCAGCGTCACGCTGTCCTTGCGGTGCAGGGCGCCGGTGATTTCTTCGAGGACGGCGTTGAGGACGCGATTGGCCTGTTCTTTGGTCAGGTCTGCCTTTTCGGCGATTGCAGCGGCGAGTTCTGGTTTACGCATTAGTGAAGCCCCTTTGACGGTTTTTTGTTGTTATGTCCGTGCTGTTCTCGTTGGAACAGCGCCCAAGGCGCCGCAGGCTCTACTCTGCGGCAGACGGGAGTGAGAATGGCACGCCGCCAACGGCGGCGCCAGTCTCCCCAAGACCTTTGTCGGGGCAAAAGAGCGGTGTTTGCGACAGAACGACCGGCATTTACGCCAGCAGCGGCGGCAGCTGTTTGTTCAGGGCCAGTTTTTCCATGACCGCCCCGCCGGTCAGGGCGTAACCGAGCAACTGACCGTCGGCACTGTGGCACAGCGCTTTGATGTCGGCGCCCTGCCCTTCGACGCTCCAAATGCCTTCGCTGCCCCGTGGCGGCGGCGACACCACCAGCGGGCACACCGGGGTTTTCACGGTGATCGGCATCGGCCCGTAGCTGACCGCGGTCGGGTTTCCTGCGAGGGTTTGCGCCAAAGCGCGCGCGCAGCTCATCAGCGGCATCACGTAGAGCAGATTGAGCCCATCGACTTCAGCGCAGTCGCCCAAGGCGTAGATGTTGGCGTGAGAGGTCTTCAGGTAACGATCGACCATCACGCCGCGATTGACCTGCACGCCGGCAGCCGCCGCCAGATCGATGCGCGGGCGCAGGCCGATCGCCGAGACCACCACATCGCACGGGATGATCTGGCCGTCGGACAGGTGCGCTTCGAGGCCATCGGCGACTTTCTCCAGCCGGGTCAGCACCGGGCCGAGGTGAAACTTCGCCCCGATACTTTCCAGCCCGGCCTGCACGGCCGCCGCAGCGGCGGGATGCAAGAGCATCGGCATGACCTGTTCGCACGGCGCGACCAGTTGCACTTCGTAGCCGCCGAGAATCAGGTCATTGGCGAATTCGCAGCCGATCAACCCGGCGCCGAGCAACAACACCCGACGCTTGCCCGCCGCTGCGGCACGGAAGCGCGCGTAGTCTTCGAGATCGTTGATCGGGAACACCAGTTCCGCGCCGTCGCCTTCGATCGGCACGCGCACGGTTTCCGCGCCCCAGGCCAGAATCAGGTCGCGATAGGGCACGGCTTCTTCACCGATCCACAAGCGTTTGTGGCCGGCGTCGATACCGCTGATGCGCGTGTGGGTGCGCACTTCGGCCTTCAACTGCTCGGCCATGGCGCCGGGTTCGGCCATGCTCAGGCCGTCGGCGTCCTTGCTCTTGCCGAAACCGGTGGAGAGCATCGGCTTGGAGTAAGAGCGGCCGTCATCGGCGGTGATCAGCAGCAGCGGGGTTTCGCTGTCGAGCTTGCGAAACTCGCGGGCCAGGTTGTAGCCCGCAAGCCCGGTGCCGATGATGACGACTGGTGCGCTCATGCCTTACTCCTCTGATTTGCTTAGTTGATTTCGATCATTTCGAAGTCCATCTTGCCGACGCCGCAGTCGGGGCACAGCCAGTCTGCCGGTACGTCTTCCCAGCGGGTGCCCGGCGCGATGCCGTCATCCGGCCAACCATCGGCTTCGTTATAGATCAGGCCACAGACGATACATTGCCACTTCTTCATTCAGGTACTTCCTCAGGGTTCAGGCGTAGTGCCGGCGCGGACGGTCGATGGGTGCTGCGTTGCCATCCGGCTCAGGGCGTTTTGTACTGAGGGTGCCGCGCAGATGCAAGCCTGTTCGGCGCAACGGCGGCCGGCGCCGCTCAATCCTGTCGCCCGCCATGGTAAGCTCGCCGCCTCATTTGCGGCCAATAATGACTCATTGTGCAACATTCAAATGCCTGCCCCGCCCCGCTCTGGCTGACCCAAGACCGCCTGACGCCCCGCCCCGATCCGTTGACCCTCGACTGGTTGTTCGACGAAGGCTCGCTGACCCGCCGTTTGACCCGTTTGTCCGAGGACGGCTTCAGCGTGTCGCCGCTGTTCGAAGGCTGGGACACCCTGCGCGCTGATGAATGCGCGGCACTGGAGCTGGCCGAGGGCAGCGAAGGCTGGGTGCGTGAGGTGTATTTGCGTGGTCATGGCGAAGCCTGGGTGTTTGCCCGCAGCGTTGCCTCGCGGGCGGCCCTGCAAGGTGATGGTTTGCACATGGATGAACTGGGCAGTCGCTCGCTGGGTGAACTGTTGTTTTGTGATCAGGCGTTCCAGCGCCGCGCAATTGAAGTCTGCCACTACCCTGAACAATGGTTGCCGCCAGCGGTGCAAGCCCCTGAATTGTGGGGCCGGCGTTCGCGTTTCGACCGTGGTGCGCTGAGTGTGCTGGTAGCGGAAATCTTCCTGCCGAGCCTGTGGGACGCCGCCCGCGCCCATCCGGAGAACTGCTGATGTATCAAAGCCTGCTCAAGTCCCTCAACCGTCTGAACCCGCGCGCCTGGGATTTCGTTCAGCTGACGCGCATGGACAAGCCGATTGGCATTTACCTGCTGCTGTGGCCAACGCTGTGGGCGCTGTGGATTGCCGGCAAGGGTTCGCCGTCGCTGGCCAACGTGGTGATTTTTGTTCTTGGCGTAGTGCTGACCCGCGCCGGTGGTTGCGTGATCAACGACTGGGCTGACCGCAAGGTCGACGGCCACGTCAAACGCACCGCGCAACGGCCGCTCGCTGCTGGCCGCATCAGCTCGAAGGAAGCGCTGGTGTTCTTTGCCGTGCTGATGGGCATCAGTTTTCTGCTGGTGCTGTGCACCAACGCGCCGACCATCTGGCTGTCGCTGGGCGGTCTGGCGCTGGCATTCACGTATCCGTTCATGAAGCGCTACACCTACTACCCGCAAGTGGTGCTGGGGGCGGCGTTTTCCTGGGGCATGCCGATGGCCTTTACCGCTGAGACCGGAGAATTGCCGGCGGCGGCTTGGCTGCTGTGGATCGCCAATCTGCTGTGGACGGTGGGTTATGACACTTATTACGCAATGACCGATCGCGATGACGACCTGAAGATCGGCGTGAAATCCACGGCGATTCTGTTTGGCGAGGCGGATCGGGTGATCATCCTCAGCTTGCAGGCGCTTTCGTTGGGCTGTCTGATCCTGGCCGGGTCGAAGTTCGAGCTGGGGATCTGGTTCCACCTCGGTTTGCTGGTGGCCGCGGGATGTTATGCGTGGGAGTTCTGGTACACGCGCAGCAAAGACCGCATGCGCTGCTTCCAGGCCTTCTTGCACAACCATTGGGCAGGGTTGGCGATATTTGTCGGGATCGTGCTGGATTACGCGCTGCGCTGATGCATGACACCTGTGGGAGCGAGCCTGCTCGCGAAGGCGTCATGTCAGTCACCTCTGCGACAACTGACACAACGCTTCGCGAGCAGGCTCGCTCCCACAGGGTTTTGGACCGTGGTTATTTGGCCTTGGCGACTTTCCACGCGCCGTCCATTTTGCCGTCGCCGGTCATGTCGCCGGCCTTCTTGTCCATCACGAAGGTGTACAGCGGCATGCCCTGGTAGGCCCACTGCTTGCTGCCATCATCACGAGTGATTACCGTCCAGTCCCCCATCGACTTGTCATTCGCTGTCGCCATTAGCGGCGGCCAGTTTGCCGCGCACTTGTCATTGCACGCGGACTTGCCAGCGGAGTCCTTGGCAAAGGTGTACAGGGTCATGCCCTTGTGGTCGGTGTACATGCCGTCCTTCTCCATCGCCGGATCGGCCGCCATGGCCAGCCCCGGCAATGTCAGGGCGGCGGCCAGCAGCAGGGCTTTGAACGAAGCAGTCATCTGAGTCATGGAAACCTTCTTTTGTGGTTGTCAGGATTCGGACTTGGAGCTTAGTCCAGGATCAGCTCAAACGCCGCCACTCTGAAATACTGTCACACGACTGCAATAATTCCGTTATCTAATGCGGCGCAAGACAGTTAAATGACAAGAGGATTAAGGCATGGTTGGCAGGAGCATTCTGATCGTCGACGACGAAGCGCCCATTCGC
>Ga0308168_1003172_pt1 | contig 12866 bp, 8 predicted proteins | sample PhyCR2_FD_202133 | JGI IMG/M metagenome (GOLD analysis project Ga0308168, IMG submission 202133) | Phyllosphere microbial communities from UC Gill Tract Community Farm, Albany, California, United States - DLSLRC.R2 | ecosystem: Host-associated > Plants > Phyllosphere > Unclassified | place: USA... | reverse complement strand
GGTCCACTTGCGGTGCATCAACGCCAGGTCTGCCCTTCCTCGTCCGTCCGGCGCACCATAACTATAGCGTAGCTCGCTGTTGAACAGATTGGTGGTTAACGGTGACCTAACGCCAAATTGCCGGAACTGTTCAGGCAGAAATCCTTCCGTCACCCCGCGCCCGCGCGCCTCATGACCGAGTGAATCTTCAAGATTCAGGGTCAGGCCATGCATCAGACCAAAACGCCAGTCACCTTTGAAGCGGAAGAGGTGATCGTCATAATCGTCCGTAGAATCGCTGGAGTAGTGGCGATAATCTCCGGAGTACATCAGCAGGTATTTATCCTGCCCACGTTCCCCGTTCAGCGTTATCACGGGCTTGAGCCCCTGGAAGTCGGAGCCTTTAGCGTCGCTATCGTGATGCTGGTAGGTCACGTTATCGTTATGCCCGTAATCCACACCGACGTTGCTTTGAAAATCGATGCCCGCCCAACCGATGTGTGATTTTGGCGTTAATTCTGCCACGGCAACCGGAGACGCTATCATCCCAGCGATAATAATAATTTTAGTATGCATTCTTACCGACAAATCCCTTAAAAATGGTTTTAATGATGATTTTTATATCTAACCAAAAGGACCAGTTCTGAATATATTCAATGTCGTACTGGACTCGCTTTTCCATTTTATATAGCGCATCAATTTCGCCACGATAGCCATTAATTTGCGCTAAACCTGTGATCCCAGGCTTTACTTTGTGGCGAATCATGTAATTTTCGACTTGCTTACGGTAAAGCTCATTGTGCGCCACGGCGTGCGGTCGTGGACCGACAATAGACATATTCCCCTGTATTACATTAATGAACTGCGGCAGTTCATCCAGAGATGTCCGACGTAAGAATGCGCCAAAGCGGGTGACGCGAGGGTCGTCTCGTGTCGCCTGAACCACCTTGTCGGTGTTTTCCATCACCTTCATCGTCCGAAACTTCCAGACTTTAATCTTCTGCCCGCTCAGGCCATAGCGATCCTGTTTGAAGAAAACAGGCCCACGTGAAGTGAGTTTGATACCGATGGCAATAGCGATCATTAACACGACAATCATTACCATAATCACGCTGCCCAAAACCAGATCTTCTGCGCGTTTAATAATCGATCCACCGCCATCCAGCGGGGAGGTAAAGATGCCGATGGTCTGCAGGTTATGGATGGAACGGATCTGGGAGGTGTTGGTGCTGTAGGCGTAAAAGTCCGGCACGATATAGGTATCCACGGTGGTGTCGGACATCATCGCCAGAAAATGGCGGATGCGCTCCAGCGCCACCATCGGCAGGGCAATATAGATTTCATCAACTCTGCCAGCATTGGCTTCTTCAACCAGCTTGATCACCGTTCCGTTATAGGGGCTGGTAATTTTGGTGGCCAGCTCGCCCAGGCGCTCCGGGCCGCGTTCATCGTAAAAGGCAAGCTCCAGCTGGACGTCGGCATACTCCAGGCGCAGCGCCCGCTCCGCCGCCAGGCCGTTATCGGTAATCCCTATGATCGCCACCCTTATTTTCTTTTTCGCAGACAGCTTGAAAATAATCAGACGAACCACGTACAGGAAAATGACCGGTGAGGCATACCAGAGCGGCATGGCAGGAATATTGCGCACATCGATAAAGCTGACGTAGCCCAGGGCGTATAATTTCGCGACCAGCAGACGCACCATGCCGATAAAAAGAATGGCAAAAAAAGCTGTCAAAAAAAGACGTCTTTGGTTGCGCAACTTATTGTTTTTAGGTCGATAAAGATAGCACTGCGTGTATTCACCAAACAGCAAAAAGGCGGTTGAGTACAATAAGCTGATCAGAATTACAGTATCGAACGACTCCATTTCCAATACCCATCCACTCAGGATTAAAATTAAATTAATTGAGAAGAAATCAATTAATTTAATGAATACTGAGTAACTTCCATGGGTGATCTTTTGCGAATTTCTCAGCATGTCCAGACCTACTTAGAATGAGTCTCGGTATTATTTTTTTGTGCTGTGGCACCAAGGGATATATTTAAAAAAGGTAAAATGCCGTTTCGGGGAAAGAGCAGTCACCGAAAAGAGGCAGCATTTCAGACGATGGCTGCGTAAACAACTAGATGGGTGTAAAACTCAGCATACATACCCCTTATAAAGAAGAAAGCGCCGATTTTATAGAGACATCCGCTTATATACAGCGTAAGCACTATTCAATAAAACCGCCAATAAACTTTCGTTGTATTCCATTTGGGTATGAAAAAAAACCCGGCGGGCGCCGGGTTTTTTATTTACTCATTAATGCGGGGATGTTGATCGACCAGCCGGCTACGCTTCGCCTGTAGCTCGGCAATTTCAGCATCGATATCTTCTATCTTCTGCTCAATGTTGTCGTGGTGCTCACGCAGGATCTCTTTGGCTTCCTGAAGGTCAGACGCGGCAGGCGTCGCCCCTTTCAGCGGCAGGTTCGCCGTCTCTTTCATGTAAAGGCCGGTAATCAGGCCAATCACTGCAATGACCATGAGATAGTAAGCAGGCATCATCAGGTTCTGGGTGCTCTCCACCAGCGAGGCCGCCAGCGTCGGCGTCAGGCCGGCAATCAGTACCGAGATGTTAAAGGCTGCCGCCAGGGCGCTGTAACGGATGTGCGTCGGGAACATCGCTGGCAGCGTCGAGGCCATCACACCAATAAAGCAGTTAAGGATCACCGCCAGCATCAGCAGACCGGCAAAAATCAGGCCGATCACATCGCTGTTAATCATTATGAAGGCCGGGATAGCCAGCACAAAGAGCGCGACACTGCCGAGAATAATGAACGGACGACGTCCGAAGCGGTCACTCAACAGGCCCATGATCGGCTGCACAAACAGCATCCCTACCATGATGGCGATGATGATCAGCACGCCGTGATCTTCTGAATAGTGCAGGTTATGGGACAGGTAGCTCGGCATGTAGGTCAGGAGCATGTAATAGGTCACGTTGGTGGAAATCACCAGACCAATACAGGTCAGCAGGCTACGCCAGTGACGGGTCGCGATCTCTTTGAACGAGACTTTTGGCCCTTCCTGCAGACCTTCGCGATCGCCCTGCTCCAGCTTATCAACATGCTGCTGGAACGCCGGGGTCTCTTCTAACGCGTGACGCAGATAGAGGCCAATCAGCCCCAGCGGCAGCGCCAGGAAGAACGGAATACGCCAGCCCCAGGAGAGGAAGTTCTCTTCGCCCACCACGGTGGAGAGCAACACCACGACCCCAGCACCCAGCACGAACCCGGCAATAGAGCCGAAATCAAGCCAGCTACCCATAAAGCCGCGTTTACGGTCAGGCGAGTATTCGGCCACAAAAATGGATGCGCCGGTATATTCGCCACCGACCGAGAAGCCCTGGGCCATCTTACACAGCAGCAGCAGAATAGGTGCCCAGATGCCGATGCTCGCATACGACGGGATCAGGCCGATACAGAAGGTACTGATCGACATAATCACAATGGTAATCGCGAGGATCCTCTGGCGGCCATACTTGTCCCCCAGCATCCCGAAGAACAGACCCCCTAGCGGGCGGATAAGGAAGGGAACAGAGAAGGTCCCGAGGGCGGCAATCATCTGCACGCTGGGATCGGCATCAGGGAAGAAGACTTTACCCAGTGCATAGGCCACGAAGCCGTATACACCGAAATCGAACCATTCCATCGCATTACCGAGCGAGGCGGCGGTAATCGCTTTGCGCAGCTTGCCGTCATCAATAATGGTAACGTCGCGCAGAGTGATCGGTTTTACTTTTTTCCTTTTCAGCATGGCTATCCTCGTAAATTAGCCCAGTCCTCACCACCGCACTAAAACGCGCTCTGTGGAACCCGGGAAGCGCATCATGCGCATTCTCCTTTCTCAAGCGTAGCAGGTTTACTTACACTGACCTTTCGGAGCGGTACAACCGAACCTGTGACGCCTGTCTGGGCTGTAAATGGAGCCAATACCCTACCAGCGTTTATATTTGTGATCAACTTCACATATATGTTTAAGGTTTTTAACGGAAGTGTCAAAACTGTAAATACCCCCAATGCGCTCTTTCTTATACCCGCCTCTGAAAATACGCTTTCAGCCGTTATTATTTGCTGTCAAATCAAAAAAAGACGACATTTTTTTACAATGCATTCACAGCCATTTTAATTAGCAAGATGCGCAATTCGTGTTTCCTTAAAATATGTGATGGAGATAACTAAAACGCTGTTTTATTTTCATTGAATCATCATTCCAACGATCGCATCATAAGCGCGTCAAAACGAGTCAGGTGGCCTTCAGATGAAGGTTTAAAAAAACCAGACTGGTTATATCTGCTGTATGAACGACGAAACGCCTGACACCTTCAAGTCACAATTCGTTGAATTCATTAGATTATTAAATATCTCTTGTCCGCTGGCGATGCGTGATGAGATGTGAGGGTTAATGATGAAGATTAAAGCCACGATTGAACGCATCCCCGGAGGGATGATGCTGGTACCGCTGGTACTGGGTGCAATTTTAAATACCTTAGCACCTAATACCGGAGCCTATTTTGGTGGGTTCACTAAAGGCATGATTACCGGAACCGTTCCGATTCTGGCGGTATGGTTCTTCTGTATCGGCGCCTCCATTAATTTACGCGCAACGGGCACGGTATTACGTAAATCCGGCACGCTGGTTATTACTAAAATTGCCGTCGCATGGGTAGTGGCGATGATCTGCGCCATGTTTATCCCGGAAAATGGCATTCAGACCGGCTTCTTCGCGGGCCTCTCTGTACTGGCGATTGTCTCTGCGATGGACATGACCAACGGCGGCCTCTACGCCAGCCTGATGAACCAGTACGGCACCAAAGAAGAGTCTGGCGCCTTCGTTCTGATGTCTCTGGAATCCGGCCCACTGATGACCATGCTGATCCTCGGCTCCGCCGGTCTGGCCTCCTTTGAACCGCACCACTTTGTCGGTGCCATCCTGCCGTTCCTGATCGGTTTTGCCCTCGGCAACCTCGACCACGATCTGCGTGACTTCTTCAGCAAAGCGACGCCGGTACTGATCCCGTTCTTCGGTTTCGCGCTGGGTAACACCATCAACCTGAACGTGATTCTGGATACCGGCCTGCTGGGTATCGTGCTGGGTGTGGCGGTTATCATTATCACCGGTATTCCGCTGATTATTGCCGACCGTGTTATCGGTGGAGGGAATGGTACTGCGGGTGTCGCCGCCTCTTCCGCAGCGGGTGCTGCCGTGGCGAACCCGGTCATTATTGCCCAGATTAACCCGGCGTTCGAACCGGTTGCCGCATCCGCCACTGCGCTGGTTGCCGCCAGCGTCATCGTGACAGCGATTCTGGTACCAATTATCACCGCGCTGTATGCCAAACGCTTTGGTCAGGTTCCGGCGAAAGCCGAGGAACAGCAAGTAGTTGAATCTCTGCACCACTAAGATGTAAGCCCTCCCCCACAAGGAGGGTTTTGCATTTAAAGCAATGCAGTGCCTTCAGAACAATAAATGCCTTACAGCGGCTGCCTGGTCCGGCTGAAAATCGACGAAGCGTTTCCGGAAGGCCGGGGCGAGGCGCAGGGACGCGCCGAGAGGGCATAGCCTGCATGGATGCAGGCTATGCCCGACCCGAAAGCCTGAAGGAATAAGCTGAGGACAAAATTGCCGGGAGCAATTTTGAACAGCGCCCGCGCTGGCCCCGTAGGGGTGAGCCCCAGGGATGGGGCGAATATTCCGCGAAGCGGCGATTTTCTTTGCCGGGAGCCCGGGTCGCCAGGGTGGTGGCGATTGAGCCACCCTGGCACGTTCACCGGTTCCGTATTAACAGAGAAGCAAAGGACTGGAAGTGAACGGAACAACCACCGGTGCAGCATATTCCCCTCACCCTAACCCTCTCCCCAAAGGGGAGAGGGAATCAACTACTCCCCAAACACCTCTTCCACCATCGCTTTTGCCAGCCTTGCCGCCGAACAGAGTCTCGGCATGCCCAGCGCCACATTCTGCCAGCTCTGCGTCACCGACCAGCACACCGGATGCCTGTCGGCATCACACCAGTCCCCCAGCCAGCCAAGCATATCTTTATGGTCGATAATCCCCGGCGTACTGGGTGTGGTCAGCCACTGGTGATAAAAATGACGGGTCGTGGGGGCCGCATTGATCCCCTGCGCCAGGTAGTTGGCCACCATGCTGCGCAGGTTGTCTTTGAGCATGGCGCTGACATCCGCATTCGCCAGCCGACAGGCGTCACCGAACGCCCCCCAGCGCAGCTCTTCCAGCACCACATAGCCGCGCCCGGCCAGCGACCAGCCGTCATAGTGTCCGGCCCGCCAGCGGGTAAAAATCTGTTCGCTGTGAACGCCAGCCTGCACCGTTAACCCGCGCTGGGTTAACGCCTTCTCTTTAAACTGCGCGCGTTGATGGAAATGGGCGGAGAGGATTTCGTACTGATGCACCAGGCCAATGGCGGGTTGATTGCGCAGGCTGGCCTGCTGGCGCATCGTATTCAGCGCCTGGGTCATGCGGGTCAGCGCCAGATGGCCGGGATCAACCATGCCCGCCAGCTTCTCCGCCAGCCCGAGTCGCAGCACAGCATTTTCGCTGAACATTCCCCCCATCGCCCACTGACGAAGCTGAGCCTGCGCCATGATCTCCTGAGTTAAACGTTCACGAAAGTGCTGCTGTTGCGACCCCACAGAGGCGTGACGCTGCGCGTCAGCCCCCTGTACCAGGTCGACCATAAATTTAGGATGTATGCATTCCAGCGTCCGTCCGGGACCGTCCAGTAATTGTTTTGTCATGGTTGCTCTGCCGCGAATAGCGTTTGAATATCATCGCGTAACAGTCGGGTATCTTCCTGAATCCACGTCGCAGTTGTAATACATTGCTGCAACAGCTGGCTGAGCGCGCGTGTGGCATGCTCATTTTGCTGGCGCACCGCGAGGCTATCACGCAAGCTTTCCTGTAACCCTGCAAGGCATAACGAGAATTCTGCGAAGAATGTCGCCATACCCGCTGTAACAGAGACATCGACCTGGGCGGACAAAGCTTTACGGATTTGTTCACAAAAGTGATCAATATGCTGATTAAATTTTTCATGAAGCTGTGACACGTTAATAACATACCGCGTTCGCGTCATCACGTAATCTTCCCAGCCCCAGCCCGGATTGTTCAACCAGCGGGAGACCGTCTCGCGCAGCGCGCTGCCAGCGCCCTGGGACTGACCGGCAGGCTCACTCTCCTCAGCGATGGCATCGCTGAACAGCCCGCGGGTATTGAAGTTAAGCTGGCTGGCCTGAAACGCCGGGAAGCTGATCCGCGCGCGGAAACCGGCATGGCTCAACTCCTCTTTAATGCGCGTTTCAATCGGGCGCATGGCGTCGTTCAGCGCCCGCGCCAGCGTAGACTCCAGCTGGTCGAAACGCAGCGCCAGTTCACGACCGATTTTTGCCTGCGCATCCAGCATGATCAGCTCACAGGCGGAGCGGATTTTGCTCAACAGGATTTGCGCCTGGCCTTCATCATCCAGCACCAGCTGGCCGGGCGTCGCCGCGGCATCAGCACGCTGCTTATGCGGGTCAAACCCCGCCAGGTCGAGCATATTATCGGGATCGAAGACATGTCCGATGGCGCGCTTGATCTCGCTCTGCTGGGCGGCGAAAAACAGATCTGTCGCGCTCAGGGCCTGGCTCACCTCATGCCGCACCTCATCGCTCACCGATGCCTGGCGGGAGTGCAGCAGCGCCATGTCATCTTCCAGACGGGTAATATTGTGCTGCAACTCGTCGAAGGCCACCGTCAGCCCCTGATAGCGGAAATCCAGGTACTCGCGGGCGTTCTGGGCGTAGTTCAACAGCTTATGTGACGCGGAGCGTAATGCATACAGCGAGGCGTTGGCGTAAGCGGCATAAATCAGCTTGCGGATCGGCTGCTCAAACAGGGAGTCTTCCCACAACAGATCGGCAGAGTGGCGCAGGTGTTCAATATCATCCAGATCGGCGGTTCGCCAGCGGCGACCCAGCGCAGCTTCGGCAAAGTCCTGCACCCAGCGTTGCTCCTGGTGGTCAGGCAACTTACCGTGCAGCGCCAGTTCGTGACGCGCCCGGTTCGCCAGGTATCCCCACATCGATGACACCGGGAAGATCTGGCCCGGGGAGATATGGCCCTTCATCAGGGTGCCGGAGATCATCGCCCGCACCTGCTCTTCATCATCGCTGTTGCGGTCTTTCTGATCGAACTTATTGACCAGCGCGTACAGCGGCACCGATTTCCCGACGGCGGAAATCGCCAGCCGCACTTCGGCGTCCGAAATCGACTTCAGTTGGGTATAGTCCATCACCGCCAGCACCGCCGACGCGCGGGCGAGCTGCTCGGTGAGCATTTTTTGCAGATGCGGCTGCCCGGCCTCGTTCGGCCCTGGGGTATCCAGCAGGGTTAATTGCCCCAGATGAGCATCCAGCCCGGCCAGGTGCACAAATTCCACCTCAATAACCGGGATATTTTCGATCGCGGCATAGGCCGGGAACGGAAAATCGGTGCCCAGCGCCTGAGAAAGGCGGACTAAATCGTTCAGGTTTTTTAAACAATTAAATATCGGCTGCGCGCCTAAATAATGTTTTTCAAATGCCTCACCCGTTTCAATACGCCCAAGTAGCGCATTCATATCTTTATCAATTTCTAACTGTTGCGCCAGCTTGCCGCGATCGTAATTGGCGAGCTTTTTTTGCATTTGCTTTATTAATGTATCAATGGGCGCGACGTGAGAAAAATGCAGCACCGGCTCTTTCTGGCCAGGCGTATGGCGGATCAGCGTCGGCAACGCAGTCATCGGGCGATTGCGATTAGGTAACACTTCCGTGCCCACAATGGCGTTAATGGTGGTGGACTTTCCGGCCTTCATGGTGCCCACGATCGCCAGCACCATCTCCAGGCGGGTAATTTTGCGCAGCTCATTATTCAGCATCGACTGCTGCGCCTCTAAGCCACGGGTACTAAAATGCAGAGGTAAAACATTGCTGGTTTCGCCGGTAAGGGCCGACGTGGCGTTATCCAGCATCGCAGCAGGCATGGTGCTTAGTGCCTCAAGATTCTGCAAGGAGAGTTGCAGCAGCCTTTCGGCTTCCTGGCTCAATTCAAATATTGTTTGTGTGTGCATACTAAAGCCTTCCCTAACACAAATTTTATATAACCGAATTGTTTTTAAGAATGAAGGATCGGCTTATATGATTACGTGTTGTAAATATGTTCGAAGCCATATAATTCTGTAGCAACAGTGAAAATATATTCTTTTAACGGTTAACGCAGCGAAGTACGCTCCTTCGGTCAGGGAAACCGAAAGATTAAGAGCGTAGCTCAATTTTTAAAAACGTCAGGAAAAACCATGGTTTGTTACCCACCAAAAATGAGGGGCAAAACATCCCTTGCAGACCGGGGATGGCTATTAAAGCAAGTAAGTTAAATATCATTAGCGCCTTAACCTTATCTGAAATAGCACGGCGTATCAATTTGCCGCAATAAAATATTGTCGCTTTTAATCAGGCGCGTTTCTCGCCTGCGTCTGACCGCTAGCATCGCCTGAGTCACTGACAAAGGGTGTCATTGAAAAGACTTTTTTTCGTCAAAAGCGAAAAATAATGTCACCGACAACTGTAAGGACATGCGTTATACTTGCCGCCTTTTTCGACAACCTGTCGGTTTTTGGCGGGCCTGATTGCCGCCGGTTCGCACTATTTGAGGAGAACACCATGTCACTGCCACACTGCCCTAAATGCAACTCTGAATATACCTACGAAGATAACGGTATGTTCATTTGCCCAGAATGCGCTTACGAATGGAACAACGCAGAACCTGCGCAAGAGAGCGATGAGCTGATCGTTAAAGATGCCAACGGCAATCTACTGGCCGACGGCGATAACGTCACCGTCATTAAAGATCTGAAGGTTAAAGGCAGTTCGTCGATGCTGAAGATCGGCACCAAAGTAAAAGGCATCCGCCTGGTTGAAGGCGACCACAACATCGACTGCAAAATTGACGGTTTTGGCCCAATGAAGCTGAAATCCGAGTTCGTGAAAAAGAACTGATCCCTCTTTTGTCGGCCCGGCAAGCGACGCGACGCCGGGCGCTTTTGCCGGATGCGCTACGCTTATCCGGCCAACAAATACCGAACTACACTTAACGGGCTTCTCTTTACCTGAGGTAACGATTATGCCGTTAAGTCCCTACATCTCGTTCGCCGGTAACTGCGCAGAGGCTACCGCCTTCTATCAGCAGGCCGTCGGCGCTGAACTCCTCTATAAAATCACCTTCGGCGAAATGCCCAAAGACGACAATAGCGAAGAGGGCTGTCCGTCCGGCATGTCCTTCCCGGACTCCGCTATCGCCCACTCTAACGTCCGCATCGCCGGCAGCGACATCATGATGAGCGACGGTACGCTCAGCGGCAATGCCACCTACTCCGGCTTTACGCTGGTGCTCGACACCCAGGATGTCGCCGAAGGCAAGCGCTGGTTCGATAACCTGGCCGCAGGTGGCAACATTGACATGGCCTGGCAGGAGACCTTCTGGGCGCACGGCTTCGGCAAAGTGACCGATAAATACGGCGTACCCTGGATGATCAACGTCGTTAAACAGCCCTAATCCCGACGGCGGGCGCTCGCGCTCGCCTGTCATCGCTTTTACGCCAACTCTTCAAATCCTTGCAACCAACACTTAACCTAAACGTCACATAGATCCGCCAGCATGAGGCCACATTTGAATCGAGGCCTCATCCATGCAAACCGTCATCCGCGTCGAGAAACTGAGCAAGACCTTCCATCACAATAAGGCCCTGCATGCCGTTGATCTGACCGTCCAGCAGGGCGAAATGGTAGCGCTGCTGGGGCCATCCGGTTCAGGTAAATCGACTCTTCTGCGCCACTTAAGCGGCCTTATCACCTGCGATAAAACATCAGACAGCCACGTGGAGCTGCTGGGCAATACCGTGCAGCGCGCGGGCCGTCTGGCGAGCGATATCCGTAAAAGCCGCGCGCAGACCGGCTACATCTTCCAGCAGTTCAACCTCGTGAACCGCCTGACGGTGCTGGAAAACGTGCTGATCGGCGCGCTCGGCAGCACCCCGTTCTGGCGCACCTGCCTGCGCTGGTTCTCCCCCGCGCAAAAACAGGAAGCGCTGCAGGCGCTGACCCGCGTCGGGATGGCCCACTTCGCCCACCAGCGCGTCTCCACCCTGTCCGGTGGACAACAGCAGCGCGTGGCGATTGCCCGGGCGCTGATGCAGAAAGCCAAAATCATTCTCGCCGATGAGCCGATTGCCTCGCTGGATCCCGAGTCGGCCCGCATCGTGATGGAAACCCTGCACGACATTAACCAAAAAGACGGCATCACCATCGTGGTGACGCTGCATCAGGTGGATTACGCCCTGCGCTACTGCGAGCGCATCGTCGCCCTGCGACAGGGGCATGTGTTCTTTGATGGTGCCAGCCATCAGTTTGATAACGACCGTTTTGACCATCTCTACCGCAGCATTACTCGCGTCGAAGAGAGCGCGCAGGCTGCGTAACGAAACCCGAAAAGACCAGGCTGGCAAGTGAAAGAGCCTGGAACAATGTCAACGTGAGGAATATAGATGAGCTACAAAGCCATTGCCGCGCTGGCCTTTACCAGCCTGTTCAGCCTTAGCACCCTGGTGAGCCCTGCGTTTGCACAGGAGCAAGAAAAGGCGCTGAATTTTGGCATCATTTCGACGGAATCACAGCAGAACCTGAAGCCGCAGTGGGAACCCTTCCTGAAAGATATGGAAAGCAAACTGGGGATCAAAGTGAACGCCTTCTTCGCCCCGGATTATGCGGGCATCATCCAGGGGATGCGCTTTAACAAAGTCGATATCGCCTGGTACGGCAACCTCTCGGCGATGGAAGCCGTGGATCGCGCTAACGGCCAGGTCTTTGCCCAGACGGTAGCCGCCGACGGCTCCCCGGGTTACTGGAGCGTGCTGATCGTCAACAAAGACAGCCCGATCAACAACCTCAACGACATGCTCGCCAAACGTAAAGACCTCACCTTTGGCAACGGAGACCCGAACTCCACTTCGGGCTACCTGGTCCCGGGTTATTACGTCTTCGCCAAAAACAACGTCTCCACCAGCGAATTCAAACGCACGGTCAACGCCGGGCATGAAACCAACGCCCTGGCCGTCGCCAACAAGCAGGTGGACGTTGCGACCAACAACACTGAAAACCTCGACAAGCTGAAAACCTCCGCCCCGGACAAGCTGAAAGAGCTGAAGGTGATCTGGAAATCGCCACTGATCCCGGGCGACCCGATTGTGTGGCGTAAAAACCTCTCCGAAAGCACCAAGGACAAGGTGTACGACTTCTTTATGAACTACGGCAAAACCGCCGAAGAGAAGACCGTACTGGAACGCCTGGGCTGGGCACCGTTCCGCGCCTCCAGCGACCTGCAACTGGTGCCGATTCGCCAGCTGGCGCTGTTCAAGCAGATCCAGGGCGTGAAAGAGAACAAGGGCCTGAAGGACGAAGAGAAGAGCAGCAAGATGTCTGAAATTCAGGCGCAGCTGGACGATCTCGACCGCCTGACTGGCGCGCTTGGCGCGATGACCAGTGTGAATAAAGCAGTGCAGTAACACTTTTACACCCCTCACCCTGCCCTCTCCCCCCCAGGGGAGAGGGTAAAAAAGGCTCCGGCAGGCCTTTCTCCCTGTGGGCTGAGGGTAAAAAAACTGCACCGAGCAGTCTCCTCCCCCCTGTGGGCTGAGGGTAAAAAGCTGCACCGAACAGTCCCCTCTCCCCTATGGGCTGAGGGTAAAGAACCGCACCGAACAGTCCCCTCTCCCCTGTGGGCTGAGGGTAAAGAACCGCACCGAACAG
>Ga0308168_1003170_pt1 | contig 12870 bp, 16 predicted proteins | sample PhyCR2_FD_202133 | JGI IMG/M metagenome (GOLD analysis project Ga0308168, IMG submission 202133) | Phyllosphere microbial communities from UC Gill Tract Community Farm, Albany, California, United States - DLSLRC.R2 | ecosystem: Host-associated > Plants > Phyllosphere > Unclassified | place: USA... | reverse complement strand
GGCGGCGATGTCTTGACCGGGATGAAGGCGGTTTGAAGTGTCAGGTTTTTCTGTGCATGCACCCGAATCCATTTATGGACGAGGTTTGCATTGAGGTTGTGGGCCAAGGCGACATTGGCAATTGAAGTGTCAGGTTGGGCGCACTCAGCAATGACCTGGGCCTTGAAGGACTTGGAATAGGAACGGCGTTCTTGTGGCATGGGCGTCCGCTTAATAAGGCTAAAAATGGTGTCCACCTATATTTGGGTGGACACCATCGCCTCAAGCGACGGTGTCAGGAAGGTGTGTTGCCCGGACGGTTACCTTTTTCCAGCTTTTGAAGCGGGAGCGAATCCGACGAAAGATCTACACAACGCGCGAAGACGCCCGAAGTGATATTTTCGATTACATCGAAATTTTATATAACCCTAAACGCTGGCACAGCAGTGCTATGCTGCTGTCTCCAGTAGAGTATGAAAAACGCTATTTTCTGAGCTTGGAGAGTGTCTAGAAAATCCGGGACTATTCAGACCTCATCTATTTATCTGTAAACAGTGGATTGCTAAAGTTTTTCATGATAGATGCTTATTCCTTAATTGAATACTCTATTACCAGATCCGCCGCGACAAGTATTGCTGGCGTAGTGACTCTTACCAACTAATGAAGGCACTGGATGCTACATCCGTGGGTCATCAAGTCCTTACGAGCGAGGCTATAACCAATGTTACGAGCTCCATCCTGCACTTTAGAATACTCTTTAGAGAGGTATTGCATCGCCCCCAGCACCTGCTTATACCCATTGTCGTTGATGATGTCGTACTGCCCTCCCCGAGAGAAGCTGACCAGTCCCCTGTACGCATCAGGATTCAGTCTCAAGGCACTTGCCCAAGCACCTTGGATGCAGCGTGCTAGGTTATCGTCATTGGAATTCAAGTCGCCTATACCGCGATAAGCATCGCGATTAACAACGACCATGAGATGATAGTGAGGTCGTTTACTCACAGGACCGAATTCCCTTACCCATACCAGTCGCACATCTGTAGGATGCGCTCTCTTGCCCCCCTTACTGGCTCTTGCACGCGAACATACGTTGAACGCACTGGTAGGTGCCGGTTTCGGTGCAGCCGGGCAGCGCTGCATGGCCACCTCGGTAATTGTCCTGGTCGGCGAAGCGCGCACCTGGTTGCCTGATATCAAAGAATTGGCTCTGAAACTGACAGTGAACGCCGGCTCTGAACCCGTTACCGATGTCGGCCCGGTGATTTCAAAGCGTGCCAAACAGCGAATCCTCGGTTTGATCGAAAGCGGGGTCCGCCAAGGTGCGAAGCTGGAACTCGATGGCCGTGAGATCAGCGTTCCAGGTTTCGAAGAAGGTAATTTCATCGGACCCACTTTGTTTTCGGGTGTCACTACCGACATGGATATTTACACCCAGGAGATTTTCGGACCGGTTCTCGTCGTCCTGGAAGCTGACAGCTTGGACGAGGCCATCGCCCTGGTGAATGCAAATCCGTTTGGCAACGGTGTGGGGTTGTTTACCCAAAGCGGCGCCGCAGCCCGCAAATTCCAGAGCGAGATCGATGTCGGCCAAGTGGGTATCAACATTCCGATTCCGGTACCCGTACCGTCGTTCAGCTTCACAGGTTCACGCGGTTCGAAACTCGGTGACCTTGGTCCCTATGGCAAGCAGGTCATTCAGTTCTATACGCAGACCAAAACCATTACAAGCAGATGGTTTGATGACAAAAGCGTAAGCGAAGGGGTTAATACTACGATAACGTTGAAGTGACATATGATGCCCGGCTCAATGCTGGGCATTTGCATTGATAACTCCTCTAGGGTGACTGCATAAGTTTCATAAGACCCTCTCTGTTTGGATATCCTTATTTATTTCGTTGAGAGAGATGTACTCGCTGGTCTATCTAACCTTGGAAGTCTAGCAATCACCCTTTCAACGTTTGCTTCCGGCCAGAAGCAGTCGTTTATTTGTCTAAAAGACTGCGGCAGTGAAACGGGATAATTACACATGCGTCCTAAGAACGCATACCCATCCAGATTACCGCCTCAGTCCATGCAGTCACCATCGGTGTCAGTACCCTGAACCAGGGATCGCGCACATCAATCTGCGCTGCGGAGTGGTCATGATGATGCTGCTCCTCCTCCACAATCGAAGTAATGGCCGCCACCGCGGGGAGATCGATATCGGCCAGCACTTGAAGTTGATGAGCCAGGTGCTTGAGCACCACACTCTCAACTGCGACGGTAGTAGCAACAACAGCTTTGCGGCCACAGATGCCAGTAACCAGACCCAACGCCAGACCGCCGATGCCACACAACCAATAACTACGGCAGCGGGGATAACTGCGACGTTGCAGCTCTTCCTGAAAAACCGTCCGATGGCGGCGCTCGTGGGAGAGGAACTCCTTGAGTTCATCCACCATGCCCGGGACGAAAAGCCGGGCCATAAACAGCTGTCCGCTGTAGATACAGATCGCGCCATGCTCGCCCGCATGGTCGACTTTCATCATGCGGTTGCCGAGGTCTTCGCCCTTAGCCGTGTAGTCTGGTGAATTCACATTGAGATTTCTTGTTCGAGGGGCTTGGTCATCGGGCCGGTCCTTGCTCTTGAGCCGGCATCGTGCTGTAACACCAAGCAGATAAGCAAGTGAGTTCACAGGGCGGCCCCTCACCCTCGTCGATTTGGCCGATCTTTAAGCGGCTGAGTGACCGCTTTGGGTCGAAAGCTGCCTGCCACGAATGGCAGCTGGAGTCGATCGCGCTCTATAACGGCAGGCATAATTCGACCCTGAGATGCCCTTCGCGAAAGTCAGCTGCCGGCCAAAAGCGGCCATTCGACTTGGTTTCCGTTCTGATTGAAATACCATCGGTCTCAGCAGGTGCCCATGTATAGGCATGGCACCCGGAGGCCATCATGTTCGTCTCATCATTGAAGACCGATGTGACTACAGCTACCCTATTCCGTATAGGCATAGATATCCGGGCTAGATAACGCCTTCTTTTTCCGTCCACCACCACTAAATGTTACAACTCGGATAGCCTAACTATCATTTTATAAGCGTCTTCACGAGCAATGGGGATTACTGATCGATGAAGGATGATTCCTTCAATCAAAGCGTCTAGCGCGACTGCTGACAAAGGGGAGAAATAGAGTTCGAGTGAAACTCTGATTTCGAGCATCCAGTCTCTCATAACATTCTTCATGACAGGGTTACGGCCCGCAAAAATATAGAGTTCGCAAGTCAGTTGGATCGTTCTAGTGCCGAATGTGGATCGTTCAAAGATTACATCCACTATCGCATGGCAAGCGTCTTCTTTAGTCTTTGCTTTTCGAATTGCTGCTGCAAATCGAGTAGATACGCATTGAGCCAACAGCTGAAATGCCTCTAGCAGCAGCTCCTGCATGCTCGGAAAATAGTGTGTAAGTGAACCGAGAGGCACGCCCGACAGTTCGGAAATTTTTCGGTACGTTGTGCATGCAACCCCGTGCAGCTCGATGCAGTCTAGGGTTGCGTTGAGGATATGCTCCCTACGATGAGGGTCTTGCCGCCAAGTCTTCCGTTTCTCGTTCGTCATGCATGCTCCTATCTCAGCCAGCTGACATTAGCATAGGACGTAAAATCGTACAACTGTACGATTTCATTGACCTTGATTAGCGCTCACAGTAGGATAGAAACCGTACATCTGTACGGTTTCTAGTGCTCAGCATGAGACCGAGCCTAATAGCTGCTGCATAGGAAATTTTCGGATGAACAAATTGACCGGTGTTGTTGATGGTTTTTTGTATGACGCAAATTTCGACGAATCTCTTATTAGTTTGAGGTAGAAGACGAAGGCACTATGCGCTCAGTTCAACGCCACAGCGCAAGATGAAGACCTTGCTAGGTCAGAACCCATCAATGCTACTGGTCGTGGGGACAGGTGATCTCTCTTGGCACAGGGAGGCTGCGCGCTGACTCGTATCGGCTAAGATTCCGGAGAAAAATTCGGCTACTCACCGGGCGTCTTCACTGTCGAGCGCTACATCCCTGAGAAATGGGCATAGCTCTCAAGATCGGATGCGTCAGCAAAATTCTTATTATCGGTCTGCGACATATGTTACAGGCACGGTGTGCGTTTGCTAACAACAGGCTTTATTAGATGAATAGTACGGAACAAGCTTTTTTTACCTCTAATACGCTACCTGCTTCCAGATATGCATTCTTCCTGGCCGGATGTGGCATGGGCGCATGGGCACCTTTGGTTCCATTTGCTAAGGAAAGGGCGCAGATAGGTGAGGCGGAACTTGGTCTGCTGCTTCTGGGCCTTGGGACGGGAGCAATGTGCATGATGCCGTTTGTGGCCCGTTTAGCAAACCGAGTTGGCTGCAGAAGTACTGTCTATCTTGCAAGCGCTTTTACCGCTATTGGCTTGGTTGGCCTGGCAACAGCCACTTCATATTGGGTGCTCTTGGCTTTTCTGCTTCTGTTTGGGGCCGCCATCGCTACAGCCGATGTAAACATGAACCTTCAAGGCTCGCTTGTTGAGCGCCACCACGGCAAGCAGATGATGTCTGGCTTTCATGGGCTGTTCAGCGTCGGAAATATTTTCAGCGCGGGCACGATAAGCTTGCTGCTTTGGCTTGGCCTCAATCCCGTCCAGTCAATCGTTATTTTGGCTCTTGGGTTGGGCGCGGCGCTCTTGTCTTTTGGTCGTCACATGCTCCCGTTCGCGGAGCTGGAGGGAGCGCCGGCCAAAAAGAAGCCAACCAAGCTGGTGTTGCTGCTGGGGGCGCTGTGCTTCATCGCTTTTCTGGTTGAAGGTTCAATGCTCGATTGGAGTGCCGTCTATCTCACTTCGAATCGGGACATGGAGCCTAATATTGCGGGCATCGGTTACGCCGCGTTTTCCGTGACCATGGCAGTAGGGAGACTGTCAGGCGATTGGATCGTAAGCAAGCTCGGATCGCGAGCAGTGCTACTGGCAGGAAGTGTATTGGCGATGGGAGGCATGGCGTTGGCGGTGGGCATCGACCATTGGATAGTTTCGGTTTTGGGGTTCGTACTCGTCGGATTAGGGATCTCGAATCTCGTTCCGATATTTTGCTCCAAGGCCGGGCATCAGACTGTTATGCCCGTCGCTCAAGCTCTGGCAATCATCAATGCGATCGGCTACCTAGGCATACTGATGGGCCCGGCTGCAATTGGATTTATCGCTCATGCTACGTCCCTAAGCTTCTCTTTGCTGTTCACCTCTGCGTTACTGATCCTCGTCCTCTGCAGCGCCAAGTTCGCATCATACAAATAGCGCTGGGCCTGGCAGGTGGTCGTCATCTCGGGGCTCAGGTGGCGATCACCTTTCATCTCCCTAGATTACCCTGCTGCCGCGCTGGAGGGGGCAGAGATTCTCTCGCCTTGAGACTTTCCCACTCCATAAGCGCCCAGCGTAGAAGTAGCACTCAATCCTTGTAGAAGAAATATCCAGCGAGCATCTTCCTCACCGGCGTACTCGGCGCCTTCACTTGTTCTATACCACTTCGCTACAAGCTATATGGATGTCTACGCACCGTAAGCGTCTGCCGAAATCACCTCGCACTGCTCAGGCAAATACGCTTGAAAGGATAGGCGGGGGATCTCGCTACGCCTCGGTAACGTGTGAACGGTAAGTCTACAAAAAGGATCTGCAAATGCTCATTGGCAAGGCGATGCTTGTTGATCCCCTTCGTAGAGATTTTAGGCTCCGAGTTAGCTCGCCAGTCATGGCGTTCATGGTTGCCAATGCTTTCTAACTAAATTATCGTAGGTCTCTCTGGGTACCGCTGACATAACGTTCTTGGTAAGGCATTCGGTATAAATGTCTTCCTTGGGGACAGCTATGCCATACCGAACCCTATGGTCTATCGCGCTTTTACTGGTCACCGCTGTCTGGGGCTGGAGCTTTGTAGCTAAGCACGAAACGTTGGCAATCATGGCTCCATCCACGCTGAACGCATGGATGTTCACCTTAGCGGCTCTAGCGCTTCTTCCATTTTCAATCCGCTCATTTCGACATCTGAAACCGCGTGACTGGGTGAGTGCAGTATTTGCTGGAATAGTCCTCTTTGCTGCGTTCTCATTGCAGACCTCAGGGACAGCCCTCACAACCCCCTCCAATGCCGGGTTCATCACCGGCTTGTGCACAGTTTTCACTCCATTGTTTGTGTAGTGGTCAACTGATTCCGGACACTGAATTAAGTTTTTCCTCAGCGACCGCAGGCGCGAACCCGCCATTGAACTGATGCGGTCGCCGACAGTTGTACTGCTGCATCAGATACCGACCGATGTCCCGTTGCGCTAAAGGACCTCCCCTGAAGAGCGCAGACAGTCGCTCCCGGAGCAAAAGAGATCTGATCTCAATGGACCAACCTTGGCGCTATTTGCCCCGAGCTTACCGGTCGAGCTGCCAGTACTGAGAATTTGCTTACCAAACCCGGCCCGGCCCAACGTGTTCGACGAAGCCTATTAGCTACCTGGACAGCAGTTATCTAAGTGACTCAGGCCATTGATCCCTACCCTTCTCGGCTGCCCGAGGCCTCCCCCTCCTCGGGCCTTCCTTCCGAGGAGCCAGCCGACCTCTGATGAACGCCTGTATACCTGGTAACGCAAGCCGCAATAGTTCATCAGGCTTTGTCGCATAGGCTGCATATAGTTCAAAGCCCTCTCGCGCTATTGGGTCTGTGCAATGTGCCAAGCCCAGAAAGCATTTTTTATAGCGCTCCTTGCGCGCGTTGCAATTATAATGACTGCCCATCCCTCCAGTAATAACTTTATCCCAATGCTGGCCAATACGCTTCCCCAAAATTACATCCTTACACATTGCTGAGCTATCAAAGAAGAACAAGCCATGAATGTGATAGCCTTTGTATCGCCCCAACTCTAGCTTGCATGCGTAACCTAGCATTGGCCCAAATGCGCCATTTTGCAGATCTTTCAGTAGCATATCTCGATGTCTACACGCATCTGTGCCAGTGATATGTTTGGCCAATCGGTATTTTTGTAAGTAGGATAAATCAACCCTCAAGATCAACATTCTCGAATGTCTTGCAAAGAGCTCAGCCGTGTATCTCATGAGCGTATCGTATTGCCTTTTAATGGGCCTCCTAAAAGCTTTAAGCCTACTTCGAAACTCTACGGTACTGACCTCAGCACGAAATTCAGAGATGCAGGCATTCAACCTATGGACTGCTTCATTCACGTGTTCCCCTTTGGTTCCAGAGAACGAAGTTTCCGATGGCACCAAGTGATGCTTTAATACCGCGCTGTAGAATACTTCAAAGTAAGGATTGAATTGAGCACTTGGAAACATCTCAAATGAGATTCGAATATCTCTTTTGATGCAGTTAATAAACCTACGCCCCAACGAATGAAAGGTGATTCTAGCTTCACCATTTTTAGCATGGCCGACTGAATACAACTGATGCTTGGTCGCAACTAGATCTTGCAACAAAGGCAACAACCTAAAAGCCAACCAGCTTCTCGCATCATATTCCTCATCGAGCTCCACTACTCCAGGTTTTACCTCAGGCATGCTTTGCTTCACGAACAATAATGCAGCATCACTTAGCACTTTAATTGAAGATGCGAGCGGATCAGGACGCACGCAGCTAACACTGACAGTAGACATAAACAATACCCCGGAATACATGAAAAAGAATTGAACACATCCACGCCCCACACACTAAACTTTTACACCTCAACAAATAAATCTAGGCGGCATTAAGACGGTATATGAAAAGATCCATATTTATAAACTACTGAAACCCACGCAGCAGCAGGCGCCAACAGTAGTTAACGCCTTCATAATCACGGTTCTAGAACCCTGCAAAGTACTTTGCGCTATAACGACTTCCAGGCATGCAGCGATTAAAAATTTGACGCTAGCGGCGTGCTGGAATGCATACTGCTTGCACATACGGGGCGAAAATCATACCCTAACCTTGACAAGGTGCGCACAACCAAGGAGTTTCCGTATGAAAGACAAACAAGGAAGAGAATTTTATTCCGGCGATGAAGACCTGACTCATCTGGAATTATACATCAAATATCGCGCCTCAAAATCGGTCACTTGGTCTTTACTGGTTGCTATAGAACAACTTGGTACCCTAGTTCATGTCCAGTTGAAAGATTCCGCGATAAAACAATTGGAAAAATTTATCGAAACCAACCCGGCAGAGCTACCTGAAATCGATCAACTCCTCAACGAATTAGGATACCTCAAAGCTGAGACACCCAAAAAAAACACCAAGCAAAATGCAATTAGGGACGAAATCCTAAGGGGTATATGGCATCTTTCGTATGCCATATATTTTAATGAACTCGATTCTGACAAAGCCCACCAGGCACTGCAACATTTCTGGTATCACGCTGGCTTAGTTGAGGGGATGGAGTATTCTACTTCAGGCCCTATGACAACGGTTAAGCTTTCTCGCGCCAGCAAAGGAGGCAAAACCAAATCGGATAAATACACAGCACGAATTGAAGCCATCGCAAGCCTTTTAGAAGAAGAATCACCTCCTGCCGGATGGTCGAGCGAAGCACAAGCAGCCTCAATGATTGCTGAGGTAGTCGTATCTCGTAAAATAAGTAAAAGTTTAAATCTTTCATCTAGCGCCATGAAATGCTATGACCAGCTTTCAGAAATGATCAATTCAAATGAAAAGTTGAGAAATATTGTCAATCCGGGAAAAACACTAAAGCAGTGATTTTCTACTAATTATTTCTATTTCTAAATTGTAGTATTACATTGTTCAAAGCAGCCTGATCATCGGGATACCATGGAATTAGGTCTATCACCAGATGGTCTAGATAAGGAACAACTCTAATTCGATTGTCGTCAATGAGCGCGTCCAATGCTCGATTGAATCTGTCTTTCCGCCTCAGTTCAGCCCCTGGAGCCACTCGCATTACAACTGATTTACGAACATAACGGTGATTAGCGTGACGATACTCATTCAGCTTGCCATCTAACGCAACTGCATCAATCTGCTGCTGCGATGGCTGATGTAATATATCCATAGTTTCGGCCAAATACCAATTAACAACACTAATTGCATCGCGCAACACCTCTACCGAAATGCTTCCGTCAATGCCGCTGCTGTAGCAGTGGAATAGTGCGGCCAACCTACTGGTATTATCCATCAATCTATTAGCGATATCCTTAGATTCGTATAATAACCCCCCAACCTGCATTAAAGACTCAACGTTATTGAAGGTCTGATTCCACAGCTCAACAGCTTTGGCATCGAACCCAATTATGTCACGCCCGCTAAAAACTTCAGCTTTTTCTTTAACTAACTCCAAGTGCGATGCCATAGCTAACAGATACCGTTGATAGTTATCCCCTAATGAACCAGTATTTGTGGTAAAACGCGATCCTTGGGTAGTTCTCGGATATGACACCAGAAATCGAGCTAGCAGACCCGAGTCTCTCGCTTCAACGCCCCGCTTTTCAAGAAACCGAATAAAAGGTCCTGGTTGGACTTGGATTGCGACGGATAACCTTCCTTTCCAAATAAAGCTCCCCCTGATCCTGTTTATAGGAATCTCATCACCATCCCATGCGCTGTTGAATTTCGTCATATCCGAAAATGCCCGTCCATTCAACATACTGCTACCTTCGCTAGACAGAAGTACGGCATTTTCCGTCTTTTTGCTCATTCCCTCAAATAGCGCAATAGGAGTCGACTCGTTGTAGACTATCTGGGGCTCTCGGGGCTGGATAGGCTTCACGCTCATTAAGTGTGCAATCTGTTCATCGAATTCATCCTCCATTTTCAATTTTGATTTAAAATTACTCTGTTGGGCTTTTTTTATTTTTCCTTTCCATAATTCGAGAGAGATTTCCCAGTCAGAGATTTTTTCTCGATATTCTTTCCGCAGTTTTTCCTGAAATTTTATAACTGGTTCAAAGCAAAGTTTTTCCACAGTCCCTTTTCTCTCCCCTGCATTGGCAATAGTCAGCGTTAATATTGAAACAGGACTTACCTGCCCTGGTGGCTTTCTTACATCCACCAACCCTTGAAAAACTGTTGAAAGCGCGGAAATGAGCGACGCGGCTACAATTCCAACAGGAGCTTGAGTTGATATATGCAGTTCGCTTATTAGATCTCTAAACTCTAAGAGTTCTAGAGATTGCAAGTAAGGAAAATCTAACTTAGGATAATTACCCCCAAGGGCACCCTGAATACTCATACAGTTTCATCCCTCTGCTGCGCTTTCTGGAACACCCAGTGCATCACCTCCTCCTCTATAAACCCAATACGACCGTTACTCGTAACGGAAGAATATAGCTTTATCGGTCTTGGAAATGTGGAGTCATACTGACAAGATTTTTTATCAAGCCGACCGTATACCGTGGATCGGCTAATCTGCAAAATTTTCACCAGTTGCTGAAGCGACAGCACTGACTTCACTCGACTATCATTCATAAATCACCTCAAGGGCTGGGTCAGAACGAGTCTTAAGCTACCTGTACCCGCGAACCCAGGCTCGCTTCTGCTTCCAGTAGAAACTCCCTAAGCCATGCCACGTCTGGCCTGCAGCATTTTTTTGCCGAAAATAGCCCAAGTATGAGATCGAATATTTCACGCTCGTCGCGATGTCGGCGCTTAGCTGTAAACCTGCTAATTCGTGTCCGATTAGCAGGTTTTCAATATGTTCCCGACGAGAACTAGCGCTCCTCTCGAATTGAACCCACTGGATCACCTCCCTTTTCTCACAGCGTGAGAAGATCAGTTCTCTTACCATAGAGACGCCCGTCGCCTACCATTTAACTAAGAACTGGCGATTGCATGATTTTTGAAACCTATATCACCAAGGCGACCAACCATCCTGGAATCGCCATGCCCGCTATATGCCCGCAATGCCAATCAAGAAAGACTGCTTCAATCAAAGCCACACAACGTCTCGCACTGTGTGCTGAAGCGGTGAATGTACTCATCCTTAGCCGTTTGAAAGCGTGCTATCCCGCCATACCACAGTCCGCTGCCTATCACACACTGGAGAAACTTTCTCAGAACTTGGTTGAAGCACTCGCTAGATCAGTGCAACTCAAGCTGCGAAACATACCAGACGGTGATCTCCATACGCATGTTTGCCTAGGCTGCGGATGCATGTTCGATCCAGTCAGCCAGTCCGCCCAGCGTCCCGATAACCACAACCAATCAAACCCTGCCCAAGGAAATTAATCATGGCTCATGAAGTACACCAAATGGCGTATATCGGCGAAACACCTTGGCATGGCTTAGGGAATCGTCTCTCGCCGAATCAATCGCTTGAGATCTGGCAGCGTGAGGCAGGCATGGACTGGCGGATTGAATCCAGCGCCGTTCATTTCAAATCCACTGGATCAGGGCTACTGGCTCCGATCCATACCTTCCCTGATCAGAAGGTTCTGTACCGCTCCGACACACAAGAGCCGCTCTCGGTAGTGTCGCAACGCTACCAGGTCGTTCAGCCAAACGAAGTGCTCGAGTTCTACCGAGACCTCACAGAGGTCTCGGGGTATGAGCTGGAGACAGCAGGCGTATTGAAAGGCGGCCGGAAGTTCTGGGCGCTAGCACGAACGGGCCAGTCGGTAGCGCTCAAGGGAGGTGACCATGTCGGAGGTTATCTGTTGCTTGCTACCTCCTGTGACGGCACCCTTGCCACTACGGCAACGCCTACGACTGTCCGCGTGGTGTGCAATAATACTTTGGCATTATCGCTCAATGGCAGTACGACCGCTATCAAAGTCCCCCACAGCACAAGTTTCAACCCTGACCTCGTCAAGAAGCAGTTAGGTATTGCAGTATCACGCTGGGAGCAATTCATGTACGAGATGCGGATCCTCAGTGAGCGAAAAGTCTCGCGCAAGGAAGCCGACGCGTTCTTCAATCAGGTACTCAGCGTCGCCGGCACCAGCGCTTCTCCACAGGGCCAACACAACAACCGCCACGCCATTGCGAAAGCAAACAGTTTATTCGAGGGTAAAGGCAAAGGCTCAGACCTGACATCAGCCAAAGGCACCGCATGGGGGCTGCTGAATGCGGTGACCGAGTTCGTTGATCACGAAAAACGAGCTCGATCCGCCGACTACCGGATGGACTCCGCCTGGTTCGGCCAGGGCGCTGCCCTCAAGCAAAGAGCCCTTCACAGCGCATTAAGCTTAGCGGCGTAGCAAGAGCAGACCACCAACCGATACCTGCTCGCCATGTGGCGGGCTTTATGTGGCTGCTGCAACTGAACATCAGCTCAATTACGTGAGAACCAGAATGCACAAACTCAAAATCGTATGCGCACTGCTCACGCTTGCAGTCGCACTGTACTCGGCGACCCTAGTCGTAGCGGTGAAGATCAACCTAGCACTCGCAGTGATGTGCTGCGCAATGCTGATCGCGTTGCTCTGCAGCTTTATCAACGCTCTGTCCACGCCACCTGAAACCTGTGAGGACCTTCGCTCGTCTGCAGCGCTGTAGGCGGATAGAGGTTCGGGGAGACGCGACATTGAAGTGGGGGACCGGATGGGGGAACAACGAACCTCAGAATGCAGAAAGCCCCGCATAGCGGGGCTCTCTAGGTACAATATGGCGGTGAAGAAGGGATTCGAACCCTTGATACAGTTTCCTGTATACACACTTTCCAGGCGTGCTCCTTCAGCCACTCGGACACTTCACCGTTTCTCGTCAAACTTGTTCGATCTGTCGAGGCGCGCTAATGTATTCGAAAGCGTTCGTGATGGCAAAGCTTTTTTGCAAGTTTTTCATGCGCTTAAGCATAGCGCAGGATTTCTGCAGATGGGCTGACGTGACTGGGCAGTCAGTCACGGCGCTTTACCCAGCCGGCGAGGCTGGGTAACGTCGGCGCCACAACCTCATAA
>Ga0308168_1003168_pt1 | contig 12881 bp, 13 predicted proteins | sample PhyCR2_FD_202133 | JGI IMG/M metagenome (GOLD analysis project Ga0308168, IMG submission 202133) | Phyllosphere microbial communities from UC Gill Tract Community Farm, Albany, California, United States - DLSLRC.R2 | ecosystem: Host-associated > Plants > Phyllosphere > Unclassified | place: USA... | reverse complement strand
CCCTGGCGCGCGGCTGCTACCAGGTGCTGTCGATGGTCGGTCCCTACCTGCGCGGCGAGACCCACGCGCTGTTCCAGCGCCTGTCCGACGACTACCTCAAGAAGCTGCCGCCTGAAGCTGCCACCTGAGGCCGCCGCGGCTCCACTTTAATTTCCGAAGATCCCCATGAAATCCATCGCCGTCTACTGCGGCGCCTCGCCCGGCGCCGATCCCCGTTATGCCGATGCCGCGCGTGCGCTGGCGCGGGTGCTGGTCGAACACAACCTGGCCCTGGTCTACGGCGGCGGCAAGGTCGGCCTGATGGGCGTGATCGCCGACGAGGTGCTGCGCCTGGGCGGCGAAGCCACCGGCGTGATCCCGAAGGCGCTGATGGAGCGCGAGGTCGGGCACGCCGGCCTGACGCGCCTGTTCGTGGTCAAGGACATGCACGAGCGCAAGGCGATGATGTTCAACCTGGCCGACGGCTTCATCGCCATGCCGGGCGGGATGGGCACGCTGGAAGAATTGTTCGAGATGGTGACCTGGGCCCAGCTGGGCATCCACGCCAAGCCGATCGGCCTGCTCAACGTCGACGGTTTTTATGATGGCCTGGCGCAGTTCGTCGGCCACATGGTGGCGCAGGGCTTCGTGCGCCCGGCCCACGCCGAGCTGCTGACCCTCGACGCCAGCCCGGATGCGCTGGTGCAGCGCCTGCAGCAGGCCGCCGCTCCCGCCGCTTCCACTCCCCAGCGCTGACGATTCAGCCGGTCAGTACGCGGTCACGCCCCGCCGATTTGGCGCGGTACAGCGCCTTGTCGGCGCGGCTGATGGTATCGGCAAAGGGCTCGGCGCCGGCGCGCATGCTCAGGCCGGCGGAAAACGCCACCTTCACGCCCGCCAGGCCGGGCAAGGCCATGGCGGCGACATCCTGGCGCAGGCGCTCGAGCAGGGCGCCGGCCGCGGCCAGCTCGGTCTCCGGCAGCATCAGCAGGAATTCTTCACCGCCCCAGCGCGCCAGCACGTCGCCGCCGCGCAGGCCGGCGCGCAGGGTCTGGGCGAAGCTGCGCAGCACGGCATCACCGGCCGCATGGCCGTGACGGTCGTTGATCTGTTTGAAGTGGTCGATGTCGAGCAGGGCGATGCAGGTGGCGGCGGCGCTGCGGGCGGGAGCGATGGCGCGCCTTTCTTCCGCCTCCAGCACCTCGCCCATGTGGCGGCGGTTGGCGACCCGGGTCAGGTCGTCGGTGGTGGCCAGGGTGCGGATCGTGACCAGCGCCGCCTCCAGGTTTTCCTTCTTCGCCTTCAGGCGCGCGCGCAGCTTGCTCATCTCGCCGGTGAGGAAGGTCACCGCCAGCGAGCAGGCCGCCATGATCGCGAAGGTCACGCCTTCCACCGCCGGCGGATAGTGCAGCGGATCGTGGGCCTGGTGCCACCACATGGTGGCGCCCATGCCGGCCAGGCCGCCGAAGGCCAGCAGCAGGGTTTGGCGCGGGCGCAGCGCGAAGGTACAGAACACCACCACCACCATCAGCCCCATCAGGGTGGCGCCGCGCAGCGGGCCGGTGACCGAATAGGCGCCCATGTTGCAGCTGATGCCGAAGATGCCCTGCACCACGGCCAGCGTGGTGGGCGCCAGGCCGAGCCGGCGATGGTTGCGCACCAGCACGTAGAACAGGGCCAGGCCGCAGACGGTGTACAGCGCCAGTCCATGGGCCGCAGGCGATGGCGCGTCCAGGCGGCTGTAGAACATCAGGATGAAGAAGAGATAGAGGGCGGCGGTGGCGGCCCAGTACTGCAGCATCCGGTGCAGTTTGGGATCGGCCCCGAACAGCAGGCGCGCTAGCGTGAAGCGTGTTTCGGGACGGGATCTCATGGTGGCTATCCTACCAGTTTCGGGCGCGGCCGGATCGGCTGCGCCAGGGGCCGGCTGTGCGTCGATTGCTGCGCCAGCATGGCGGCGATGCGCTCCGCCGCTACCGGGGGGCTGAACAGATAGCCCTGCATCTCGTCGCACTCATGGGCGCGCAGGAAGTCGCGCTGCTCCTCGGTTTCCACACCCTCGGCGATGACGCGCAGGTGGAGGCGGTGGGCCAGCGAGATCACGGCCAGCGCGATCGCCTGATCGTCAGCGCTGTGGGCCAGGTCGCGCACGAAGGACTTGTCGATCTTGAGGGTGCTGATCGGGAAGGACTTGAGCGCCGACAGGCTCGAATAGCCGGTGCCGAAGTCGTCGATCGACAGCGATACGCCCATCGCCTTGAGTTCGCCCATGCGCTCCAGCGCCTGGTTCAGGTCGCGCATCAGGAGGCTTTCGGTGACTTCCAGCTCGAGCGCCGCCGGCGGCAGGCCGGACGCCTGGAGCGCGCCGGCGACGCGCGCGACCAGGTGCTTTTCCTCGAACTGGCGGGCCGAGACGTTGACCGACACGATCAGCTGGTCCAGGCCGGCCGCGCGCCACAGCTGCGCCTGGCGGCAGGCGCGCCGCAATACCCATTCGCCGATGCCGACGATCAGGCCGGACTCCTCGGCCAGGCCGATGAAGCGGGCCGGCGACACGATGCCATGCTCCGGATGGTGCCAGCGGATCAAGGCCTCGACGCCGAACAGGTGGCCGCTGCGCAGGTCGACCTTGGGCTGGTACAGCAAATGGAAGCCGTTGCCGCCGGCCACCGCGTCGAGGCCGGCCGCTTCCGCCGCCAGGGTGGCGTCGAGCGCTTCGCGCAAGCCTTCCAGCAGCATCAGTTTTTCTTCGACGCTGGCGTTCATCTCGCGGGTGTAGAACTGGAAGTTGTGCTTGCCGAGTTCCTTGGCGCGGTACATCGCCGCATCCGCGTTCATCATCAAAGTCTTCGGGTCTTCGCCATCGCGCGGGTACATCACCACGCCCATGCTGCAGCCGACCCGCACCGCCTGGCCGTCGACCAGCACCGCTTCGCCGACGGCGTCGCGGATCTTTTCCAGCACCGGCGTCAGCGCCAGCGGGTTGTCGCTGACGTCCGGCAGCAGGATCACGAACTCGTCGCCGCCCAGCCGGCCCAGGGTGTCGCTGGCGCGCAGGACGCCGCCCATGCGGCCGGCCACCACCTTCAGCAATTCGTCGCCGGCATTGTGGCCCAGGCCATCGTTGACCAGCTTGAAGCCGTCCAGGTCGACAAAGGCCAGCGCCAGGTTGCCGCCGCTGCGGCGCGCATTCTTCAGTGCCTGTTCCAGGCGGTCGCGGATCAGGCTGCGGTTGGGCAGGCCGGTGAGTTCATCGTGGTGGGCCAGGTGGCGGATCCGCTCCTCGCTCAGCTTGCGCTCGGTGATGTCGCGCACGGTGGCCACCACGCCGCCTTCGACCTGCACCACCTGGCGCTGCAGCCAGCGGCCGGCCGCCGGCGCGGTCAGGGCCAGCCACTCGGCTTCGGCGGCGCCGCCGTCGACGGCGACCCGGGCCAGCTCCTCGAACATGCCGTTGGCGCGGTAGAAGGGCAGCAGCTCGCCCAGGCGCTTGCCGCGCATGGCGTCCTTGGGGGCGCCGATGAAGCGGGCGGCGCGGCTGTTGGTTTCCTCGATGACGAAGTCGAGCACCGCGCCGTCCGCGGCGCCGCCCTCAGGCTGTGCGCGCAGCGCGCGCAGCACGAAGATCGCATCCAGGCTGGCCTCGGAGGCGGCCGCGTAGGTTTCCAGCGCACGCCGTTCGCGCCGGCGCGCCTTGGCCAGCTGCCAGGACCAGGCGCTGATGGTGCCGACCACGGCGATCAACAGCAGGCTGCCGCCGAGCGCGGCCGCCAGGTAGTTGGCGCGGTGCTGGGCAAAGGCGGCCATCTGCTCGCGGTCCGACAGGCCGGCCACGGCGGCCAGCGGAAAGCCGTGCAGGCGGCGCACGCTGGCATAGCGCGCCACGCCGTCGGGCACGCTGACGTCGGGACCGGTGGCGTCCTCGTCGAGGGTGTCGACATCGATGCGCTGGCCCCAGGACATCTGCTCGCCGATGCGCAGCGCGCGCGTCACGCCGTCGCTGCCGACCAGGCCCAGCAAGCCCTGTTCGCCGAGGCGCGAGCGCTCATAGGAACTGGTGAAATAAGCCGGGTCGACTTCGACGATGGCGATGCCGGCGAACTTGCCGGCGGCATCGTTGATGCGGCGCGTAAAGCGCAGGTGCGGCTCCTGCTGGCTTCCCTGCGGATCCAGCTGCCTGGCCGGATCGCCCTGGGTGCGGCTGACGTAGGGCAGCCCGTTGTCGTTGTCGCGATGGACGGTGAACCAGGGCTGGTGAGCGTTGTCCGCCGCCGGCAGTGCCGGACTGCTGGCGACGATCCGGCCCTCGCGGTCGGCCACGCCGACCACGAACACCAGGCCGGGCGGCAGCAGTCCCTGGCGGCGCAGTGCCGGCAGGGCGCCGGTGGGGCCGTCCATCTCGACCGCGTACTTGATGACCTTCAGGGTCTGGTCGATCGCGTTCAGGTTGCGTGCCACCTGGGCTTCGTAGGTGTCGACCAGCTCGCGCACGGCGTCGCGCGCGGTGTTCTCGGCGGCACTGCGCTCGGCATCGATGAAGTGGAAGGTGGAGACCCAGATCGCCACCAGCGGCAGCAGGGCGAACAGCGGCAGCGCGATATGGGTTTCGTGGGTGCTGGCGCGCAGGAGCGCGAACAGGCGCACGAAGGTGCGGCGCAGTGCAGGCCACAGCCGCTGTGCGCGCCGGCTGGCGCCGGAAGGCGTGGTGCCGTCCATCATTGCACCACCAGCACCGGACGCACGCTGGCGTCGAGCGCGCTGCGGTCGATGTAGCCGACCAGCCCGGGATTGTCGGCGACCCGGCGCCGTACCGCGGCGCTGTCGGCCACCTCGGCCGGCGGCTGGCCGCGGCCGGTGAACACCATCTTCGACCACCAGGCCTTGAGCAGCGGCGGGGTCTTGCTGGTCACGCGCAGGTAGAACTCGTCGCGCAGCGGCGCGCCCAGGCGCTGGTCGAGCGGGATCGCTTCGGCGCCGTCGGGGAAGCGCACGCTCTGGCCGAGGAAGATCGCGGCCACCTGGTCGGGACGCAGCGCCGTGACCGGACTCCTGGCCGACACGATGACCACCAGCTCGCTGGCGGCGGCGGGCGCGGGCGCCGCCGCCAGGCCGGCCAGCAGCATCACCAGCGTCAGCGTAGCGCGGCGGCGCAATGGCGTGAGTTGGCCCATGCTAGTACACGAAGTCGATGGCGACGCTGGCGACATGGATCGTCCGTCCCGGCTGGAAGCCCGGCGTCAGGTTGGTCAGGGTGCCGTGCGAGCCTGCATGCGGGCTCGCGCGGTCGTACTGCAGCTTGAGCGCGGTGTTGGCGCGCAGGTCCCAGCGCAGCCCGGCGCTGACCGAGGTTTGCTGGGGAACGGTGCCCAGCAGCTGGTTCAGGCCGGCGTTCAGCGCCGCCACCTGGCCCGCCACCTGGGGCGGCAGGCCGGCCAGCGGCAGGCCGGGGCTGGACGTCGCGCCGACTGCGCGCACGTGCGACCAGGTCAGGTAGGGCGTGAGGGTGCCATGGCGCCAGCCGGCGCTGGCATAGATGCTGCGGGTCGCACCGAGCAGCGAGTGGGTGCGCGTGCGGCTGGCTTCGGCCATCAGGAACCAGGTGCCGGGGTCGTAGTTGGCGCCGATGCTGGCCACGCTGATCTGCTTGTGATCGATCGCATAAGCACGTGTCAGCGCGGCGCCGGCCGGGCCGCTGGCGTCCAGCGCATCGAACAGCTGGTCGGCGATGGCGGCGGTGGCTTCGCCGCCCAGCAGGCTGGCGCGCACGCTGAGGGCGCCCCAGTCGCTGGTGTTGGCCAGGCCGAACACGCGGCGCGCGTAGCCGCGCATCGGATCGACCAGCTTCTGGTCGGCATGGCCGAAGAAGATTTGCGAGGTATTGCGCACCGGGCCCAGGTTCCAGCGCAGGTTGGCGTCGATGCCGTCGCCGCTGGTGAAGGGCAGGGTGCCATAGCTTTCGACCGGCGGGCGCACCCACGGATAGATATAGCCGACCTTGCGGTATTCGGCGGTGAGGAACATCGGCAGCGCGACGCGGCCGAGGCGCAGCGCCAGCTCGGGCGTCACCTGGTATTTGATGTTCGCCCATTCCACCCGCGGCCGGTAGCTGTTGTCGAGGTCCATTTCGCTGACCAGCTGCAGCACCGCCGACCAGCGCTTGTCGAGTGCCGCGTCCAGCTGCAGGCCGAGGCGGGTGTCGACGTCCCCGCTCCAGCGGCGGGTCGCGCCGGCGCCGTTGGATTTCAGCGCCGATGCGATGTAGTCGGCGTGTTCCTCGCTCGAATGCACCACGCCGACCGTGCCGAAGCCGGAGACGGCCACGCTCGGCGCGCCATCGCCGGCAACCTCGGCGTGCGCGTCGAAGCCTGCGCCCAGCGCAAGCGCGAGCAGGGATGCGGTCAAATGGTGGCCACGGAATGAATGCTGCATGTGTTATCTGATCTCGATGCACCGGCACGGGCCGCGCGGTGATGGGGCGGGCTGGCGAGCTGGCGGGAATGGCGGCATGCTGGGACTGGGCAGGCCGGGCGCACGAGGGTGCGCAACAACCTACTTTAAATGATGCTCCATGGAAAGTCGACGCTCACGCACGAAAGGCAGAGAGTTTTCGTGGTTATGTTGCGTTTGGGCAACATGCCGAGATATTGATGGTGATCGTCAGCCCGGCATTGCATCGATTTTGACAAGCCAGCCGGCAGGCGGCATATTGGACCATCCCTACAACGCCCAGCCCACGATGATCCGACCCGCCACCACTGCCGACGCTGCCGCCATCGCGGCGATCTACAACCATTACGTGACCACGACCACCATCAGCTTCGAGGAACAGGCAGTGACGGTGGCCGAGATGGCCGGGCGCATCGGCGAGCCCGGCGCCAGGCTGCCGTGGTACGTGTTCGAACGCGACGGCGCGGTCCTCGCGTATGCCTATGCCACCCCGTGGCGGGTGCGCAGCGCCTACCGCTTTTCGGTCGAGAGCTCGGTGTACGTCGCCCCCGATCAGGCGCGCCAGGGACTGGGGACGCAGCTGTACCGCACCCTGCTGGACGACTTGCGCGCGCGCGGCCTGCAGGTCGTCATCGGCGGCATCGCCCAGCCGAATCCGGCCAGCGTGGCCCTGCACGAAGCCCTCGGATTCAGCAAGGTCGCGCATTTTTCGCGGGTGGGGTGCAAGTTCGGGCGCTGGGTCGACGTCGGCTACTGGGAACTGCAGCTGGCCGGGGATGACGCCGCGTCCATGGCATGATGGCGCCTTTTGCACAAGGTTTCGGGCTACTGCATTGATACTCAAGACCGGCTTGCTCTTCATCGCCACGGCGATCGCCGAAATCCTCGGCTGCTTCCTGCCCTACCTGTGGCTGCGCAAGGGCGGCACGCCCTGGCTGCTCTTGCCGGCCGCCGCCAGCCTGGCGCTCTTCGTCTGGCTGCTGACCCTGCACCCGGCCGCCAGCGGCCGCGTGTATGCGGCCTACGGCGGCGTGTACGTCGCCACCGCGCTGGTATGGCTGCGCTTCGTCGACGGCGTCGCGCTGTCGACGCGCGACTGGGCCGGCGCCGCGATCGCCCTGTGCGGCATGGCGGTCATCGTGTCCGGCTGGGGCCGTGCCGCTTGATCATCGCCGCTTGATCACAGCTGCTCGATCTGGCGGTCGATCGCCTTGCGCGCTCGTTCGTTGCGCTCGCTATAGCGGTCGGTCAGGTAATCCGTGCGGCCGCGCAGCAGCAGGGTGAACTTGAACAGCTCTTCCATGACGTCGACCACGCGCTCGTAATAGGCCGAGGGGCGCATGCGCCCGGCCTCGTCAAATTCCTTGTAGGCCATCGGCACCGAGGACTGGTTCGGGATCGTGACCATGCGCATCCAGCGGCCCAGCAGGCGCAGGGTGTTGACCACGTTGAAGGACTGCGAGCCGCCGCAGACCTGCATCACGGCCAGGGTGCGGCCCTGGCTCGGACGCAGCGCACCTTGTTCCAGGGGGATCCAGTCGATCTGGTTCTTCATCACTGCCGTCAGCGCGCCATGGCGCTCCGGGCTGCACCAGACCTGGCCCTCGGACCAGAGACAGAGGTCACGCAATTCCACCACCTTCGGATGGGTCTCGGGCACGCTGCCGGCCATCGGCAGCGCCGTGGGGTCGAAGATCTTCACCTCGGCGCCGAAGTGTTCGAGGATGCGCGCCGCTTCCTCGGTCAGGAAGCGGCTGAAGGAGCGCTCGCGCAGCGAGCCATACAGCATCAGGATGCGCGGCGGGTGCGTCATGTCGCCTTGCGGCGCCAGCTTGTCGGCGGTCGGCAGGTCGAGCAGATCGGGCCGGATGTTGGGCAGGTTCGGGATCGGGTTCATGGCAGCCGCTTCCCGGCGGCGTCGACGACCGCCTGGCCGTCTTCCTTGCTGAAGGCGCCGCGCTGCGGCAGCGGCAGGATGTCCAGCACCATTTCGGAAGGACGGCACAGGCGCACGCCGTCCGGCGTGACGACGAAGGGGCGGTTGATCAGGACCGGGTGCGCCAGCATGGCATCGAGCAGCTGCCCGTCGTTGAGCGCGGGGTCGTCGAGGCCGAGCGCCGCATACGGCGTGCCTTTGTCGCGCAGCGCGGCGCGCACCGTCAGGCCGGCGCGCGCGATCAGGCCGGCCAGGGTGGCGCGGTCGGGCGGATTCTCCAGGTACGCGATCACCGTGGGCTCGATGCCGGCGTTGCGGATCAAGGCCAGCGTGTTGCGCGAGGTGCCGCAGGCCGGATTATGGTAGATCGTGACGTTCATGACTTTCCTTTCAGCGCAAGCGCAGGGCGAGTGCGCACAGTGTGACCAGCAGGATCGGCAGCGTCAGTACAAGCCCGACCCGGCAATAATAGATCCACGAAATGCGGATGCCTTTCGCCGACAGCACGTGCAGCCACAGCAGGGTGGCGAGGCTGCCGATCGGCGTGATCTTGGGGCCGAGGTCGGCGCCGATGACGTTGGCATACACCATCGCTTCGCGCACCGCGCCCTGGGCCGCGCTGGCGTCGATGGCGAGCGCGCCGACCAGCACGGTGGGCATGTTGTTCATGACGGACGACAGGATCGCCGTGACGAAGCCGGTGCCAAGGGCAGCGCCCCACACGCCGTGCGCGGCGCAGCGGTCCAGCAGCACCGTCAGCCAGGCGGTGAGGCCGGCGTTGCGCAGGCCGTAGACCACCAGGTACATCCCGAGCGAGAACACCACCACCTGCCAGGGTGCGCCGCGCAGCACGGCGCGCGTCGGGATGCGGTGGCCGCGCGCGGCCACCGCCAGCAGGAGCAGGGCGCCGGCGGCCGCTACCAGGCTGATCGGCACGCCGAGGTCGTCCAGCCAGAAGAAACCCGCCAGCAGCAGCGCCAGCACCCACCAGCCGGCGAGGAAGGTGGCGCGGTCGTGGATGGCTTCTTGCGGATGCCTGAGCTGGGCCAGGTCGTAGTCCGCCGGGATGTCCTTGCGGAAGAAGCACAGCAGGCCGGCCAGGGTCGCGGCCACCGCCACCAGGTTCACCGGCAGCATCACTGCCGCGTAGCGAGCGAAACCAATACCGAAATAATCGGCCGAGACGATGTTGACCAGGTTGGACACGACCAGCGGCAGGCTGGCGGTATCGGCGATGAAGCCGGCCGCCATCACGAAGGCCAGCGTGGCCGCTGGCGTAAAGCGCAGCGCGCCCAGCATGGCGATCACGATGGGCGTCAGGATCAGGGCCGCGCCATCGTTGGCGAACAGCGCGGCCACCGCGGCGCCCAGCAGCACCAGCAGCACGAACAGGCGCCGGCCCTTGCCACCGCCCCAGCGCGCCACGTGCAGCGCCGCCCATTCGAAGGAGCCGGCGCGGTCGAGCAGCAGGCTGATGACGATCACGGCGACAAAGGCGCCGGTGGCGTTCCAGACGATGTGCCAGACCACCGGGATGTCGGCGACATGGATTACGCCGCTCAGCAGCGCCGCCCCGGCGCCGGCCGCGGCGCTCCAGCCGATGCCCAGGCCGCGCGGCTGCCAGATCACCAGCACCAGGGTCGCGACGAAGATGAGGACGGCGCTCAGCACCGCGCGCCCGCCATCGCGCCGCAGGGCACACCCTGGCAGCAGTTCTCGGTCAGGAAACCGATCAGGCCGTTCATGGCCTCGATGTTGGCCGAGTAGATCACGAAGCGGCCGGCCGGCCGGGGCGTGACCAGGCCGGCGTGCGCCAGCTCCTTCAGGTGGAAGGAGAGCGAAGAGGGCGCGACCGCCAGGCTGTCGGCGATGCGGCTGGCGGCCAGGCCTTCCGGGCCGGCCTGGACCAGCAGGCGAAACACGGCGAGCCGGCTTTCCTGGGCCAGGGCGGACAGGGCCGCCAGGACGGTCTTGGTTTCCATGTGCTGCTCCAATGTCTGGTGTCGAGGCGAGCATAGCGTCTTCGATACGATATTTCAACGATTATCGAAATGTCCTGGCCGTCTTGTGCGGCTGTGAACTGGAACCGAAGCTGAACGGAAGAGTTCCCGTTGTTGCGCTGAGTACCCGCAATGGGTGCGCGTGGACGCTGTAGATACTTGGGTCTTGTTCAAGCGGGTCAACCCTGGAGCGTGCATGGACCGAGCGTCGTGGATGGCTGCAATTGCGCTGGTGTGGGCCATCCTGCTGGCCGGATGCAGCGGTTCGGACAGACCGGCATCCAATGTGCCGCCTGCGGCGCCGCCGGCGGTCGAACTCGACACCCAACTCGCAGCCACCCTGGTCCAGCACGGCTTCACCGGCAAGGTCGAGGGCGGGCTGGAAAGCCGCCTCGGCCGCAAGATCGATCCCGCTCTGGCCGACATCGGCCGCCTGCTGTTCTTCGACCGCGTCTCCAGCCTGCACAACGACAATGCCTGCGCCGGCTGCCATTCGCCGACCAAGGGCTTCGGCGACACACAATCGATCGCGATCGGCATCCAGAACAACGGGCTGGTCGGCCCGCACCGGGCCGGGCCGCGCAACCAGCGCCGCACGCCCTCGGTCGCGAACACGGCCTTCTATCCCAAGCTGATGTGGAACGGGCGCTTCGCCGCGCCCTCGGGCGACCCCTTCGACAACACGCGCGGCTTCAGCTTTCCGCTGCCGGAAGGGAGCACCCGCTTCCCGGCGAACGATCCGCTGGTGCGCCACCTCCTGATCGCCCAAGCCCATATGCCGCCCACCGAACTCAATGAAGTGGCCGGCTTCACCGGCATCCGCGACGGCCTCGATCCGCGCTACTTCCAGTTCGACGACGGCCAGGGGGACATCTGCCCGATGCTCGATGCCGGCGGCTACCGCAACGAGCCGATCCGGGCGCGCGTGGTCGAACGCCTGAACGCGATTCCTGCTTACGTGGCGAAATTCGGTGCGGTGTTCCGCGAGGTGCGTGGCGGCGCGCCGGTCGACATGCTGATGTTCGCGCGCGCCATTGCCGAATTCGAATTCAGCCTGCAGGGTGCCGACGCGCCGGTCGACCGTTACGCGCGCGGCGACAGCGGCGCCATGACCGACGGGGAAAAGCGCGGCGCCCTGCTGTTCTTCGGCAAGGCCAACTGCGTGGCCTGCCACGCCGTGGGTGGCGGCGCCAACGAGATGTTCAGCGACTTCAGGATGCACAATATCGGCGTGCCCCAGATCGCGCCGGTGTTCGGCGTCGGCAGCGGCAATTCCATCTTCGACGGCCCCGGCGAAGACGAGGATTACGGGCTGGCCCAGGTCACCGGCCTGGCGGGCGACCGCTACCTGTTCCGCACCTCGCCGCTGCGCAACGTGGCGCTGCAGCCGGCCTTTTTCCACAACGGCGCCTTCACCACGCTGGACGACGCGATCCGCCACCACCTGGACGTGGCCGGTTCGCTGCGCAGCTACGATGCGCGCCGCGCCGGCGTGGCGGCCGACCTGGCGACGCGCATGGCGCCAGTGGACAAGGTCGGCGCCGCCATCGATCCGCTGCTGCGCGACCCGATCCGGCTGAACGCGCAAGAGCTGGAAAACCTGGTCCGCTTCGTGCGCACCGGCCTGCTCGACGAGCGGATGACGGCGGCCCGGGCTTGCGCGCTGGTGCCCAAGTCGCTGCCCAGCGGTGCGGCGGTGCTCAAGTTCGAGTCCTGTCCCTGAGCCGCCATGCCTGGTCCGGTGTGCCTGCGCTGCTGGCCGGATGCCGCATTAGCAAGTATGATGGCCGTTCCGGGCCCATGCCCACCGTCACCGAGCCGACCGAACCGATGCGCCGTTGGGTACTCATCATGCTGCTGCTGGTCTATCCATTCCAGGTTGCCCTGGCGATGGCGGACCGGTGCTGCGTGACGACGCCGGCCGGTGTCACCCACCACAGCGTGGCGCAGGGCGGCACGGCCGCTGCCACGCCGGTGTTCGTCGCCGATGACGACGGCCCGGCGCTGAGCGATCCGCATTGTCCGGCCTGCGTGTTCGGCCACATCCTTTATCTTCCTTCCGACGCCATCGTCTTCGCTTCCCAGCGCCACCATGCGCTGGCAATCGTTTCGGCACCGCCCTTCCTGGCGTCGCCGCCGGCGGCGCGTCCGGAACGTCCCAAATGGCGCGCTGCCGCTGACATCAGCATCCAGGCAGCGCGCAGCTAGTTCCTCCGCGAGCCAGTCGGCTCGCGTCTTCCTGCGCGCCTGAACGATATCCTCATCAGGAGCAAACATGAACGCAGGAACCAAGCGGCTGGCCGTCATGGCCGCCGCATGCCTGTCGGCGTGGTGCGGGGGCGCGCGTGCGCAGCCCTTGTCCGCCGCAGCGACGGCCACCACACCAGGCACGATGACGGGCGCCGCACCAGCCGCAATCCCGGGTGCCACACCGGCGGCAGCAGCGACTACGCCGCCGACTACGCCAACTACGCCCATCGACCTGGCGGCCGCAATCCGCCTCGCTCTCGCGCAGCCGG
>Ga0308168_1003165_pt1 | contig 12887 bp, 9 predicted proteins | sample PhyCR2_FD_202133 | JGI IMG/M metagenome (GOLD analysis project Ga0308168, IMG submission 202133) | Phyllosphere microbial communities from UC Gill Tract Community Farm, Albany, California, United States - DLSLRC.R2 | ecosystem: Host-associated > Plants > Phyllosphere > Unclassified | place: USA... | reverse complement strand
AACTGGCACTCGAGCGCCTGGCGCCGGGTGCTCGCCTGCTCGACATGGGCACCGGCAGCGGCGCGATCGCCGTCTCGGTGGCGCATACGCGGCCCGATGCGCAGGTCACGGCGCTCGACGTCAGCGAGGAAGCCCTGGCCGTGGCGCGGGCCAATGCCGAGACCAACGGCGCCCGGGTCCGCTTCCTGCGCAGCGACTGGTTCGCGGCCCTGGCGGGCGAGAGCTTCGACCTGATCGCTTCGAACCCGCCATACATCGCATCCGGCGACGCCCACCTCGCGCAGGGCGACCTGCGCTTCGAGCCGAGCGGAGCGCTGACCGATTTCGCCGACGGTTTATCCACGTTGCGCACCATCATCGAGGGCGCCCCCGCGCACCTGGAACAAGGCCGCTGGCTGCTGCTCGAGCACGGCTACGACCAGGCTGCATCCGTGCGCGCCCTGCTGGCGGACGCCGGTTATACCGAAGTCCAGAGCTGGCGCGATTTGGCCGGCATCGAGCGGGTCAGCGGCGGCCGCCGCGCCTGAGAGCTCAGGCCGCGGCCACGGTGCGCGGCCTTCCGGTTGGCATTGCTACAATGCTCACACCGCCACTCTGCCCTCCCGATGCGACGCCTACTTTCCCTGCTGGTCCTCTTCTGCGCCCTGTCCTACGCCCATGCCGCGCCGGGCCCGGCGGCGGCCCTGTTCGAGCGCGACTGGCAATGGCGCCTGGAACACCAGCCGGAATACGCGACCACGCTCGGCGAGCGCCGCTACAACGACCGCCTGTCGGACCTGTCGCTGGGTGCCGTGCGCGCCCGGCGCGAACACCTGCGCGCCATGCTCGACGAAGCGCGCGCCATCGAGCGGGCCGGCCTGTCCCCGCAGGAGCGCCTGTCGCTCGACCTGTTCGTGTTCGAGCAGGAGCGCCAGCTGGCCACCCTCGCCTTTACCATGGTCGATCCGCAGCTGCTCACCGGCTGGGACGGCCTGCAGGTGCGCCTGCCGCGCCTGGTCGCGCAGACGCCCTTCGCCAATGAGGAAGACTATCGCAACTACATCGCGCGCCTGAACGCCTTGCCCGCGCACGTGGATGGCGTGATCGAGCAGCTGCGCGAAGGGATCAAAACCGGCTGGACGGTACCGAAAGCCAGCATGCGCGCCGTCCCCGAGCAACTGCGGGCGCTGCGCGAACGCCTGAACGACGGTCCCCTGGGCGCGCCGCTGCGCCGCATTCCGGCCACCATCGAGACGAAAGTGCGCGAGGAATTGCTGGCCGCCGGCACGCAGGCCCTGAACGACAGCGCGGCTCCCGCCCTGCGCCGACTGGAAGAGTTCATCCGGACCGAGTACCTGCCGGCCGCGCGCGACACCCTTGCTGCCTCCGGCTTCCCGGGCGGCCCCGGCTATTACGCCTTCCTGGCACGCAATGCCACCGGCAGCGAATCGACCCCGGCCGAGCTGCATGCGCTGGGCCTGAAGGAAGTGGCGCGCATCCGGGCCGCGATGCAGTACACGATCCCGCGCACCGGCTTTCGCGGCAGCCTGCCGCAATTTCTCGCCTTTGCGCGCAACGATAAACGCCTGTTCGCGCAGGATGCCGAGGCACTGCTGGCGCGCTACCGGCGCGTGATCGAGCGCGCGCGCATGCGCCTGCCGGCCCTGTTCAACACGATTCCCGAGGAAGAGATCGGCGTCAAGCGCCTCGGCCAGGCGGGTGGCGCCAGCCAGGTGGCGGCGTATTACGAAGCGGGGACGCCTGAGCGCAGCGCGGCGCTGGTGGTGAATACCGAGCGCCTGGGCAGCCAGCCGCTGTGGGAAGTCGACACCCTGGCCCTGCACGAAGCCCTGCCCGGCCACCACCTGCAGGTGGCGCGCGCACGCGCGCTGCGCGAGCTGCCGGCGTTTCGCCGCAAGGGCTGGGACGACGCCTATGGCGAAGGCTGGGCCACCTATGCCGAGGGCCTGGGACCGGAACTCGGCTTTTTTAAAGACCCGTTTTCCCGCTTCGGCTACCTGAACGACGACATGTTCCGCGCCGCGCGCCTGGTGATCGACACCGGCATCCACGCCCTCGGCTGGTCGCGCCAGCAGGCGCTCGACTACCTGAACGCGAACACGGCCAACGCGCCCCAGGACAACGAGGTCGAGGTCGACCGCTACATCGCCCAGCCGGCCCAGGCGCTGAGCTACAAGGCGGGGCAGCTGCGTATCAAAGCCTTGCGCGAAAAGGCGCAGGCCGCGCTCGGAACCCGTTTCGACGTGCGCCGCTTCCACGATGCGCTGCTCGGCAACGGCGTGCTGCCCTTGCCGCTGCTCGAGCGCGAGATGGGCAAGTGGCTGCAGGCCCAGCTTGGCGCGACGGAGACGCCGGCGCCGGCGGATGCCCCAGCAAAGGTGCCTGCTGCGATCCCTGCACCCCCTGTCGCGGCGCCTGCTACCCCTGCTCCGGCCCCTGCCACCCCTGCTCCAGCGCCTGCGGCCCCTGCCGCGACGCCTGCGCCGGCCGCCGTCAAACCGCCTGCAACGACGACGCCCGCCGTGCCCGCGACACCGGCCAAGCCGGCCGCGCCAGCGCCTGCCCCGGCCAAGCCCTCGTCCGACGCACCTGCACCCGCTGCGGCACCGGTCAAGCCGGCGCCGCCAGTACCCGCAGCAGGCGCCGACAAGCGTCCCGGCGAGCTGCCGGCAGCCGCAAGCACGCCGCCGCCGGACCACGCCGGCGCGCTTGCCGAGCCGGCCTTGCCGGGCGCCGTCGAGAAATAGGCCGGGCGCCGACGCGCAGTCCGATTTTCGGTTACTCTCTGCCCAATCGCTATTGGCAGTATAAGAAAGGAAACATCCGTGTCGAACCAACTGACCCGCCGCCTGGCCCTGCTGGACGACGATGCCCACCGTGGCCTGCTTGGCCAGGGCCTGCGCGGCATCGAACGCGAAACCTTGCGTATCGACCCGCAGGGCCAGCTCGCGCGCACGCCTCACCCGGTCCAGCTCGGCTCGGCGCTCACCAACCCGCAGATCACGACCGACTATGCGGAAGCCCTGCTCGAATTCATCACCCCGGCCGAGCACGACATCGGCCTGGCCCTGCACCGCCTCGATGCGATCCACCGCTTCGCCTATTCGAAGCTGGGCGACGAGATGCTGTGGAGCGAATCGATGCCGGGAGAATTGCCGCCGGACGAAGAGATCGAGATCGGCTGGTACGGCAAGTCGAACATCGGCATGCTGAAACACGTGTACCGGCGCGGCCTGGCGCTGCGCTACGGTAAAGCGATGCAATGCATCGCCGGCATCCACTACAACTATTCGCTGCCGGAAGAATTGTGGAAGCTGCTTCTGGCCAGCGACGGCGTGCCGGAAGAACGGCGCAGCGCCCTGCGCGATTTTCAGTCGGAGAGCTATTTCTCGACCATCCGCAACTTCCGCCGCTACAGCTGGCTGCTGATGTACCTGTTCGGCGCTTCTCCCGCGCTGACGACCAGTTTCCTGCGCGGCCGCCCGCATGGACTCGACACCTTATCGGACGACACGCTGTACCTGCCCTACGCCACCAGCCTGCGCATGAGCGACCTGGGCTACCAGAACGATGCCCAGTCCGGCCTGCGTCCGCACGAGAACAGTCTGGAGAGCTATGTGACGAGCCTGATGGATGCGGTCAATCGGCCGTATCCGCCGTATGCGGAAGTCGGCACCAAGAAGGATGGCGAATGGATCCAGCTGTCGACCAATGTGCTGCAGATCGAGAACGAATACTATTCGACGATCCGCCCGAAGCGCGTGATCCGCACCGGCGAGCGTCCGGTGCAGGCGCTGTGCAACCGCGGCGTGCAGTACATCGAAGTGCGCTGCCTTGACGTCGACCCCTTCGAGCCGATCGGCATCAGCGTCGAGACCGGCCGCTTCCTCGATGCGTTTTTACTGTTCTGTACGCTCGAGGAAAGCCCCCTGATCAGCGCCGCCGAAGGGCAGATCCACGCCCGTAATTTCGCGCGTACGGTGAAGGAAGGCCGCAAACCGGGGCTGACGCTGACCCGCGGCGGCGAAGAGGTGTCGTTGCAGGCCTGGGCCGACGAGCTGATCGAACGGATCCGCCCGCTGGCGCGCCTGCTCGACGAAGAGCACAACGAAAGCGGCGTGCACGAAGCCTCGCTGGCCCAGCAAAAGGCGAAGGTCGCCGATCCGGACAAGACGCCGTCGGCGCGGGTGCTGGCGCAAGTGCGCACGCTCGGTTCGGCCGCCGCCTTCGGCTTGCAGCAGAGCCGCCTGCACGCCGCCTACTTCCGCGAAAGCCCGCTGATGCCGGCCGAAGAAGCGGTGTTTGCCGAGATGGCGGCCGCCTCGCTGGCCGAACAGGCGATCGTCGAACAGACGGACACGGGCAGCTTCGACGATTTCGTCGCGGCCTACAACACCAGTACACTGTGCGGTAATCATTCCTGATCCTTGAGGCGGAGCGGCCTTGCTCACTTTTTATAACGAACACCATGCGCAGCACCGCCCGCGTGCCCTAGCGTCGTCGTTTGAAAAGTCCGAGCAGGTCGAACTGGTTCTACATGAGTTGCAGCGGCGCGGGCTGGGCGAGATCGTCACTCCGCACCGCACGCCCCTGGTCTCGCTCGAACGCATCCACAGCCCGCGCTACCTGCATTTTTTACGCAGCGCCTGGAGCGAGTGGAACGCAGACCCGCAGCACGGCGGGCGCGATGCGGTCGCGGCGAACTGGCCGATCCGGGGAATGCGCAGCGACGTCGAACCCGACAGTTTCATGGGTCGCCTCGGCCTGTATGCGATGGACGCCACGCCGCTCACGGCCGGCACCTGGAACGCCTGTAAAACCGGAGCCGACTGCGCGATCAATGCGGCCCACGCCCTGCGCCTGGGCCAGCGCGGCAGCTTCGCACTGACCCGCCCGGCGGGCCACCACGCCGGCGCCGATCATTTCGGCGGCGGCTGTTTCCTGAACAACGCGGCGCTGGCCGCCCAGCACCTGCTCGACGACGGTGTAAAACGGGTCGCCATCCTCGACATCGACTACCACCACGGCAGCGGCACGCAGCACATTTTTTATGCGCGAAGCGATGTGCTGACGGTGTCGATCCACGCCGATCCAACGCACGATTTCCCGTATTATCTCGGCCACGCCGACGAGACGGGCAGCGGCGAAGGCAGCGGCTACAACATGAACCTGCCCTTGGCGCGCGGCGCCCATGCGGCGCACTGGCTGGCGGCGCTGGAGACGGCCTGCATCAAGCTCGGCATGTTCGCGCCGGAGGCGCTGGTGGTGGCGCTCGGCGTCGGTGCGCAAGGGAGCGACGCCAACGCGGGCTTTGCGCTGCAGGGCAGCGACTACTTGCGCATCGGCGAGCGCATCGCCTGGCTCGGGCTGCCGACCGCCTTCGTGTTCGAGGGCGGACGCGAACAGGCCGACATCGGCATCCACACGGTCAACGTCCTCGAAGGCTTCGAGACGGCGGCCCACACTTAATTTACGGATTCACAATGATCGAATGGCAATGGAGCAGCTTCGCGGAGCTGAACGGCGCGCAGCTGTATGAAGTACTGGCCCAGCGCCAGCAGGTGTTCATCCTCGAACAGACCTGCCTGTACCCGGACATCGACGGCTACGACCTCGACGCCCATCACCTGCTCGGCTGGCGCGACATCGGCGGCCGGCGCGTACTGGTCGCCTACCTGCGCTGCCTGGCGCCGGGCGCAAAGTACGAAGAAATGTCGCTGGGGCGCATCCTGACTACCAACGACATGCGCGGCACGGGCGCCGGACGCGAACTGGTGGCCCGTGGCATCCAGTACGCCGAGCGCCTGCATCCGGGCCACCGCATCCGCATCGGCGCCCAGCAGCGCCTGGAAAAGTTCTATCAAAGTTTCGGCTTCGAGACCGTCTCCGCCCCTTATGACGAAGACGGCATCATGCACATCGACATGCTGCGCTGACGCGCTGCGCTTCAGCCCTTGAGCAGGCCGGATTTGGACGGGTCCGGCATGCGCAAGGCGACGATGAAGGCCAGGGCGCACATGCCGCTGACGTACCAATAAAAATTCTGCTCCATGCCGGCCTGCTTGAACCACAGGGCCACGTATTCGGCCGTGCCGCCGAAGAGCGCATTGGCGACCGCGTAGGACAGGCCGACGCCGAGCGCGCGCACCTCGACCGGGAACATTTCCGCTTTAATCAGGCCGCTGATCGAGGTGTACAGGCTGACGATGGCCAGCGCGCACACGATCAAGCCACCGGCAGCATACGGATTGCTCACGCCATGCAGGGTCGACATGATCGGCACCGTGCACAGCGTCGCCAGGCCGCCGAACCAGATCATCGCGGTGCGCCGGCCGATGCGGTCGGACAGCGCGCCGAAGACCGGCTGCAGGGCCATGTAGACCAGCAGCGCGCCCGTCATAATGCCGCTCGCCGTCTTGGCGCTCATGCCGGCCGTATTCACCAGGTATTTCTGCATGTAGGTCGTAAACGTATAAAAGATCAGCGAGCCGCCGGCCGTGAAGCCGAGCACCGTGATGAAGGCGCGCTTATGGTGCAGCAGCCCCTTGATGCTGCCCGCTTCCTTGCTGTTGCGTTCGGAGGCGGTGGTGGTTTCGGCCAGCGAGCGGCGCAGGTAGAGCGACACCAGCGCGGCCGCGGCGCCGCAGACAAACGGAATGCGCCAGCCCCAGGCTTTCAGTTCCGCTTCGCTCAGCAGTTGCTGCAGCACGACCAGCACCAGCAGCGCCAGCAGCTGGCCGCCGATCAGGGTGACATACTGGAAGGAAGCGAAAAAGCCGCGCCGTCCCGGCAGCGCCACTTCGCTCATGTAGGTGGCGCTGGTGCCATACTCTCCGCCCACCGACAGGCCCTGGAACAGGCGCGCCAGCAGCAGCAGGACCGGCGCCGCGGTGCCGATCTGCGCATAGGTCGGCAGCACCGCGATCATCAGCGAGCCGCCGCACATCATCAGCACCGAAATCATCATCGCGTTGCGCCGCCCATAGCGGTCGGCGATGTGGCCGAACATCCAGCCGCCGACGGGCCGCATCAGGAAGCCGGCCGCGAAGATGCCGGCCGTATTCAGTAACTGCGTGGTGGGGTTCCCGGACGGGAAGAAGGCCGAGGAAAAATACAGGGCACAGAAGGAGTAAATATAAAAGTCGAACCATTCGACCAGGTTGCCCGACGAGGCGCCGACGATCGCAAAGACGCGTTGGCGCGGCGTCAGTTCCTGGATTTTTTCTGTGGGGGTAAGTGTTTCTGACATGCTGATCTGCTCCTGTAATGACACGATCGGCGGCCCGTTCATGGTCGCCGGTCTGACATCGTACACAGGGCAGGCAGTTGCATGGCGCGCCTTAGCACGCTGTCGGCATTACTCCACCTTGGTCAGCTCGACCTCGAACAGCAGGCCCGCGTTCGGCGGGATCGGACCGCGGCCACTGCTGCCGTAGGCCAGGCTGGAAGGAATCTCCAAGGTGCGCTTGCCGCCCACGCGCATGCCGGCCAGGCCGCGGTCCCAGCCCGTGATGACGTTGCCCACGCCCAGCGTGAAGCTGACCGTGCCGGTCTCGAAACTGGCGCCCTTGTGGTCGGCTGCGCTGGCGCTGTAATACCAGCCGCTGTAATTGACGCTGAGTTTCTTGCCGTTGGTCGCCACGGCGCCGCTGCCGACGACGTTGTCGTTCACCACCAGCGTGGCCGGATTGCTGACGGGGATCGCCGGCGCGCTGTCGCCGCCGCCGCCACCGCCACAGGCGCTCAGGCTCAACAGGGCCGCGCAGCAGGCGGCAAGCAGGGGAAATCGATAGGACATGGGCAGGCTCACGCAGGTAGGTGTTTAACAGAAGAAACACCGTACCTTACGTGAGGCATGCATACGCAGTTGTCCGCTTTTTGTCCGGCTTTTGTAATCAGATCTCGACTTGCGTGCCGAGCTCGATGACGCGGTTGGGCGGGATCTGATAATAGTCGGCAGCGGCGCGGGCGTTGCGCGACATGGTGGCAAACAAGTGTTCGCGCCACGGTGCCATGCCACGGCCCGGGGTCGAGATCACGGTCTGGCGCGCAATGAAGAAGGACGTTTCCATCATTTCGAAAGGCAGGCCCAGCGCGGCGCACTGGCGCATGATGCCCGGGATGTCCGGCTCATCCTTGAAGCCGTAATGCACATTCAACTGGAAGCAGTTGTGGCCAAGTTCGACTACCTGCGCCTGCTCGGCGGGCGCCACCCAGGGTTCCTCGCGAATATGAACCGTCAGGAATACGACCCGTTCGTGCAGCACCTTGTTGTGCGACAGGTTGTGCAGCAGCGCGTGCGGCACGCCGTCGCTTTCGCCGCGCAGGAAGATTGCGGTGCCGGGCACGCGCGTCGGCGGGCCGACGAACAGCGAGGACAGGAAGGCGTCGAGCGGGATCGCGTGCGCTTCCAGGTTTTCGAACACCAGTTCGCGGCCGCGCTTCCAGGTCAGCATGCCGGTCAGCAGGATCGCGCCCAGCAGCAGCGGGAACCAGCCGCCGTGCAGCAATTTGAGGGTGCTGGCCGAGAACAGGGCGATGTCCATCAGCATGAAGAAACCGGTGGCGCCCAGGCACACGACCAGCGGCAGCTTCCAGCGGTAGCGCGTAACAAAAAAGGTCAGCAGGGTGGTGGCGAGCATGGTGGCGGTCACCGCGATGCCGTAGGCCCCGGCCAGGCGGTCCGAGGAGCCGAAGCCGATCACGGCGATCAGGACCACGGCCAGCTGGATCCAGGTCACGGCCGGAATATAGATCTGGCCGATCTCGCTTTCCGAGGTGTGCAGGATGCGCATGCGCGGCAGCAGGCCGAGCATGATCGCCTGCTTCGTCATCGAATAGGTTCCGGAAATCGTCGCCTGCGAGGCGATCACCGCCGCCATCGTCGACAGCACGACCAAGGGATACACGCTCCAGGTGCCGAGCTGGTGGAAGAAGGGATTTTCGACGGCGGTCGGATCGGTGATCAGGAGGCCGCCCTGGCCCAGGTAGTTCAGCGCCAGCGCCGGGAACACGATCATGAACCAGGCGACCCGGATCGGCTTCTTGCCGAAGTGGCCCATGTCGGCATACAGGGCTTCGGCGCCGGTCAGGGCCAGCACCACGGCGCCCAGGGCGACAAAGGCGATGAACTGGTTTTCCATGACGAAGCGCGCCGCGTGCCAGGGATTCAGGGCCTGCAGGATCACCGGCGCTTTCGCGATGTTGATCACGCCCATGATCGCCAGCGCGGCAAACCAGACGATCATCACCGGCCCGAACCAGCGGCCGATGCCGGCGGTGCCGTGGCGCTGCAGGCTGTACAGGCCGACCAGCACCACCACCGCCAGCGGCACGACGTAATGCGACAGGGCGGGCGTCGCCACTTCCAGGCCCTCGATCGCGCCCAGCACGGAAATCGCCGGCGTGATCACGCTGTCGCCATAGAACATGGTGGCGCCGAACACGCCGGTCACCATCAGCGGATAGTGCCAGCCCGAATGGCGGGTCACGGAATTCAGGGCCAGCGCCATCAGCGCCATGATCCCGCCTTCGCCGCGGTTGTCGGCGCGCAGCACCAGGGTCACGTATTTTAAAGAGACGATCAGGGTCAGTCCCCAGAAGATCAGGGAGATGATGCCGAGCAGGTTGGGAGTGTTCAGCGCGAGGCCGTGGGTGGGATCGAAGATGGTCTTGAGGGTGTACAGCGGGCTGGTGCCGATATCGCCGTAGACGATGCCGACAGCAGCCAGCGTCATTGCCGCCAGGCCGCTTTTATTATTTTGCGACGTCAAGATTGCACCATATTGTTGTTCTGGTGCGGCGCACCATAAAATAACGACAAGAAAATTGCAAGCAGTATTCGCTAGCGGATCGACGCCCCGCACGCATGATGGCGAGTATTGCAAGTGTGCCCGAAGGCGGCTCGGCCGGTCGCGCGTTTAACCCCTGATCCTGCTAACGGCAGGCAAAATGGAGGCCTCCGGCAAGGCCGCGTCAATTCGCCGATAATACTCGGCTGGCAACTCATCCCTTCCGTCCCTCATGCGTACCGGCATCCTTTCCGCCGCCCTGGCCTTTCTGTGCTGGGGTTTGTTCCCTTTGTATTTCCACGCCATCGGCGAAGTGCCGGCGCTGCAGATCCTCGCCCACCGCATGCTGTGGTCGCTCGCCTTTTTGTTGATCGTGCTGGCGCTGCGCCGGCAATGGCGCTGGCTGGAACAGGTACGCCAGCCGCGCGTGTTCTGGAGTTTCGCCGCTTCGGCCGTCCTGTTGGCCGGCAACTGGCTGCTGTATATCTGGGCCGTCAACAATGGCCACGTGATCGACGCCAGCCTGGGTTACTTCATCACGCCACTGTTCAACATCATGCTCGGTTTCCTGGTGCTAAAAGAACGCCTGCGCCCCCTGCAATGGGCCGTGATCGGCATCGCCGCCCTCGGCGTCGCCTGGTTGACCCTGCATGCGGGCAACGTGCCCTGGATCGCGCTCGGGCTGGCGGCTACCTTTGGCGGCTATGGCCTGCTGCGCAAGACCGCGGCCCTGGGCGCGCTCGAGGGCCTGTCCTTCGAGACCATGGTGCTGTTCCCGGTTGCCGCCGCGTATGTCGGCTGGCTCACCCTGCACGGCGAGAACGCCTTCATCAACACCCCCTCCGATACCACGCGCTGGCTGCTGCTGGCAGCCGGCCCGATCACGGCCATTCCGCTGCTGCTGTTCGCCAGCGGCGCCCGTAAAATTCCGCTGTCGATCCTCGGCCTGTTGCAATACCTGGGGCCGACCATCCAGTTCCTGCTCGGCGTGCTGCTGTTCAAGGAAGCGTTCACCAGCGAGCGCCTGGTCGGCTTTGCCCTGATCTGGGGCGCGCTGATCCTGTTCGCCGGCGAGGGTTTATTGCAGCGCGGACGGAGCGCGCCGACAGCGAAAGTTTCGCGTTAGTTCACGTTAGGGCTGCCCCTGGGGGCGCTTCTATCGTATCCTTTGCACCTTGAATTTCTACAGACCCAAAAATGGCTAATTACGTCTATACCATGAACCGCGTGGGCAAAATCGTCCCACCGAAACGGCAGATCCTGAAAGATATCTCGCTGTCCTTCTTCCCGGGCGCGAAGATCGGCGTACTGGGCCTGAACGGCTCGGGCAAGTCCACGCTTTTAAAGATCATGGCCGGCATCGACACCGACATCCAGGGCGAAGCGCGCCCGATGCCGGGTTTGAACATCGGCTACCTGCCGCAGGAACCGCAGCTCGATCCGGAAAAGACCGTACGCCAGGAAGTCGAATCGGGTCTCGGTGAAGCCTTCGAGGCGCAAGCCAAGCTGGAAGCCGTGTACGCCGCCTACGCGGAAGAAGACGCGGACTTCGACGCCCTGGCGAAAGAACAGGAACGCCTGGAATCGATCATCGCCGCGGCCGACGGCGGCAACCTGAACCTGCAGATGGAAATGGCTGCCGACGCGCTGCGCCTGCCGCCCTGGGACGCGAAGATCGGTGTCCTGTCCGGCGGCGAGAAGCGCCGCGTGGCGCTCTGCAAACTGCTGCTCTCCAAGCCCGACATGCTGCTGCTCGACGAACCGACCAACCACCTGGACGCAGAGTCCGTGGAATGGCTCGAACAGTTCCTGCTGCGCTTCCCGGGCACCGTGGTCGGCATCACCCACGACCGCTACTTCCTCGACAACGCCGCCGAATGGATCCTGGAACTGGACCGCGGCTCGGGCATCCCATGGAAGGGCAACTATTCGTCCTGGCTCGACCAGAAGCAGGCGCGCCTGAAACAGGAAGAAGCGACGGAATCGGCACGCCAGAAGGCGCTGGCGAAGGAACTCGAATGGGCGCGCCAGAATCCGAAAGCCCGTCAAGCCAAGTCGAAAGCCCGCCTGGCGCGCTTCAACGAACTGTCCGAATTCGAATACCAGAAGCGCAACGAGACCCAGGAGATTTTTATCCCGGTCGCGGAACGCCTGGGCAACGAAGTCATCGAATTCAAAAACGTTTCGAAGGCTTTCGGTGATCGCCTGCTGATCGACAACCTGTCGTTCACGGTGCCGCCGGGCGCGATCGTCGGCATCATCGGCCCGAACGGCGCCGGCAAGTCGACCCTGTTCAAGATGATTGCAGGTAAGGAGCAGCCGGACAGTGGCGAAGTCGTGATCGGCAAAACTGCGAAAGTGTCGCTGGTCGACCAGCACCGCGACGAACTGGCGAATAACAAGTCGGTGTTCGAAGACGTCACCGGCGGCGCCGACATGCTCAGCGTCGGCCGCTTCGAGATGCCGTCGCGCGCCTACCTCGGCCGCTTCAACTTCAAGGGCTCGGACCAGCAAAAGATCGTCGGCAACCTGTCGGGCGGTGAACGCGGCCGTCTGCACCTGGCAAAAACCCTGCTACAAGGCGGCAACGTCCTGCTGCTGGATGAACCGTCGAACGACCTCGACGTGGAAACCCTGCGCGCGCTGGAAGACGCCCTGCTGGAATTCGCCGGCAGCGTGATGGTGATCTCGCACGATCGCTGGTTCCTGGACCGTATCGCGACGCACATCCTGGCCTTCGAGGGTAACTCGCAAGTCACCTTCTTCGACGGTAACTACCAGGAATACGAAGCGGACAAGAAGAAGCGCCTGGGCGAAGAAGGCGCCAAGCCGAAGCGTATTCGCTACAAGCCGCTGACGACCTGAGCGCAGCGTTAAAACAGAAGAGCCCGGCCTTGCCGGGCTTAATGAGATGGTCCCCCTCCACCCTGCAAGATACTAATCTTGTGGGGTGTGTTCTTTCTGAACGGAGGCCATCATGCAAGACGTTACTCTTATCGGCATCGATCTCGGCAAGCACGGCTTTCACGTGCATGGGCAAGATCAGCATGGCAAGGCGCTGTTGCGTAGGAAATTCGACCGCAAGCACCTGATCAC
>Ga0308168_1003163_pt1 | contig 12891 bp, 14 predicted proteins | sample PhyCR2_FD_202133 | JGI IMG/M metagenome (GOLD analysis project Ga0308168, IMG submission 202133) | Phyllosphere microbial communities from UC Gill Tract Community Farm, Albany, California, United States - DLSLRC.R2 | ecosystem: Host-associated > Plants > Phyllosphere > Unclassified | place: USA... | reverse complement strand
CCGTAATGGCATCGTGCATCGCAAATTTCAGCACCGCGAAAAAGATCAGGCTGAAAGTCAGGTACATGCGCAAGGGCTGCACGTAACGGACGCGCCGGCCATTGATGTATTCCAAGGTCAGGCGTCCCGGGCGGAACAATAGCAGGCCCAGCGACTTCCAAAGCTTGCCTTCGATGGCAACGTAGTGGCCGATGAATTCGTGCATGAACTCGCGCGCGCTGGGCGGGTGCAACACCGTTTCCTGGCCGCACTGGTGACAAAAATGGCCGGACACGCTGGCACTGCAATTGGGACAGTGGCTGGCGGCGCTATGGTCGAGCTCGAGTTCCTGGTTCACGACAGTTCCCAATCGGCACACGAAACCCCCATGGTATCCAGTTAATTGCAAAAAAGCATCATCATTAAGCGATGGCTGTGGCCGGGCACGCACGATCATATAAAAGAGGCATCCAATTGCGCGACCGATTTTGGTGGTGGGCGTTAGGATTTAAGCAATTTGAGCGTGACCCCAAGGAGATTGCCATGCCCCAGGAAGAGAAAGACCGTGTCGTGAACACGGATCGCAAGATCGAGGAACAAAGCTACAAGCGCGAACCGCACGAGCGCGACGAATCGCCGGACGGCCAGGACATCAAGCCGCGCGGCATCATCGCCCAGGCCGCCGAAGACCTGCAGCAGGGCCTGGTCGATACCGACCTGCGCCAGACGATGGGCAGCAGCGTCGCCGTCGAGCCGGCGCCGGACGCCACCGGCCAGGCCAATCCCCTGCCCGAGCGCCACCGCGACATGCGCGACCACGATTCGGTGGTCCCGGTCGACAAGGGGGAAAATCGATGAGCGCACGGGTACTGACAGTGGCCCTGCTGGGGGCAATCAGCGTGAACGCAGTCGCCCAGCAATATGCGCCCGGCTTCGGCCCCAACCCGACGCTGCCAGCCCCCGAAACATCCCTGATCCCGACGATGAACATCGCGCCGGCCGAACCCTGGCCCCAGGGAACGCGGCCGACGCCGGCGGCCGGATTGACGGCCACCGCCTACGCTACCGGCCTCGACCATCCGCGCTGGCTGCACGTGCTGCCGAACGGCGACGTACTGGTAGCCGAGAGCAACAAACCGGCCAACGCGCCCAAGGAAGACGGTGTGAAGGCCAAGGTGCAGGGCATGGTGATGAAACGCGCCGGCGCCGGCGTCGAGTCGCCCAACCGCATCATCCTGCTGCGCGGCATCGGCGCCAACGGCACCGCTGCCACCAAGACCGTGTTCGCGCAAAACCTGAACTCGCCCTTCGGCATGGCCCTGGTCGGCAACGACCTCTACATCGCGAATGCCGACGCCTTGTGGCGCTTCCCCTACAAGAGCGGTGAAACCACGCTCTCGGGCAAGGGCACCAAGGTGATGGACCTGCCCGCCGGCATCAACCACCACTGGACCAAGAACGTGGTCGCCGCGCCCGACGGCAAGAAGCTGTACGTCACGGTCGGCTCCAACAGCAACGTCGGCGACAAGGGCATGGAGATCGAACAGGGCCGCGCCGCCATCTGGGAATACGACATTGCCAGCGGCAAGAGCCGGATCTATGCCAGCGGCTTGCGCAATCCGAACGGCATGGATTTCCAGCCGCAGACCAAGATGCTGTGGACCGCCGTCAATGAGCGTGACGAAATCGGCAACGAACTGGTGCCGGACTACATCACCTCCGTGAAGGAAGGCGCCTTCTATGGCTGGCCTTACAGCTATTACGGCCAGCACGTCGATGACCGCGTCAAGCCACAGCGCCCGGACCTGGTGGCCAAGGCCATCGCACCCGATTATGCGCTGGGCGCCCACACGGCATCGCTCGGCCTGGCGTTCTACAAGGCCGACCTGCTGCCGCAATTCAAGAACGGCGCCCTGATCGGCCAGCACGGTTCCTGGAACCGCAAGCCGCATTCCGGCTACAAGCTGATCTACGTGCCCTTCGCCAATGGCAAGCCAAGCGGCCCGCCGCAAGACGTGCTGACCGGCTTCCTGAGCAAGGACGGCAAGGCCTACGGCCGCCCGGTCGGGGTGGCCGTCGACAAGGAGGGCGCCATCCTGCTCGCCGACGACGTCGGCAACGTGGTCTGGCGGATCACGCCGGCCTCCAAATAACTTATTTCAAGGAACATCATGACAATCAAACGCAAAGGTAACGCCGTCTGGAGCGGCGGTCTGAAAGACGGCAAGGGCGCGGTATCGACCCAGAGCGGCGTGCTGAACCAGCAGCAATACGGCTTCAATACCCGCTTCGAAGAGGGCCCCGGCACCAATCCGGAAGAACTGCTGGCGGCGGCGCATGCCGGCTGCTTCACGATGGCACTGTCGGGCCAGCTGGGCCAGGCCGGCATGACCGCGCAACAGCTGGAAACCAGCGCCACCGTATCGCTGGACAAGGTGGGCGACAGCTTTGCGATCACCGCGGTCCACCTGGACCTGGTGGCCACCATCCCCGGTGCCGACGAAGCGGCCTTCCAGGAAGCGGCGCGCAAGGCCAAGGAAGGCTGCCCGGTATCGAAGCTGTTCAATGCGACCATCACGCTGAGCGCGAAGTTGCAGTCATAAACGTTTGAGTTTCGGGTAGGGTGGACGGCGAAGCCGCCCACCCTACCCGCGACGCTGACGCAGCCAGCAAAGATTCTCATGAGCGCATAAAATCCCAGCTTTCCGCAACTTCCACCAAGGACCACAATGCGCCTCCTGCACACCATGTTACGCGTCGGCGACCTGCAGCGCTCCATCGACTTCTACACCAAGGTGCTGGGCATGAAGCTGCTGCGCACCAGCGAGAACCCGGAATACAAGTACAGCCTGGCCTTCGTCGGCTACGGCAACAACCCGGACCACGCGGAAATCGAGCTGACCTACAACTGGGGCACCGACAAGTACGAGATGGGCACGGCCTACGGCCACATTGCCCTGTCCGCCGAAGACATCTACAAGACCTGCGAACAGGTACGCGCCGCCGGCGGCAACATCACCCGCGAACCGGGCCCGGTCAAGGGCGGTTCCACCGTGATCGCCTTCATCACCGACCCGGACGGCTACAAGGTCGAACTGATCGAACGCGCCGACAATGCGGGCGGCGGCGGCCTCAGCAAGTAATCAAGCAAATAAGCGGGCAAACAAGCCGAAAATAAGCAGGGCCCGGCAGCATCTGGCGTGCCCTGCTACAATCCTCCGGTCTGCTTCAAGGCAGACACCCATTAAATACGTCTTCGGGGCGGGGTGCGATTCCCCACCGGCGGTATGGCCATCACGGCCGAGCCCGCGAGCGCCTTCACCCATGCATGGATGAAGGGTCAGCAGATCTGGTGAGAAGCCAGGGCCGACGGTATAGTCCGGATGAAAGAAGATGTAGCGTCATTACGCGTTGGTCGTGCCGCCATGGCACGTCTGGCCGCGCCGTTTCGCTGTGCCCTGATGCGTTTTTCGCCAAGAACGCGCGCTGTAGCGTGCGTCCAAATCCCATTGCGAGGAGCGTTTCACATGACCATCAATACCTTTACCCTTCACAGCGACGACCTGGACGGCCGCATTGCCGCTGCCATCGAAGCCACCCAGGCCGGCATCCCGGTCATCCTGCTCGACGATTTCGACCGTGAAAACGAGGCCGACCTGATCGTCGCCGCCGAAAAACTGAGCGTCGAGACGATGGCCGTCATGATCCGCGAATGCAGCGGCATCGTTTGCCTGTGCCTGACCGCCGACACCGTGCGCGCGCTGGAACTGCCGCCGATGGCCGCCGAGAACGGCAGCAAATACGGCACCCCGTTTACCGTCTCGATCGAAGCGCGCGAAGGCGTCACCACCGGCGTCTCGGCGCTGGATCGCGTCACCACCATCCGCGCCGCGATCGCCCCGGATGCCAAGCCGCAGGATCTGGTGCGCCCCGGCCATGTGTTCCCGCTGCGCGCCAACCCGGCCGGCGTGCTGGGCCGCAAGGGCCATACCGAAGGTTCGGTCGACCTGGCGATCATGGCCGGCCTGCGCCCTGCCGCCGTGCTGTGCGAGTTGATGAACGAGGACGGCACCATGATGCGCGGCGACACCATCGAGCGCTTCGCGCGCGAGCGTGGCTATCCGATCCTGACGATTGCCGAAATGATCGAATGGCGCCAGCGCGAAGAACGCGTGGCGGCTTGATACCCTGAAAATATAAATACAAAAACCCCCGAACACTGCATCGCAGTCTTCGGGGGTTTTTACGTCCATCACCTTACGGTCTGACTCAAGGCTGGCGGCGCTTCCTGCGCTTGGCCATCCAGAAGCAAAGCAGCAATAAAGCGATGACGCCGGCGGCCATGCCGGCCCGCGCCAGCGTCACCAGTCCGGAACCGGCACCGCCGGCACGCAGCGTCGCCACTTGCGCCGGTGTCAGCTTCACCGCCGGATTGCCGTAGGTGGCCGTCAGGTAAGTCGCCAGGGTGGCGATCTGCTGGTCGCTCAGCACCTTGCGGAAGGCCGGCATGCGGGTTTCCATCGCCTCGGTGCCATGCTGCTCTCGCTGTATGCCGTCCAGCATCACCATCACCAGGTTATTGCCCTGGCTGCGTCCCAGCGCGGTATTGTGGAAGAGTGCCGGCAGGCCACCGTCGAAACTGCCCTCGCCCTTGGCCTGGTGGCAGGTGGTGCAATGGGCGTCGAACAGCTGCGGACCGCTCATCCGGTCCGGGTCGGCCGGCAGCGCTTCGCCGCGCAGGTAGGCCATGCCGTCGGCGGCCTGGCCGCGCGCATGCACCGGCGCGTCGTCGGCGGCATCGTGCACCGCCGGCACGCTTTTCACATAGACCGCGATGGCTTGCAGGTCGGCCTCGGTCAGGTGGGCCAGGCTGTGGTCGATCGCTTCCGCCATCGGTCCGGCCGCCTGCGCCTTGCCGGGCGCGTGACCGGTGCGCAGGTAGGCCGCCAGCTCGGCCGTGCGCCAGCCGCCCACGCCGCTGTTCGCATCGGACGTGATGTTGGGCGCGTACCAGGTGCCGAGCGCACCGCCGGCCAGATTGCGCGACAGATCCTCGGCCATCAGGGCATTGCGCGGCGTGTGGCAGGTCGTGCAGTGGGCCAGGCCGGTGGCCAGGTAGGCGCCGCGGTTCCATTCGGGACTCCTGGCGGGGTCGGCGACAAAGGTCTTGTTGTCGAGGAAGAGCCAGTTCCAGGCGGCCATCGACAGGCGCACGTTGAACGGGAACGGCAGGTCGGTGTGCCTGGCCGGCGCGGCGTCGACCGCCTTCACACCGTGCATGAAGTAGGCGTACAGCGCCGCCATGTCGCCATCCGACACCCGTGCATAGGCTGTGTAGGGCATGGCCGGGTAGAGGTACTGGCCATCGGCGCGCACGCCCTTGCGCACCGCGTCGGAAAACTGTTGCAGCGTGTAGTTGCCGATGCCATGCGTCTTCGACGGCGTGATGTTGCTGGCGACGATGTCACCCAGCGGCGTCGACAGGCCCAGGCCGCCGGCCATCGGCTTGCCGCCGCCGACGCTGTGGCAGGCGATGCAGTCGCCGGCGGTGGCCAGGTACTGGCCGCGCTGGATCAGGGCCGCATCGGCAGCCGGCTGGGCCATGGCCGGGGCGCCACCCAAGCCGAGCCCCAGCGTCAAGAGCAGCGCGCCAAGGCGCCGCGGCGAAAAGAACAATGCAGTCATGTGAGTCGGTGCTTTCATCACGCCGCCACCGCGTGGGCTTGCTGGGACAGGATGTGGTGGGCGGTGCGCAGGCCGAGCGCGACCGCGGTGAGGGTCGAATTCACCGTGGCGGCGGTCGGCATGACGCCAGTGCTGACGATGTACAGGTTCTCGTGGTCATGGGTGCGGCCCCAGGCATCGACCACCGAGCTGGCCGGGTCGTCGCCCATGCGCATGGTGCCGGTGATGTGCTGGTTGTTGCCGAACTTGCCCTCCTCGCTGTAGCGCAGGCCGGTGCCGCCCATGGCCTCGGCGATCTTCGTGAAGTCTTCCTTGCAGCGTGCGGCGCCACGGCGGGTGTAGTCGTCGATTGCATAATGCGCGAGCGGTTTCGGGATTCCGAGCGGGTCTTTCTGGTCGCTCAGCGTGATGCGGTTGTCCGGGTTCGGCAGCACCTCCAGCACGTTCTTCATGCTGATCTGGCGCGCCGCGCGCCAGCGCAGCTGGCGGTCGAATTCGGCGCCGTACACGCCTTCCTTGATCAGGTCGTTCGTCACACTGCGCACGTTGGAGGCGTTGCTGAAGTCGATGCGGTAGGCGGCCGCGTTGCGCCGGAATGCGCCGTCGCGCAGCGCATTGATCGAGGATGGGCTCATCGGACCGCGGCCCGGCCACAGTTCCTCGTCGGCGTAGAAGGTCAGTCCACTGCTGGGGTGGTCCATCAGGTGGCGGCCGACGAAGTCCGAGCTGTTGGCCAGGCCTTTCGGGTACTTGTCGCTGGCCGACAGCAGCAGCAGGCGCGGGCTCTCGACGCCGTTCGCGGCCAGGATGAAGGTCTTGCCGGTGACGCGCCGGGACAGCTTGTTTTCGTCGTAGTAATGCACCGCGACGATCTTGCCGGCGGCATCGTGCTCGATGCGGTAGACCACCGCGTTCGGCACGATCTTCGCGCCGGCCCGTTCGGCCGCATCGGCGGCCAGGCCGCCGTGGTACTGGGCGTCGATCGGGCAGATCGGCATGCAGTTGTTGTTGCCGCAGCAGGCCGGCCGATCGTCGTAGCCGCGGCTGTTGCGCGCCGTGGTATTGGTCACCAGCTCGTAGCCGAGCGGCGCGATGCGTTCGCGGATGCGGCCCATGGCATAGACCTCGGCCACCGGCTCCATCGGAAAGGGTTTGGTGCGCGGCGAACCGGTGTTCGGCGCGCCGGACACGCCCATCAATTCCTCGGCCTGCTGGTAATACGGTTCCAGGTCGTCGTAGCTGATCGGCCAGTCGACGCCGACGCCGTACAGCGACTGGATGCGGAAGTCGTTCGGCACCACGCGCCAGGCCTGGGCGGCCCAGTGCCAGCTGGTGCCGCCGACCACGCGCAGGTATTCGGCTTCATAGGGTTCGGGGCCGGCCTGCAGGAAGTGCTGGTTGTTGATCGGGCGGTAGACCGGGTGCGGTGCCAGCGCCGAGATCGGGTAAGGCGCGACGAAGTTGCCTTTGTCGGCGCCGTTGCGGAAATTGGCGACGACTTCGTCGCGGGTCATGCGCGGACCCGCTTCGAGGATCAGGACCGAGCCGGCGGCGGCGAGCTGCAGCGCGGTGAGCGAGCCGCAGATGCCCGAGCCGATGACGACGAAGTCGGCGGAGAGTTGAGCTGACATGGTGGGATGGTCCTCAGAGTGGTTTCGTGGTCCAGCTGCCGTACACGCCGTAGGCATAGGATGGCGGTTTCAGCACGTCGGCCACGATCTGCGCGTTGAGCGCCGTTTCATAGGCCAGGCAGCGCGCCCTGGCGCCGCTGCCGACGATGCCCGCGAACCAGGCCGTGGCGACCTTGCGCGGTAGCGCGGCCAGCGGCGCGTGTTCGGCGTCCAGGGTCTGTTGCAGCACGCCTGGCGCGATCCGGCGCTCGTTGATCAACGCCAGCAGCGCCTGCACGCCCGCCGCGAACGTGGTGTCGTCGGCGCACAGCGCCGCATACAGGCGCCCGGCCTGGACCCGGTCGAGCGCCTGGCGGCCGGCGATGATGGCCGACAGGGCCAGGAAGGCGCCGCTGGCGCCATCGGCCACCGGCTCGGCCAGCGCCCAGGGAATCAGTGCGGCGGTCGAGACCGACAACAAGGCGCCCAGCAATGTGCGGCGCGACGGGTCCGGCGGAGTGTCCGCCCTTGCTTCAAGAGGTTTCATGGGTATCTCGTTCAAAAGGTGTGGCGCAGGCCGGCCATGAACACGTGCTGGCGACCGTTCGAGGATGGCGTGCCGGTCTGCGAATCGCCGATCACGGCGACCGCCGCCACCGGCACGCCATGCGCATCCAGGGTGTTGCCATGCGCGTTCTGGCGTGCTTCGAGCAGGTAAATGACGGTGCGCGCGGACAGTGCGTAGATTTGCTCGAGCGACAGCTGGCGGTACTTCGCCGCGTCGGCAATGCCATTCGCGGCGCTTGCGCGCGTCACGCTCACGGCCGCGCTGAGCAGCCATGGCGTGCCGGTCTGCCAGGCGGCGTAGGTGCCGGCCGTGTTGAAGCCGGCGGTATCGGTGAACTGCGAGTGCGCGTCGGGCTTGTACTCTACCCGGGTGAGGACCCCGCCCAGGCCCAGGCTGCCGCTGTGGTAATGGCCGGCGGCGGCCAGGTAATCCACGGCCCCGGCCGACAGGTAGCCGGCATTCACGGGTGACTTCGAAAAACTGCTCGAGGCCGACGGATCCCAGTTGGCCCCATCCGGACCGTTCTTCAGCGATTGGTAGCCGAGCGCAAAGTTCCAGGCGCCGACATCGTATTTGACGGCCGCGCTGAACGTATCGCCCGAACTGGCGTGCCGCCCCTGCTCGCCGCTGGCCGCCAGCAGGCCGACCTGCACACCATGCCATGCCGGCGAGGTGTAGCTGACCGAGTTGCTGCTGCGAACAGTGACGTCGAGGCCATCGATGTCGCCCGGGTGGGCGCCGGTGGCGCCGGTCACCGCGCCGACCTGGGCAATCGGCCCGACGAACAGGTAATACGGGGTGTACTGGCGGCCAATGGTCAGGCTGCCGGCGTGCGTGCTGCTCAGGCCGACATAAGCCTGGCGGTTGAAGATCGAGCCGGCGCTGCTGGCGCTGCCGTCGTCGAGGTTGAAACCGGCTTCCAGCACGTAGACGGCCTGGAGACCGCCGCCCAGCTCCTCATGGCCCTTGAAGCCGAGCCGGCTGGACGCCTGGTTGCCGCTACGCATGTAGGTGTTGGCGTGGCCGTCCTGATTACTGGAATAAGCCAGTGCCGCATCCACGACGCCGTAGATGCTGACGTCGTTCTGGGCCGCTGCTATGCCGGATGCGCCCGATGCGCCGGCCAAGACCATGCCGGCGACGACAAATGAGAAATCGTATTTCATGCTTCATTCGGAAAAGCCGGCTGTCTCAAGGCCGCTGGATGGCTGAGGCAGTCATCGCGTTCACACCGTGCGACACCACCCGCCGCGGTCAACGAAATGTTGCCGCCTCACATCTTCTGTACTACATGGTACAGTAATTTTTTGTAGTGTGTTGTCGGCTGTTCAATTTTGATAAAGCAATACAGCCCCTATGGAATAGGCTCATACGGCAGGTGGATAGCCCCAACAAAAAACGGCGCCGCAGCGCCGTTGTCATCGCAGACGATCTGGTTCAGGGCTGCTGCAACAGCGCATTGATCGGCTGCAGGTCGTCCTCGCGCAGCGAACCCGCCGCCGCCTTCAGCTTCAGGCCGGACAGAATGGTGTTGTAGCGCGCCCGCGCCAGGTCGGTCTGGGTCTGGTACAGCTGGCGCTGGGCGTTCAGCACGTCGATGTTGATGCGCACGCCCACCTGGTAACCCAGCTTGTTGGACTCGAGCGCCGAGTTGCTCGACACCTCGGCCGCTTCCAGCGCCTTGACCTGGGCCAGGCCGGTGTTCACGCCGAGGAAGGACTGGCGCGCCGTCAGGGCGGCGTTGCGGCGGTTGGCTTCGAGGTCGTTGCGCGCCTTGTCTTCGAGCGCGATCGATTCGCGCACGCGGCTGGTGACCGCGAAACCGCTGAAGATCGGGATGCTGTACTGGAGGGCGATCGAATTGTTGGTGGTCTTGCCGGACTGGACGGTCTGGCCGTTGAGGTCGCGGTGCAGCGATGCGGCGGTCAGGTCCAGCGTCGGGTAGTGGCCGGCACGGTTCTTCGAGATGTCGCGCCGCGCCGATTCCAGCGACAGCTGGGCCACGGTCACCGCATAGTTCTGGTTCTCGGCCGCCGACACCCATTGGTCGACGTTGACCGGTTCCGGCGCCTTCAGGTTGACGCCGGTACGCAGGGTCGCCAGGGCGGCCGGAGGCGTGCCGATGATGGCTTGCAGCGCGGTCTTCTTGTTTTCCAGGTCGTTGACTGCGGCCAGTTCCTGCGACACCACCAGGTCGTAGGCGGCCTGGGCTTCGTGGGTGTCGGTGATGGTCTGGGTGCCGACTTCGAAGTTGCGCTTGGCCGAGGCCAGCTGCTCGGTGGTCGCGACCTTCTGGGCGCGCGTCGATTCCAGCGTGTCCTGGGCCGACAGCACGTCGAAATAGGCTTGCGCCACGCGCGTGATCAGGTCTTGCTGGGCCTGGGCGAACTGGGCCTCCGCAATCGCCTGCTGCAGCTTGCTCTGCTGGTAGGTCTGCCAGCGGTCCCAGCGGAACAGCGGCTGGGTCAGGGCGATCTGGATTTCATTGGTGCGCAGGTTGCTGCTGTCGCGGCCAGTGTTGTTCCAGACTCTGAACTCCGCGTCGTTCTTGGTGATGTCGCCGCTGATGGCAACCGTCGGCAGCAACCCCGACCGCCCCTGGGTGATGCGTTCGCGTCCCGCCGCGGCGGAGGCGCGGGCACTGGCAAAGGTGGCGTCGTTCGCCAATGCCTGCTGGTACACCTGGAGCAAATCCGCCGCCTGGGCATGCAGCGAGAAGAACGCGCCAGCCAACAGTACGGCGATAAGGGGTTTCTGCATTACGATCTCTCCATCCGAATCATCAAAAGTAGTGGAAACAGGTTTTCAATACTTCGGCATCGAAGGATCGACCTGCACGGCCCAGGCGTGTATTCCGCCCGTTAAATTCGTTATGTTGCTGAAACCGTTGCGTTCCAGGAAAGCCGCCACCTGCATGCTGCGCGCGCCGTGGTGGCAAACGCAGACGATGTCCCGGTCGTCATCCAGTTCGCCGACGCGAATTGGAATCAGGTGCATGGGAATCTGGGTCGAGCCTTCGATGTGGCAAGTCTCGAATTCCCAGTTTTCCCGCACATCGAGCAGCAGCGGTTTCGGGCGCGACGGATCGGCCAGCCAAGTGGCCAACTCGGGAGCGGTCAAGTGCTGCATCGTGCTTCCTCGCTCTCGGCAATCAGAACTGGAAGTGCGATGGCACCGGCGCACCGCTCAGGTAGCGCACATTGGTCTCGAACACCTTCACCGTGTTCCAGGCGGCTTCGCCGGTACGGGTGATGATGCTGAATTCCATCGCCGGCGGCTGGCCGGTGATGGCGGCGATGCGGCCGCCCACCTTGACCTGCTTGAGCAGGGCTTCCGGCAGCACTTCCAGCGCGCCCGAAATCACCAGCACGTCGTAGGGCGCGCCCTTGTCCCATCCCAGCGCGCCATTGCCCTCTTCCACCGTCACGTTATGGATACCGGCCTTGGCCAGATTCTTCTGCGCCAGCACCCGGTTTTCCGGGCTGATTTCCACGCTCGTCACCTTGGCGCCGCGGTGCGCCAGCAGGGCCGCCATGTAGCCCGAACCGGTGCCGATTTCCAGCACGGTCTCGTGCTTTTTCAGGTTCAGCTCCTGCATCACGCGGGCTTCGAACTTCGGTGCCAGCATCACGTCGCCGCCCGGCAGCGGGATCTCGGCATCGGCGAACGCCAGGTTCTGGTAGGCGGCCGGCACGAACTGTTCGCGCTTGACCACGTGCAGCAGTTCGAGAATCTCGGTGTCCAGCACGTTCCAGGGACGGATCTGCTGTTCGATCATGTTGAAGCGGGCTTGTTCGATATTCATTTGATACTCGGTGGTAAAGGAAATAATCCGATATTTTATCGTTGAACGGCTTCAGCAAACATATCTTAACGACATGCCTGCCTATACCAGCGGAAATTGCGACAGTCTGCAGTTTGGCGGGGTTGAAACGCAAGAAAAACGGCGTCTTGACGCTGGGGGGGTGTCACGCGGCGCCGGGGCCGGCCGGCTGGCCCTGGGGAAGCAGGCCGTGCAGCGCCATGTCGAGGAAGGTGTCGAGGAAGGCCAGCGGTTCCAGTTCGGCGCGCGGGCAAGGGCCGACCGAATGCTTCCAGGTGATCAGCATCAGCACCGGCGCCATCAGCACCTGGTGCATCAGGTTGACGTCCATGGGACGGAATTCGCCGCGCGCCACGCCGCGCTCGAGCATGCCGGACATGGTGCGGGTGCCGCGGTTGATGACTTCTTCCTGGTAGAAAGCGGCCAACTCGGGGAAATTGTCGGCTTCGGCCATCACCAGCTTGATGATGCCCGAGGCCTTGGTCGCGCCCAGGCGCCGCCACCAGGAATGGATCAGGTGGCGCAACAGGTCGGCGCTGTGGCCGTCGAACTCGGCGATGGAGACTTCGGCCTCGCCGATGACAGGCACGATGCTGCTGCGCACCACCGCCTTGAACAGCTCTTCCTTGTTCTCGTAATATAAATAGAGGGTGCCCTTGGAGACCCCGGCGCGGCGCGCGACGTCTTCCAGGCGTGTGGCGGCGTAGCCACGTTCGACGAACAGGTCGATCGCTGCCTCCAGCAACTCCTGTGGCCGCGCATCTTTACGGCGCTCCCAGCGCGGCTTGGTGTCAAAAGGGCATGGCATGCTTCTGTCCGACAACTAACTGTTGAGTCAGCAAATATAGACCTGAGGATAAGGCCAGTCAAGGACATCCATGGCAAGGCGGTAGTATACTCGCAGGCTGCCCACGTTCTCCCCTGTCTGCCGATGTCCCCGCCCCTTTCCTTCAGCTGCCGCCCCGGCTGCGGCGCCTGCTGCACCGCACCATCGATCAGCTCGCCGATCCCCGGCATGCCAGACGGCAAGCCTGCCGGCGTGCGCTGCGTGCAGCTGGACGAGCGCGACGGCTGCCGCATCTTCGGCCAGCCGGGCCGCCCGCGCGTCTGCGCCAGCCTGCAGCCCTCGCAGGAGATGTGCGGCGCCTCGCGCGAACAGGCGATGTTTTATCTGTCGGAACTCGAACGCCTCACCGCCTAGCTCGCCGGATGCGCCGACATCTTGC
>Ga0308168_1003157_pt1 | contig 12904 bp, 5 predicted proteins | sample PhyCR2_FD_202133 | JGI IMG/M metagenome (GOLD analysis project Ga0308168, IMG submission 202133) | Phyllosphere microbial communities from UC Gill Tract Community Farm, Albany, California, United States - DLSLRC.R2 | ecosystem: Host-associated > Plants > Phyllosphere > Unclassified | place: USA... | reverse complement strand
GCACAACACCCTGGTGGGCCTGAACCTGCGCGACAAGATCAAGCTCGGCGCCAGCGGCAAGATCGTCAGCGCCTTCGACATCGCCAGCGTCCTGGCCATCGGCGCCGACTGGGCCAACTCGGCACGTGGTTTCATGTTCGCCATCGGCTGCATTCAGTCTCAGTCATGCCACACCAACAAATGCCCGACCGGCGTGGCGACTCAAGACCCGCTGCGTCAACGCGCCCTAGTGGTGCCGGACAAGGCCCAGCGCGTATTCAACTTCCACCGCAACACCCTGCACGCCCTGGCAGAAATGCTCGCCGCCGCAGGGCTGGAGCATCCATCGCAATTGTCGGCCAAGCACTTGGTACGGCGCATGTCGGCGACTGAGATCAAGCTGTTTTCACAGCTGCATGTGTTCTTGAAGCCCGGCGAGTTGCTCACTGGGGAAGTGAACGGCGAGTTTTATTCGCGGATGTGGCAGATGGCGCGGGCGGATAGTTTTGAGCCCCATGAAATCGCAGCGGCCTGAAGGACACCTAGCATGTTGAAAGTCATCGCTGAAGATTTTATCAAGCCCGAACATCTTGAAACCGTGCGCCCGTGGTACGCCGAACTGGTGGAAAAAACCCGCCAGGAACCGCTGTGCATCGCCTACGATTTGTTTGTCGATCAAAAAGACCCTGGGCACTTCGTCTTTATCGAACACTGGCCCGATCACAGCGCTGGATGCGCATTGCCAGACCGAGCACTTCACCCGTTTGGTACCGCAGATCAATGCGTATCAGGCCAAACCGTGCAGGGTCTTGCTGATGGAGGCTTTCTGAGAATACCCCGCCGGTCTGAAACGGGCGCGCACTGTCAATTCTGACAGTAGATGATTTTGCTCTGATGCAAAACACTTGAAGGCATCAACCCTACCCATGGACGGGTGAACCATGCCTCTACATTTTGCTTCATTGCTGCTCGCCTGCCTCCCGCTACTGGCGCTAGCCCAGGACGATCCGGTTGAACGCTTGCTGGCGCAAATGACCCTTGAAGAAAAAATTGGTCAGCTCAGCCAACTTGGCATCCAGACTACGCCAACCGGCCCCGTCATTGATCAAGGCACGCAAACACAGATGCCCGTCACCCTGGTGGGGTCGGTACTGGGGGCGAGTACCGCGCAACAGACCCGCCAGTTGCAAGAACAGGTAGTCAACGGCTCTCGCCTGCATATTCCCTTGTTATTCGCCTATGACGTGTTGCATGGTTTTCGGACGGTGTTTCCAGTGCCCTTGGCGCAAGCCTCAGCGTGGGACCCGGACCTGGCACAACGAACCGCACGCGCGGCAGCCGTAGAAGCCACCGCCAGTGACGTGCATTGGACCTTTGCGCCCATGGTCGACGTTACCCGTGACCCGCGTTGGGGACGCGTGGTGGAAGGCGCAGGTGAAGATCCGTTTCTGGGTTCTGCCCTGGCCGCTGCCCTCGTGCATGGCTTTCAGGGCGCAGGTGCCCCTGACGTCTCGTCGATGCTCGCGACGGCAAAACATTTCGTGGCCTACGGCGCTGCCGAAGGCGGTCGAGACTATAACGTTGCCGACCTGTCGGAACGTACCTTGAGAGAAGTGTACTTACCTCCCTTCCAGGCCGCCGTCGCAGCCGGCGTCGATGCAATCATGCCGTCCTTCAACGAGGTGGCCGGCATTCCCATGCACCGCCATACCGCCCTGCTGACCGGTCTGTTGCGCAAACAATGGGGGTTTACCGGCTTGCTGGTCAGTGATTTCAATGCTGTCTGGGAACTGGGCCCACAAGGCATTGCCGCCACGGCGGCCGACACCGCACGGCTGGCGTTCACTGCCGGGGTGGATATCGAGATGGCCAGTCAATCCTATCGCCAACACCTGCCGACGCTGGTGCGCAACGGTCAGGTATCGCGCAAAACTGTGGACGACGCCGTGCGTCGCGTACTCACGGCTAAGCAACGCCTGGGGCTGTTCGATGACCCCTATCGGTACAGCGACGAAGCCCGCGAGCGGGCCAGCCAGCTCACGCCCCAACACCGCGCCCTGGCTCGAGAAGCGGCGCAGAAATCCATCGTCTTACTGAAAAACAGCGGCACATTGCTGCCGCTTTCCAAACAGCCGGGCAAGGTCTTGGTTGTCGGCAGCCTCGCCTCGGACGCCAGCGCCACGATCGGCCCATGGGCCGGGGCCGGACGCGCCGAAGAGTCCGTCACTGTGCTGCAAGGTCTGCGCAATGCAGTCGCACCTGGCACCGAGATTGTTTACCTGCCCGGCGCCTCGCCCAGCAGCCCGCATATCCAAGATATCAAGCAGGTCGAACGTACTGCGCGTGAAAGCGACCTGCTCATCGCCGTGCTCGGAGAAACCGCAGAACAGAGCGGCGAAGCCCATAGTCGCGCCGAACTTGGCCTGCCGGGTGGGCAGAATGCGCTGCTAAGCACACTACTGAACACAGGAAAGCCGCTGGTCATCGTCCTGATGAACGGCCGCCCGCTGGTGCTCGATGAGTCAGTCCAACAAGCGCCCGCCTTACTCGAAACCTGGTTCCTGGGCAGCGAGACCGGGAATGCCGTGGCCGATGTGCTCTTTGGTGACGTAAACCCCAGTGGCAAGCTGCCAATGACGTTCCCACGTCATGTGGGCCAGATACCGATTTACTACGCGCATAAAAATACCGGCCGCCCACCCAGCGGTGATGGCAGTTACGCATCCGCCTACATTGATGTGCCCTGGACACCCCTGTATCCATTTGGCTTCGGCCTGAGCTACACCTCGTTCGTCTACTCCTCTCCTCGCCTGAGTAGCCCTCGACTGACCTCCACCCAGACGCTGGAGGTTGAAGTCACCGTCACCAATACCGGCAAACGCGCCGGTGATGAAATCGTCCAGTTGTACCTGCGCGATGATGTTGCCAGCGTCACTCGACCAGTGCGCCGATTACGGGGTTTTCGCAGAATTCATTTAGCACCGGGCGAAAGCCGCAGCGTGAGCTTTTCCCTGGGCCAACAGGACTTTGCCTTACTCGACGAGCATTTCTCGCCGAAGGTCGAGGCCGGCGGTTTTACCGTCTTCGTGGGGCCGGATTCGACGACTACCAACCAGGCGCATTTCGAGGTGAGCGATACGCGCCGGTTGCCTATTGCGGGGCAGTCTGTCCCACCGGCGTTGCCCAACTAAGCTGCCGAGCGGTTGTCGATTATTTGTTTACAGGCGAGAAATAGCGAAGCGACTTGAAGACTACCGCCTCAAAACATATGAGCCTGGCCAGTCAGCGGCGAGTTTATGCGGGCGTGGCCCATTGCGCGCGCAGTAAAACGCGCACCGTTTGCTCCTCGTTGAACAGTGGCACCACCAGCGAGATTTTCATTGTCCACGCTCGCGAAACACCACCCAGCGCGACAGCAAAAAACCGCACACCAGGCTGACCAGCGAAAACACCAGCACGGTGACAATCCCTGGCATACGCAGATGGTCGCCCAACCATCCCACAGCCAGGCTCAAGCCGCCCATGCAGGTCATGAACAGCAAGTAGCGGCCCAAGGAAACGGGGCTATCAAACGTAAAGAGGGCATTGATGTAAAACGAGAAGGAGGCTGCTACACAGAACGCCAGCAAATTACTCAGCGCCTGATTCAACTCAAACCCTGTCCGGAACATGAAAAACAGCTGCCAATGGATCACCGTATTGGCGATACCAATCAGCGTGTAGCTGGAGAATCCTTTCCAGAGTCGAGTCATGCTTCAGTCCTGTGCGGCTACGCCAAGCAAGCCACGGCTGCCAAACGCCGTCTACTGTCAACCTTGACAGGTACCCCAAGCCCAATTGAGACATTCAGCAATACCCAGCCTTTGCAATTGCTTACAAATACCGCCAACCTGCGCCCGCCCGACGTGCGGCGACGCCCGCGCGCACCTATCGTCATTCAACTACTTGTTCAAGAGCCCGCTGCCATGCTGAACGGACGCGACCCGCGCATCGATTTTTTTCGGGGCCTGGCGTTGATCTTCATTTTCTGGGATCACGTGCCCCACAACCCCTTGGCCAATGTCACCGTGCAGAACTTCGGGTTCAGTGACGCCGCAGAAATCTTCGTGTTTCTGGCCGGCTACGCAGCCGTGCTGGCTTACGGCAAGATTCTGCAGCGCGATGGCTATCTCTTCGCCTGCCTGAAAATCCTGCGTCGGGTGTGGACGCTCTACGTGGCGCATATTTTCCTGTTGGCGCTGTTGATGGGCATCGTGATTTTCGCCAACAGCCATATCGAGACCCGCGACCTGGTGCAGGAGATGGGCCTGGAATATTTCCTCACCAATACCCAGCAGGCCTTGCAGGATGAACTGCTGCTGCGCTTCAAGCCCAACCTCACCGACCCGTTGCCCTTGTACATCGTGCTGATCCTGAGCCTGCCGCTCACCCTGCCGCTGCTGGTGTATGTGCCCAACGTGATGGTGGCGATCTCGGTGGCGGTGTACCTGCTGGCGCCCTGGCAGGGCTGGAATTTGCCCGCGAGCAACGGCGGGGTGTGGTACTTCAACCCCATCACCTGGCAATGCTTGTTCATCCTCGGCGGCGCAGCCGCGTTGCGCTCACCCAGCCCGGCCGAAGCGCGGCCGTTGCTGCGCCAACCCTTGTTTGTGGCCGCTGCGCTCTACGTGTTGGTGACCTGTGTGATCACCCTGTCGTGGCGCTGGCCCGAGGTGCATGACGCCTGGATGCCACGCGTCATTGGCGGATGGCTGTACCCCATCAGTAAAACCGACCTGTCGCCGGTGCGCCTGCTGCACTTCCTGGCCCTGGCCTACGTGACCGCCAAATTGCTCCCCGACGTCGGCTGGACAAAGCAGTGGCTGGCCCTGCAACTGGCGCGGATGGGGCGTTACTCCCTGGAAGTGTTTTGCCTGGGCGTGGTGCTGGCGCCACTGGCCGACATGCTCAATGCCATGGCGGGCGACAGCGTGGCGATCAAGTTATCCACCGCCTTGGCCGGTGCTGTGTTGATGGGCGTATTGGCCGCCTGGCTGGACCTGAACAAGCGCCTGGACCAACGCTACGCCAACCGCGCCGTCGTCGCGACTACATAGTTAGCGACGCCGCCGGACACCGGGATGGTTCCATTTGCCTTTGCACCCTACAGTCAAAGGAAATGGCGCCATGCCCACTCAGTTACGCCTCAACGGCTTATCCGGCAACCTGCAAGACAGCGAGTCCTGGAACCGGCAACAAGCCCTGGAGATGATCCGCCAGACCGTCACTCAAAGCCTGGCCAGCCTTACCCCGGAACAACAACGAACGTACCTGAGGCTGCAACGCGAGGCGCACGCCGCATTGACGGCGGTTGACAACGCAAACACCGCGTTGATCAATACCTTCAAGACTCAGGGCCTGGCACGCCTGCGCGAAAAGCTCGGCGGCCAGGACCCGGAAAAGGTCTTGCTGCACACCCGCTACTTGGAGCCGGTCACCCCGCCCCTGCCGTGGGAACCACGCAGCAGTAACGTCAACGATCAGCGCCAGGGGCGCTTTCGCCGCGCCTATGACGAATGGAAATACCGTCCTCATCTATCGACAATGTCCCTGTGGGAGGCCGCCTGCCTGAACTTCGGCTACGCCACCCAGACGCCTCAGACCTCCGGGCATACCTTCGTCGATGCCACCTACCTTTCCGGCAATGACGACCCAAGCCTGACTGTCGAAACCTTCGTCCAGATCACCCGCGAGCTGGACCTGGGAGGCGAACTGCAAGGCGTGCTCACCGCGCAACTGGGCAGCGGTGGCAGCCTGTACACCTTGCTGCGCACCAGCGCACGCGCCTGCCTGCGTTTCGAGGCCCTTGAGGCGTATCGAAACCGCAGCAGCAGCGGCCTGACCCTGGCCCTTTACCAGACGCTGACCCAGGCCATCGACAGCGACGAGCCCTATCCCTCAATCGAACGAATGGCGATGAGCAAACCCTCAGGCATATTTCCAGAGGTGACCCTTGCACCACCCGCCACCGCTGTGCCGCTGCCGCTGTTGCTGATTCCCGTGGGCAGCCTGGGGGTGGTTTCCTATTTCCCCTTCCGCCCCGAGGGAGCCCTGCGTTATCACCCCGATGCGAGCAGCGCCAATGCGCAGTTTGTGGCGCAACTCAAAGACAGTCATCGCAAGCACGACCTGGGATGGTTTGCTCGCCAGTTACCGCTGGTTGAACTCAACGAATTCAAGCGTCTGCTCCACGAGGAACAGCGCCCGCCAGGCTTGTCTGCCGCCGCTTCTTTCCTGTACGACAGCCTCCATTACCTGTTCCCGGAAAGCACCCTGAGCGACCTGCGCTTCAGTGCATTGCCCAAGCGCTCACGCCACGCTTCGCTGGTAAACACCTTGACCGGTTCGCTGGTTCAGCAGTTCCAGGCCAACCTGGCGACACTGGCTCAAAGCCGCGCAGACCGGGACGTGCAAGCTGTGATTGATGGCGCCGCAGCCATTGCCGCCGAAGTCCTGGAGCTATTGCTTACCCCCGTGCCGGGAGGCGTGACCGGCATGACCAGGATCATGCAGGTGGCAGTGTTCGGTAGCCTGGGCCACAGCATCATCCAAGGCGTGAACGAAGCGCTCAAGGGTGAGGCCGCCAACTTTGCCGCGGCCATGGGGGATGTCGCCGACCTGGCAGTTAACGGCCTGCTGACTTCCACCGCCGGCAGCATTCATCGCCGGCGCATGAACGCACTGCTCGACCATCTGGGCAACCCGCGCAAAGTGATACGCAGCGATGGCACTCACACGCTGTGGAAACCGGATATCAGCCCCTATGCAATCCTCGATCAGCACCTACTCGACGGCCAGGTAGCCAACACCCAAGGCATCTATTCGCTGCGGGAAAAACACTACGCATGGCTGCGGCACACCGAGCAAAAACATGTGGTGGAGGTTGGCTACGACAGCAGCCTCATGCGCTTCGTACTCAAGAATGATCATCGCGGCGGCTTCGCACCGCCCATCGTGTACGACCCACACTTGGGCGCGTGGACGCTGGACTTGAACAACGCACACACCCTGAGCAACGTACAGTTGGCCGAACGCATGTTGCCCAACGGCTCGACCGCCGTGCCCGCTCAAGCCATGGAGACTTTGCTGCGCAGCACAGCCACCACGCGCAGCACCCTGGATGCCATCTGGCAGGGCCAAGCCACGCCGGTCAACCTCGTCGAAGGGGTGCGCCGGTTGCAAGCCGACCGGGTGATCGAGCAGCTCATCACGCAGTTCCATCGCCGCGGACACATGCCGCCCCACGCCGACGGCGCGGTGTTGTGCCTGCTGACCCAATTGCCGGAATGGCCGACCGGCGCCTTGATCAACGTGCACACTGCCGACGGCTCGTTGAGCGAAACCTACGGCGCCATTGAACAGCACGCCCCGGCGACCACACTCATCAGCCTCAAGCGCCGTGACGATGGCACTTACACCGGCCTCGATGGGCGCCCTGATACCGATGAGCAACTGCTTGGACTGATCCTGCGCCAGCAACCACCGGGCTCCGTACTGGGCAAAGCTGGCAGCCCGCATTTGACTACCGCCCAGCGCACTGCGCGCCTGCGCGTGCAGATCAGCGCCCTGGTCCAGACACGACGCATGGACCTGTTCCAGGCCCTGACTCGTTATGCCGGCTATGCCAGGTATGAAGTGCCAGTGGGCCAAGCGGCGCGCGACTTGCTACCTATCAAGGTGGCGCAGCCGTTGGTAATCGTCACGCCGCTGCTGCGCAAACTCCATGAGCTGTACCCACCGCTCACCCCGGCCAACGTTGCGCAACTGCTGGAACACCAACCGCTCACCCCATCGCAACAAACACGTTTCCTGCACGACGCCAGCCTGCCCACCGCGACCCGGCAACTGCTGGAACAACACCGCACCGCCTTGCGCATCGACGCCGCCATCGACGGCCTGTACCACCCACGCCCGTTCAACCCGGACAACGATCAATGGGCCAGGGAGTTCGCCTCAAGCCTGCTGCGCAAGTGGTTCAACCGCCACTTCGTAGTGACCGAAATGGTCAATGGCACGCCGCCCAATCGCTATGTCTCCAGCAGCCCGGACGACACCACCGTGGAGCTGCTGCATTACGGCGAGGGCCGCTACGAGGCGTACGACATGCGCAATGCCGGCTCCATTGCGGTGTCGCCGGCCATCGACAGTTTCTACCTGGCAATCGGTTCGGTGTTGCAACCCCATGAACGCACCCGCCTGGGCATGAATGCCGACACCGACGCCAAGGGCTTGCGTAAAACCCTGGGGGACCTGATGAGCGCGCAACGCAGCCCCGAAGGCTATGTCAGCCTGCTCAACGGCTCCCTGGGTCAATACGAACAATCTCTGGTGTTGCCGGCTGAACTCCAGGCCAATGCCGAGGGCATCTATGCGTGGCAGGATCAACAACTGATCAGCCTCTACGGCTCGTTGTATCCGATCACGTTTGACGAACAACGGCTCAAATGGCGACTCAAGCACCCCCAGAAAGTGGGGGTCGATACCCCGCTGCTCGAACATAACCGGCACGGCGCCTGGCGCTTGGCGAGCGAAGACCCGATGAGCTGGGATGATCACCGTTTGCTCTATCGTCTCGGGCCTGAAAACGCCCATGTCGACCAGCCCACCTCGGCGCGCATACTCGCCATTACCGACACGCCGGCCCGAGCCCTGCGCGAGGTGCACAGTGCTGGCCTGCCGCCTCCGCCGCTGCTGGAGGACACCACCAAGCGCGTAGGCATCGAGCGGCAGATTTTGCATTTCATCCAGGCGATGACCACCGCATCGGCCCGCCATAACGCCCGGCCTACCCTGCAGTTGATGCTGTTGAGTTTACTGCCTGGCTGGCCCGACAGCCATGCGTTGCAAGTGGTGGATAAACGCAATCAGGTGTTGGTCCAGTACCCCGCCAAGGTCAAGGCCCCCGTGCAAATCATTCGTGTATCCCAAGGCAATGCGCGTGGCACCACGCCGATTTACGATGCGGCGCTCAACGACACCTTGGTTCAAGCACTGTTGGGGGAGCTGCCCGCCACCGTCGAAGAGCGCCAGTTCAAGCTGGCCAAACGCATCGCCGAATACGCCTATCGCGAAAGAGCCCAACTGTTCGAGCAGTTCTACGCGCAAAGCGAGCAGCCTGGCACGCTGCTGGAAACGCGCCTGAAACAGCATCATCCGCAACTGCCTGTGAGCGCCGTCCGAGCCATCCTCGGCCAGGCTACGATCAAGGAGCAACGCCAACTGCAGGACAAAAACCAGGTCGGCCTGCGCCTGGCTGAACAGGCGCGCCTGACCGCCCACGACCTGCGCTTGAACCGCGCCTACGAGGGCCTGTACCTGACCACTCTGATGAACCCCGACAGCGACACCATCACCTTGCATATGCTCAAGTCACTCAACGGCTGGCCTGCACAGTTGCGCCTGGACATCCACGAGGACACCGACACCGGGCGCCTGCTGGAAAGTGGCGGGCACCTCACCGGCACCGACCGCCGCGCCCTCATCCGGGTGGGTGGCCGTTATCGTGCCCTCGACCCGCAAGGCCGCACACTCAACGATCCAGCCGACAGCACTGGCGACCTGCTGAGCGCCATTGTCCTGCTGCTGTCACCCAGCGAATGTACAGCGTTGGGCATGGCCGATCGGTTCGACCTGGCCACACTGCAATCACGCGTTGCAGACCTGGCGCTGAACCAACGCGTGGCGATCAAGCGGTTGCTCGACCTGCCCGCGATACCGCCATGGTTGCAACCGCCGATGAAGGTGGACAGCTCATTCGTGGCCTATCCACTTTCACTGCAAAACCTCTGGCCGTTCCGTGGCCCGAGGACTGCGGACCTGGTGCGTAAGGTACAAAAACTCTATCCCAGCTTCAGCGTGGAACAGGCCGAGCTATTGATCGAATCACTGGACTTGTCGGCCCCCGCCACCCTGCTGGAACTGGAGCGCCGCGAAGCCGAATACGCCACCCTGGACCACGGCCTGACGCGCTGGGCCGAAACCCTGCAGCCCATCGACGACCCGGCCACCGATCCTATGGGGTTGAACCTGGGGCGGCGGCGCTACCTGGCCCAGCATATCCGCCAAGCCTGGCGCCATGAAACCCCTAGATCGCGCAGCTATGATTTCTTCGAACGCCATTTCTTACATCTGCAATTGGAAGACAACAATCTGCCCGATGCTGATTTCATCCTCGGCACTCGAGGCTTTGAACACATCGAAGACCTGCACATCTCGGGCAATACATTCCCGGCGACCGGCAATGCCTTCCTCAGCCGCTTTGCCAACCTGCGTCAACTGAACATCGACTGCCTGCTCAGCGAGTTACCAACGCAAATAACCGAGATGCGCCATCTGGAAGTACTCAACCTGGGCGGCAACTACATCACCCTGGACGCAGACGCACGCCAACGCCTGGCGCAAATGACCTCGCTGCGCGAATTGAACCTGAACGACAACCCTCTGGGCCTGGCACCGGATGTCAGCGCCATGGACCAGTTGCGCATCCTTAACCTGCGCAATACCCAGATCGACCAGTGGCCCTTGGGAGCCGACGACAGGCCCGTCCTGAACCGCCTGTTACTCCAGGAAAACCGCCTGACTACCTTGCCGAACACGCTGTTCCAGCCCGGACGCAGAGTTCAGGTGAACCTGGATATCCAGTTGCATGACAACCCACTGGATGCCGAGACCCTCGCCCGCATCGGAGCGCACGCCAACCGTACCGCCGCCCTGGGTGGCCCTCTGCCAGGCATCACACACCAACCGCCCCGCGAAGCAGACTTTGCCAATTGGCTGAGTGGCGTACCGGTTGAGCAACATGTGCAGCGCCGTACCCTGTGGGACCAATTGCTGTCTATCGAAGAGCCTAGCCCGGATGATGCGTTCCGGGTACTGCGGGATTTGACCCAGGCGTATGCCTACAGCAATACATCGGCACGCCCCGCCTTGACTGAAAGGGTCTGGAAGCTGCTGGAGGCGATGGGCAACTCCACGCAGTTGCGTAACGAAGTCTTCCTTAACACCTATTTGGCCGGCACCTGCGGCGACGGTGCGTTGCTGACGTTCATCGACATGGAAATCACCCACCTGCGCCACATCGCCAAGGTGCAGCCCGCCACGCTGCAAGCCAGTCGTGATCTGATGGATTTGGCCAACCGCGTGTTTTTCTTGCGTGAGCTGGATCAATTCGCCGACGAGCACATATTGGCGCTGCGTGCCGCCGGAAAAGAACCGGACGATGTGGAAGTCAAGCTACACCTGCGCATCGCCCTGGCCGAGGAATTCAACTTGCCGATCGGGCCTGAGGAAATGCTGTACTCAGCAGAGCGATGGGTGAAGCCACAGGACATACGCCGCGCACGCCAGAAGCTGCAACGGCTAAAGGCCAGCGATGCGGCAATCAACGCGCTGATGACCGAGCCGTTCTGGATCGAGTTCATGGCCCGCCATTTACCCGAGCCCTTTGCAACGATCAGCGCCACGACGCGCCATAAGATCGAGAGGTTGAATCGGGAAGAGTCGGACCGACGCTCGGACCTTTATCTGGAGCGTCGCCAGGCCATCATCGATGAAGAAAAAGACGAGTTGGCGCGGCTGGTACGCCAACTGACCCTGGCTGTGCAGGCCGCAAAAACAACCTCCTGAAGGCCGAAACCGCCTGTCTTCCTGTAGGAGCGGGCTTGCCCGCGATAGCGGTGTGTCAGTCACTGAATCTTTAACTGAACCACCACATTCGCAGGCAAGCCAGCTCCCACACTGGTTATGTATGGCCCACAGGATCAACGCCTGGCACCGATCACCTGTGGGAGCGGGCTTGCCCGCGATAGCGGTGTGTCAGCCACTGAATCTATGACTGAACTGCCGCTATGACAGGCAAGCCCGCTCCCACATTTAGACGGAGCGGCTCGCGCCGCTGTTGGCGACGGCGGGCTGCAACTTGAACGCGTAGTACAACACGGTCAACAACACCAGAAACGCAGGCCCTACATACAGCGCCACACGGGTCTCGGGGAAGTACGCCATCAGGCCCACCACCAGCACTAGGAACGCCAGCGCCAGGTAGGAGCTGACTGGGTACAGCCACATGCGGTACTTGAGGCCCGCTTGCTCGGCCGGGCTCAGGCCTTTGCGGAATTTGAGCTGAGCCAGCAGGATCATCAGCCAGGTCCAGATCGCGCCGAAGGTGGCGATGGAGGTCACCCACACGAACACCTGGTCCGGCACCAGGTAGTTGAGCAGTACGCCCAGCAACAAGGCAAAGATCGACAACAGCAACGCTTTGCGTGGCACGCCGTTACTGGAGGTGGTGCCGAACGTCGCAGGCGCCTGGCCGTTCTGCGCCAGGCTGTAGAGCATGCGCCCGGTGCTGAAGATGCCGCCGTTGCAGGACGACAACGCGGCGGTGATCACCACGAAGTTGATAATGCCCGCAGCGGTCTTGATGCCCAGGCGCTCGAAGGTCATCACGAACGGGCTACCCTGGGTGCCGATTTCATTCCATGGGTAGATCGACAGGATCACGAACAACGCGCCCACATAGAACAGCAGGATGCGCCAGAACACCGAGCCGATGGCACTGGGAATGGTCTTCTGCGGGTTGCGCGCTTCACCGGCGGTGAGGCCGATCATCTCCACGCCCAGGTAGGCGAACATCACCATCTGCAACGACATTAACACGCCCTGCACGCCGTTGGGCATGAAGCCGCCGTGGGTCCAGAGGTTGGAAATGCCCAGTGCCACGCCGTCATTGCCGAAGCCGAAGGCGATGATGCCCACGCCGCCGATCACCATCGCAATGATGGTGACGATCTTGATCAACGCGAACCAGAACTCGAACTCACCGAACGCCTTGACTGCGATGAGGTTGATGGTGCCCATGCTGATCAGCGCCGCCAGGGCCCAGATC
>Ga0308168_1003155_pt1 | contig 12912 bp, 12 predicted proteins | sample PhyCR2_FD_202133 | JGI IMG/M metagenome (GOLD analysis project Ga0308168, IMG submission 202133) | Phyllosphere microbial communities from UC Gill Tract Community Farm, Albany, California, United States - DLSLRC.R2 | ecosystem: Host-associated > Plants > Phyllosphere > Unclassified | place: USA... | reverse complement strand
CCTCTTGGAGATCGGCGCTGAGCCGGAAGATGCGCTGCCACAAGCGACCGGCGGTCCTCGGACAGAAATGCATGGGCCGTGGCATTAATCCGTTTATGAACATCGCCGCCATTTTAGCGCCGTGACTATGGTTGAGTAAGCCCGCTATCGACCCAAAGCAGTCATTAGATTCATCACGACCTGACATGCTGTTCGACCCAACATGCTTCTTAACAACATTGATGGTTTTGACAACAAAGCCTAAATTTTTTTTGGTCTAGCCGGCTCAGTGTGTTCTATAGGCAATGAATTTCTAGTCAGCTAGATCACAAACTGACAATGATGTACTGCGAAGCTATCGGTCCGCGTAGGATTTCGCTTACAATTCATCTTCAATAAGGTTAATCACTAGTCTGGATGCTGATGACTTCTCGATCATTTCAATACCGATAATTTTCTCAATGATGCACGAAAACAATGTCAATGAAGAGCCGTCAGACCTTCCGTTGTATGTAAAGGAAATTCAGGCGATTGGCTCCGTACCTCAAATCCTTGATACTGTTGCCAACCTTACTGGTCTAAGTTTTGTCGCAGTAGCCCACGTCTCTGAAAAATTGTGGACGATCTGTGCAATGCGTGACAGGCTAGACTTGAAATTGAATGTGGGTGACTATCTAAAAGTTTCCTCGACATTGTGCGAAGAAGTACGTGACAGCGGCAAATCTATAATCATTGATCATGTCGATAAAAGTGATATTTATCGGGATAATCATGTGGCAGCAGCTTTTAATTTTCAAAGTTATTTTTCAATTCCTATTTTTCGCCCCGATGGTGCATATTTCGGTACTCTGTGCGGACAAGATCCTAAGCCGTCTTCATTATCAGCGCCAGCAATCACTTCGATGTTAGAGCTATTTGCTGAGCTGATTGCAAAGCACTTAGAAATAGAGCGCGAACATCAGGATATAAAACGTCAGCTGCTAACAGAGACTGAGACGTCGGAATTGCGAGAGCAATTTATTGCAGTGCTTGGTCACGATTTACGTACACCTCTAAGTGCGTTACAAAACGGCGTCGAACTAATGCGGTTAAAGTTTCCTAATCCGGTTCCCTTGCCTGTAGTAGAACGTATGCACCGTAGCATTGGTCGTATGAATGCCATGGTTGATGATGTTGTGGATTTTACGCGAGGCCGTATGGGGGGTGGAATTAGTACAGATTTATCTGAACAGAGCGATATATCCGTACAGCTCAATCAAATAATCGACGAACTCTGCAATCTCCACCCAGAACGAAGAATTGTGAGAAACATACAGTCGAACTTGGCTCTATTTTGTGATGTCGGACGTTTAGGTCAATTACTATCCAATTTATTAAAAAATGCGATAGTTCACGGCGACGCCGATAAGCCCATCACAGTAGATGTTACCAAGCACACTCAAATCTTGATCATCGAAGTCGGCAATTATGGGAAACATTTATCAAGCGATCTAATAACGCTACTTTTTAAACCTTTCATGCGAATTCCATCAGATGGTAAGCATCAAGGCCTAGGGCTGGGCTTATTTATCGTCAAAGAAATTGCTGAGTCTCATGGTGGGGAAATGAAAGTAATTTCGGAAAACGGTCTAACTAGATTTCAGTTCAGTATGCCTGTTGCAGGAGAGTAATATTTTCCGATTGTAGTTTTTACATTTTTTATATCGTATGCAAGATGGAGTAGGGGAATACGTGTGACTGCTCTTGGCCGATAGCGGACGGTGAGTACGGCTCACTGCACGAGCTTCATGCCATCAGAGCAAGAACGGGCTTTATTAGGCGCCTCAATCCTTTCCCGCCCCTGTCGTACGCACATGCTTAGACGCTTTTCGTTTTAGCGTTTAACAAATATGCAAGCCCGAATATCTTCGTTCACGCACCGACAGCCGTTTGCAATACTGGCTGCCATTGCTGACCTGGATATTCACCATGCACCTGGCATTTCCCGCTGCGCCCACCGAGTTTGATCCGATCGCCGCCGCCGACAGGCTGGCGGAACGCCTGGCCACTACCGCGGTGGAGCGCGACCGCATCGGCGGCCATGCCGCCGAAGAGCGCGAATGGATCCGCGAGTCAGGGCTGCTGGCGCTGTCGGTCCCGGCCGAATTCGGCGGCCTCGGCGCCGACTGGCCCACGGTCTACCGGACCGTACGCATCGTCGCCCGCGCCGACAGCGCACTGGCACACCTTCTGGGTTTTCACCACCTGCAGCTCGCCGGCATCCAGCTGTATGGCAGCAGCCAGCAGCAGCGCCGCCTGCTGACCGACACAATCGCTACCAACGCCTTCTGGGGCAATGCACTAAACCCGCTCGACAAGCGCCTGGTCGGCGTGCCCTCGGCCGGCGGCTACCTGCTGAACGGGATCAAGAGCTTCGCCTCGGGCTCGGTCGGGTCCGACTGGCTCACGATCTCGGCCTGGGACCCGCTGGCCGCCGCGCCGCTGATCGCGGTGCTGCCGACGCGCCAGTCCGGCGTCGAAGTGCAGGCCGACTGGGATGCCTTCGGCCAGCGCCAGACCGACAGCGGCAACGTCCGCTTCAACAACGTCACGCTGAGCGACGACCTGGTGCTGCAGCAGGCCGGCCGCGCCGCCAGCCCGCAGGCGACCTTGCGCTCGCAGGTGGCGCAGCTGGTCGTGACCAACCTCTACCTCGGCCTGGCGGAAGGCGCGCTGGCCGCCGCGCGCGGCTACCTGCGCGACGAAGCGCGCCCGTGGTTCGCATCCGGCGTGGAAAACGCCGTCGACGATCCCTTCATCCAGCACCGCTTCGGCGAATTCCATTTGCTGGTGCGTCCGGCCCAGCTGTTCGCCGACGAGGCGGCGCGCCAGCTCGATGCCGCCTTCCGGCGCGGCGCCGGCTTGAGCGCGCCGGAGCGTGGCGAGGTGGCGGTGGCCGTGGCCGAAGCCAAGGTGCTGGCGCACCGCGCCTCGATCGAGATCGGCAGCCAGCTGTTCGAGCTGACCGGCGCCCGCTCCACCTCCGCCCGCTTCGGCTTCGACCGCTTCTGGCGCAACGCCCGCGTGCACACGCTGCACGATCCGGTCGACTACAAGCTGCGCGACCTGGGCCGTTACGCGCTCGACGGCCGCCTGCCGGAACCGACCGCCTATTCCTGAGCACTGCCATGCATACCGAAGCCGAGCCGCTGATCCGCCTCGAAGGCATCGCCAAATCCTTTGCCGCCCCCTTTCATGCCAATGGCGAGCGCTACGCCGCGCTGCGCGACGTCACGCTGCAGGTCGAGCGCGGCGACATCTTCGGCATCGTCGGCCGCAGCGGGGCCGGCAAGTCGACGCTGCTGCGCATGATCAACCTGCTGGAAACGCCGGACGCCGGGTCGGTGTTCGTCGCCGGCCAGGACCTGACCCGCCTGAGCCGGCGCGGCCTGCGCCTGGCACGGCGCAACATCGGCATGATCTTCCAGGGCTACAACCTGCTGCAGAACCTGGACGTGCACGCCAACGTCGCCTTCCCGCTGCGCCTGCACGGCCTGCTGAATGCGCCGCGCCTGGAACGCCGGGTGCGCGAATGCCTCGACCTGGTCGGCATCGGCGACAAGGCGGCCAGCTATCCGGCCCAGCTGTCGGGCGGCCAGAAGCAGCGCGTGGCGATCGCGCGGGCGCTGGCCAGCCAGCCGGACATCCTGCTGTGCGACGAGCCGACGTCGGCGCTCGACGCCGAGACCACGCGCGGCCTGCTGGCCACGCTGCGCGAGGTGAATGCCAGCCTGGGCGTCACCATCGTCATCGTCAGCCACGAATTGCCGGCACTGGGTGCGCTGTGCAAGCGCGTCGCGGTGCTGGAAGACGGCCGCGTGGCCGAGCAGTTCGACCTGGCCGACTCCAGCACGCCGCGCCTGACCGCGCTCGGGCGCGAACTGGCCTTCCACGGCACCGAGGCAGGCGCCGCCTTGCAGGGAGCGCTGCATGCCTGACACCTCGATCCTCGACAAGTTCATCACGTTGCTGCCCGAACTGCTGGCCGCCCTCGGCCAGACCCTGACCATGCTCGGCATCGGCCTCGGCGCGGCGCTGCTGCTGGGCGGCCCGCTCGGCATCCTGCTGTTCCTGGTCGGCGACGGCCAGTCGCTGCAAAACCGGACCTTCGCCGCGGTGCTGGGCTGGGTCGTGAACACGGTCCGCTCCTTCCCCTTCATCATCCTGCTGGTGGCGCTGGTGCCCTTCACGCGCGCCATCACCGGCAGCTCGATCGGGCCGCTGGCGGCGGCGGTGCCGCTGTCGGTGGCGGCGATCCCGTATTTCGCGCGCCTGGTCGAACAGACGCTGCGTGAGGTGCCGCGCGGCGTGATCGAGGCGGCCGAAGCGATGGGCGCCTCCGAGCTGCAGATCGTGACCCGTGTGCTGCTGGTCGAAGCGCGCGCCGGCCTGGTGCTGGCGTTGACCGTCCTGGCGATCAGCTTCCTGTCATATTCGGCGGTGGCGGGCGTGGTCGGCGGCGGCGGCATCGGCGACCTGACGATTCGCTACGGCTACTACCGCTTCGAGACCGACGTCATGGTGTTCACGGTGGCGCTGCTGATCGTGCTGGTGCAGCTGATCCAGTTCGCCGGCACACGGGTGGCGCGCCGGCTCGACAAACGCTGATGCATTCATATCAATAAGAAGGAAGCACATGAAGATTCCACGCCGCGCCGCGCTGGCGCTCCTGCTGGCATTCGGTTGCAGCCTGCAGGCCGGGGCAAAAGACCCGAAACAGATCGTGATCGGCACCAGCGCCGGCCCGTACGCCGACCAGGTCAAGTTCGGCATCAAGCCGATCCTGGAACGCCAGGGATGGCAGGTCAAGGTGGTCGAGTTCAACGACTACATCCAGCCGAACTTCGCGCTGGCCGAGGGGTCGCTCGACGCCAACGTGTTCCAGCACATCGTCTACTTGAATAAATTCTCGCGCGACCACAAGCTGGCACTGTCCGAACTGGTCACGATCCCGACCGCGCCGATCGCGATCTACAGCCGCAGGCACCGCAGCCTCGACGAGGCGCGCGCCGGCAGCACGGTGGCGCTGCCGAACGACCCGACCAACGGGGCGCGCGCCCTGGTCATGCTCGAGCAGATGGGCTGGATCCAGCTGCGCCCGAACACCGATCCGGTCAAGGCATCGGAGCGCAACGTCGCGCGCAACATCCGCGGCGTGAAGCTGCTGCCGCTGGAAGCCGCCCAGCTGCCGCGCGCGCTGCAGGATGCCGACTATGCCTTCGTCAACGGGAATTACGCGCTGGCCTCGGGCCTCAAGCTGACCGAGGCGCTGCGCACCGAAAAGATCTCGCGCAACTACGTCAACGTGGTGGCGGTGCGCAGCGCCGACCTGGACAAACCCTTCGCACGCGACCTGGCCGCGGCCTACCGCTCGCGCGACTTCCTTGCCTGGACCGAACAGCACAACGCCGGCTACGCCAAGACCGACTACCAGCTGGCCATGCTGGCCCAACGCGCAAAATAAGCACCGGATAATCGAGCCAATGAGCAAGCCGATCCGCTTCAACGCCTTCCAGATGAACACCGTGGGCCACCAGTCGCCCGGCCTGTGGACCCATCCGCGCGACACCAGCATGCGCTACAAGACCGCCGCCCACTGGGTCGAACTGGCGCAGCTGCTGGAACGCGGGCGCTTCGACGCCCTGTTCCTGGCCGACGTGCTGGGCATCTACGATGTCTACGAGGGCAGTCCCGACGCCGCGCTGCGCAATGCGGTGCAGGTGCCACTGGCCGACCCGCTGGCGCTGGTGCCGCTGCTGGCCCACGCCACCGAACACCTCGGCTTCGGCGTCACCGCCGCCCTCACCTACGAGCATCCGTACACCTTTGCGCGCCGCATGTCGACGCTCGATCACCTGAGCGGCGGCCGGGTCGGCTGGAACATCGTCACCGGCTACCTCGACAGCGCCGCGCGCAACCTCGGCCAGACCCGGCAGCTGGGCCACGACGAACGCTACGACCTCGCCGACGATTACCTGGAAGTGGTCTACAAGCTGTGGGAAAAGAGCTGGGACGACGATGCCGTGGTGGCGGACAAGGTGGCAGGCGTGTACGCCGACCCGGCCCGGGTCCACGCCATCCATCACCGGGGCCCGCACTACACCGTGCCCGGCATCCACCTGTGCGAACCCTCGCCCCAGCGCACGCCCTTCCTGTACCAGGCCGGCACCTCGCCGCGCGGCCTCGCGTTGGCGGCGCGCCATGCCGAGGCGACCTTCGTGGCGGGCCCCAGCAAGCAGGTGGTGAAAAAGTACGTCGACGCCACCCGCAACGCGGCCCGTGCCGCCGGCCGCGATCCGGATGAACTGCTGGTGTATGCGCAGGCGCTGATCGTCACCGCGCCCACCGCCGCCGAGGCCCAGGCCAAGTACCAGGATTACCTCGAGCACGTCGACGTGGAAGCCGCGCTGGCGCTGCTGTCCGGCTGGACCGGGGTCGACTTCGCGCGCCTGCCGCTGGACGCCAGCGTCGAGTACATCGACACCGACGCCGGCCGTACCGCCCTCGCTTCGCTCAGCGCCGCCGACCCGGAGCGCACCTGGACCGTGCGCGAGGCGGCGCGCTTCATCGGCCTGGGCGGCCGCGGCCCGGTGCTGGTGGGCGATCCCGGGCAGGTGGCCGACCAGCTCGACGCCTGGCAGGAAGCGACCGGCGCCGACGGTTTCAACCTCGCTTTTGCCGTGGCCCACGAATCGATGCGCGACGTGGTCGAGCTGGTGGTGCCGGAGCTGCAGCGCCGCGGGCGCTACCGCACCGATTATCCCGGCGGCACCCTGCGCAGCCAGTTGCTGGGCCGGGGCGATCGATTGGCGCCGCACCATCCCGGGCAGCGGGTCAGCATCGTGCCGCAGCAATCGGCCGCCTGAACAGGTTTTTAGCTAACAAGAAAGGAAAAGTGTGAAACGCCGTACCTTGCTCCAACTTGCCGCCGCCGGCGCCGCCGCCGCCACCCTGCCGCGCCTGGCCGCTGCCGCGCCGCTGGAAGAAATCCGCCTCGACTACGCCTATTATTCGCCTACCAGCCTGGTGCTGCGCCGCTTCGGCTGGCTTGAACAAGCCTTCAAGGCCGACGGCACCACCGTCAAATGGGTGTTCAGCGCCGGCAGCAACCGCGCGCTGGAATACCTGAACGGCAACAGCATCGACATCGGTTCCTCGGCCGGACTGGCCGCGCTGCTGGCGCGCGCCAACGGCACGCCGATCCGCGCCCCCTACATCTTTTCGCGGCCCGAGTGGACCGCGCTGGTGGTGCCGAAGAATTCCCCGATCCGCACCCTGGCCGACCTGAAGGGCAAGAAGATCGCCGCCACCAAGGGCACCGATCCCTACCTGTTCCTGCTGCGTTCCCTGCAGGTGGCCGGCCTGAAACGCGCCGACATCGAGCACGTCAGCCTGCAGCACGCGGACGGGCGCACGGCGCTGGAACAGGGCAAGGTCGATGCCTGGGCCGGCCTCGACCCGCACATGGCCGCGAGCGAGCTGGAAAGCGGCGCGCGCCTGCTGTACCGGAATGTCGCCTTCAACACCTACGGCTTCCTGAACGTGCGCGAGCAATTCCTGGCCAGCCATCCGAACGAGACCGCGCGCGTGATCCAGGCCTATGAAAAGGCGCGCGCCTGGGTACGCGCCAACCAGACCGAGGCAGCAAAGATCCTTTCCGAGGAAGCCAAGGTATCGCTGCCGGTGGCGCTGCTGCAGATCAAGCTGCGCAGCGACTTCAGCCAGCCACTGCCCGGCACCGAACACGTGAACGCCCTGCGCCAGGCCGCGCCGATCCTGCGCGACGAAGCGCTGGTCAAGCCCGGCGCCGACCTGAACCGCGCGATTGCCGAGCTGGTCGACACCCGCTTCGCCCAGCCCTACATCGCGAAGGGCTGACGTGAACACCCGCGTCCTGAATGTGCCCGCAGCGGGCGGGCGCCGGCGCCGCAACGGCGTACCCGTGCTGCTTGTCCTGCCCTTCGTGCTGCCGGCCCTGCTGCTGGGCGGCGCCGAGCTGGCGGTGCGCGCCGGTGTGCTGCCGGCCAACCTGATGCCGCCGCCGTCCGAAGTGGCGCGCACGCTGGCCTGGCTGGCCGACAACGGCCTCGGCGCCCACCTGGCGGCCAGTACGGCACGCGTCGCCATCGGCTTCGTGGCCGGCGCCGGTGCTGCGCTGCTGGCCGGCGCGCTGGTGGCGCTCGACCGCCGCGCCGCCGCGCTGCTCGACCCGACACTGCAGGCGCTGCGCGCGATCCCGTCGCTGGCCTGGGTGCCGCTGCTGCTGCTCTGGTTCGGCATCGACGAGCTGCCGAAGCTGGTCCTGATCGCGATCGGCGCCTTCTTCCCGGTCTACACCGGCGTGGTGTCGGGCTTCGGCAGGGTCGACCGCAAGCTGGTCGAGGTAGCCCAGCTGTACCGGCTGGCGCCGCTGGCGCTGGTGCGCCGGGTGCTGCTGCCGGCGGCGCTGCCGGCGATCCTGACCGGGCTGCGCACCGGCCTGTCGCTGGCGTGGATGTTCGTGGTGGCGGCCGAGCTGATCGCGGCCACGCGCGGCCTCGGCTACCTGCTGTCGGACGGACGCGAGACCAGCCGCGCCGACATCGTGCTGGCGGCGATCGTGCTGCTGGCGGTGCTCGGCAAGCTGAGCGACATGGCGATGGTGGCGCTGGAACGGCGCCTGCTGGCCTGGCGCGACGACTTCGCGGGGAGCCTGGGTGGAGGATACCGATGAGTTTTCTGGAAATCGTCGTCGACGAAAAGCGCTACGGCGAGCGCGTCGTGCTGAAGAACCTGCGCCTGGCGCTGGCGCGCGGCGAGATCGTCAGCCTGGTCGGTCCCAGCGGCTGCGGCAAGAGCACGCTGCTCTCGATCGTGGCCGGACTCGACAAGGGGGCGCGGGCCACGGTGCGGCTGGACGGCGCAGCGCTGGCCAGCGCCGGCAGCCGCGACGGTGACGGTATCGGCTTCGTATTCCAGGAGCCGCGCCTGTTTCCCTGGCTGGACGTGGCGCGCAATATCGCCTTCGGCGGCGGCGCTGCGCCGCCCGCCGCGGCGGCCGTCGATGCGCTGCTCGCCGAAGTCGGCCTGGCCGGCTACGGCGCCCACCTGCCGCGCCAGCTGTCCGGTGGCCAGGCGCAGCGGGTGGCGATCGCGCGCGGGCTGTACACCCGGCCGCGCGTGCTGCTGCTGGACGAGCCGTTCTCGGCGGTCGACGCGATCACCCGCATCAAGCTGCAGGACCTGCTGGCGCGGGTGGCGCGCGAGCGCGGCTTGAGCATGCTGCTGGTCACCCACGACATCGACGAAGCGGTGCACCTGAGCGACCGCATCGTGCTGCTCGACCGCCAGGCCGGTCCGCCGCGCGCCGAGCTGCCGGTCGCGCTGGCGCGCCCGCGTGCGCGCGGGGACGCCGAGGCCGCGCGGCTGAAGGCGGATATCCTGGCCATGTTCGACCTGGAAACCGCCTGAGCGCTGCTAGCGCACCAGCTCGATGGCCAGCTCGCTGTCCTTGACGTCGGCGATCGGACCAAGGATCGCGCCGTCGAATTCGCGCAGCGCCGCGCCCTTCTCGAACAGATGCGGCAGGTCGGGGTTGGCCAGCGCCCCACGGCCCAGCGCCACGATGTCGGCGCCATGCTGCAGGATCTCGGCGGCGCGCTCCAGGCTGTGCAGGGAACCATTGGCGATGATGGTGACGTCCGGCGCATGGCGCCGCGCCAGCGCGACCAGGCTGTCGCTGCCGCCTTCGAACGCCGGTTGCCATGCCTCGAATTCGGTGACGTGGATGAAGTCGGCGCCCGCTTGCGCCAGCGCACCGAAAATGACGGCGGCATCGGCTTCGCGGCCCGGCCATTTGTTGGTGAAATCGTTCACCTTGCCCTGCGAGATGCGGATGCCGACCGGCACCTCGTCCCCGATGGCCGCCTTCACGGCCTTCAGCACTTCCACCAGCAGGCTGACCCGGCCTTGCGTGCTGCCGCCCCAGCGGTCGTCGCGCTGGTTAGTGTGCGTGGTCAGGAACTGGTCGAGCAGGTAGCCGTTGGCACCGTGGATTTCGATGCCGTCGAAGCCGGCGACGCGCACGGCGCGCAGCGCGGACTGGACGAAGCCGTCGATCGCCTCGGCGATCTGCTCTTCCGTCATGGCGACCGGGTCGGCGTAGTCGCCTTCGCCATGGTAGAAGCCCATCTGCTTGCCGGCCGGCTTGACCGCCGACGGCGCCGCCGTGTGATCGCGGTAGGGATTGAACTGGCTCAGGGCGCCTGCATGCATGAGTTGGGCGAACACCAGCGTGCCATGCGCATGGGCGTCGCGGGTCACGGCGCTCCAGCCCTGGGCCTGCTCGTCGTCGGTGATGCCGGGCTGGTTGCGGTAGCCCTGCGAAAATGCCTTGTCCGTGTACAGGCCTTCGGTAATGACCAGGCCGAACCCGCCCTCCGCAAAGCGCGCGTAATAGTCGCGCATCGTCGCGGTCGGCACGCCGGCCGGCGTCGCGGTCACGCGGGTCATCGGCGCCACCGCCAGGCGGTTCTTGACGGACACGCCGTTCTTATCATGTCTGGATAAAATCGCGGATAATGCTTGCTTCATGGTCGACTCTCTGGTGAGGATTGCGCTGCGAGTGCAACGGTGCATGCCATAATAAAGACACTTGTTTGTGAGAAAAAGCGCTGCAAGTGTGAAGCCGCTTTAACATAAAAGGTTATAAATGCAGATGTCCGACCTGCGGATCTTCCTGGCTGTGACGTCCGCGGGCAGTTTGTCGGCGGCGGCGCGGCAGCTGGATATCGGTCCGATGCAGGTGTCGCGCAGGCTCGCCGTCCTCGAAGAGGAGCTCAGCGTGCGCCTGTTCCACCGCACCACGCGCTCGGTCGCGCTGACCGCCGAGGGCGAAGCGCTGCTGCCGCATGCCACGACTATGGTCGAGGCCGAGAACAGCGCGCTGGGCGAACTGCGGCCGTCGGCCACCAAGGCCTCGGGCCTGCTGCGCCTGACCGCGCCCAGCGTGTTCGGCCAGACCATCGTCCTGGGCCTGCTGCCCACGCTGCTCGCACGGCATCCGGAACTGCGGATCGAACTGGATGTATCCGACCGCGTCGTCGATATCGTGGGCCAGGGCCTCGACCTGGCGATCCGCATCGCCACGCTCGGCGATTCGGAACTGGTGGCCAGGAAGATCGCCGCCAACCCACGCGTGCTGGTGGCTTCGCCACGCTACCTGCAAGGGCGGGGCCGGCCGCGCACGCTTGGCGACCTGGAGCGGCACGACTGCGTCGTCCTGCAGGCCGTGCCGCGCTGGCCCTTCGTGATCGACAGGCAGCTGCAGCGCATCCGCGTGAACGCACGTATCACGACAAGCAACGTCGCCACGGCGCGCTCGGCGGCCGAGCAAGGGCTGGGACTGGTGATGCTGACGTATTGGGATGTCCAGCAGCAACTGCGCGACGGTACCCTGCTGGACATCGGTCTCGAGGACGCGGCAATGGAAGACCTGTCGGTCTGGGCCATGACACCCACCCGGCGCCATGTCCCGACGCGCGTCAAGGTCTTCCTCGACGCGCTCGAGCAGGAACTCGCGCGCCTGCGCTGCGCTGAACTGAGCTGAACGTTCAGCCGACCCGGCCTTCGCGCGATGCGATCAGCTCGACCTTGATCCAGCCCGGATGGCGCAGGTCGAACTCTTTATAGGCATCGATCACCGATGGCATCTGCTCGCGCTTGGTAACGATGGCGGTGGGGTCGATCGCGCCGATGCGCACCAGTTCGACCAGGTCGGGCACGTATTTGCGGTGGTTGCAATTGCCCATGCGTATCGTCAGGTTCTTGTTCATGGCGGCGCCGATCGGGAAGCTGTTGTCGGCCGGCGGGTAGACGCCGATGATCGACAGGGTCCCGGCCTTGGCCAGCGCCTGCACCGCCCACTGCTGGGCCTGCGAAGGGGCGTCGCCCGGCACCCAGTTGTCGCCGTGCGGATGCTGGTGCGGCGCCACCTTCTTCACTTCTTCCGCGAACTCGTCCTTCTTTTGCGCGGCCTCGGCCGCGGCCGGGCCATGGTGCGGGCATTGCGCATCGACGCCGACCGCATCGATGGCGCTGTCCACGCCGACGCCCCCGGTCAGCGCCTTGATGGTCGCGACCGGGTCTTCCTCATCGTAGTTGATGACTTCCGCGCCCTGGCGGCGCGCCATCTCGAGGCGGTCCGGCAGGTGGTCGATGGCCAGCACGCGGCTGGCGCCCATCAGCTTGGCCGAGGCGATGGCGAACTGGCCGACGGCGCCGCAGCCGAACACCGCCACCGTGTGGCCGTGCTTGATGTCGGCCATGTCGGCGCCGAAGTAGCCGGTCGGGAATACGTCCGACAGCAGGATCGCCTGGTCGTCGGTGACGTTGTCCGGCAGCTTGACCAGGTTGACGTTGGCGAATGGGATGCGGGCCTTTTCCGCCTGCAGGCCGTTGAAGCCGCCCGCTGCCTGCGGACCGCCGTAGAACGCGGTGCCGGCGCCCGGGCCGCCCGGGTTGGCGTTGTCGCACTGGGCGTAGTAGCCGGCGCGGCAGTAGGAACAGTAGCCGCAGGCGATGGTCGACGGCACCACCACGCGGTCGCCGACCGACAGGTTGCGCACGTTGTTGCCGATCTGCTCGACGATGCCGACCGCTTCGTGGCCGAGGATGGTGCCCTGCTTCATGCCTTCGAAGGTGCCGCGCACGAAGTGCAGGTCGGTGCCGCAGATGGCGCTGGTGGTGATGCGGACGATGGCGTCCTGGTCCTGCTCGATCTTCGGTTCGGGAACGTCATCCAGGCGGATATCGCCAATGGCGTGGAATACAACGGCTTTCATCGTGGTCCTTTCAAGGGGAGTGCACGCCGGGCATGCGCCGGCATGGAGATGACAGGCTAGCATCGCCTCTTGC
>Ga0308168_1003151_pt1 | contig 12928 bp, 15 predicted proteins | sample PhyCR2_FD_202133 | JGI IMG/M metagenome (GOLD analysis project Ga0308168, IMG submission 202133) | Phyllosphere microbial communities from UC Gill Tract Community Farm, Albany, California, United States - DLSLRC.R2 | ecosystem: Host-associated > Plants > Phyllosphere > Unclassified | place: USA... | reverse complement strand
AAAAGGAAGAACAGAAACAACAAGCGCCACCCGAGGGTGGCGCTTCGAGCGCTCGTGGGTCGAACGATCCTCAGCTTTTCTGCTGCTGGTCGTTGCTGCTCTTCAGCGGCGGAATCTCCTTGATCATCTCTTCGGTTTCCATTTCCGCCGGTGTCTTCTCGCCGCTGCCGATATCGTCCTCGTGCAGGATGGCGCCGCCCTTGGCGGCCGGGTCTTGTGGTGGTCGTGCTTGCGGCATGGTGCGTCCTCCCTGGTTCAATGTTGACCCTATCCTAACAGTCGCCGGATGCATCCGGCGCGCAGTACGACACTGTGGCGATCTTGCCTAATCACACACAAAGTTACAATTATGTTCGGTGCCGAACGTTCCCAAAGTATGAGTTTTTTTATAATATCGATTCATGATTTAACCTGTAATGACGGAGACTCGGATGGGCAATTCGCTGCATAACAAGATTTACCTGGGCCGGAGCACCGGTTTCGCATCGCGCCGTTTCCAGGGTGTGATGGCCGTGGGCGCCATCGTCGCCGCGGGCCTGGTGTGGATTGCACTGCGCGCGTCGCACTGAGCTTTCGGAAGCGGCGCAGCATCGCTGGTTGCCGCCATGTCACATGGCGGTTACCATGACGGCCCAATCCACCTTTTGAGCCGTAATGAAGAACGAAAAACTGACGACCGACGAATACAACGCCCTCGGGTTCATCCGCGGCGGGGCGCGCAACGACCGCGTGAATGCTTGCGTCGGCCGCAACGCCAAGCGCCTGGCCGGCCTGAAGATGATCGCCTACACGCGCGACGGCCGGCTCGAGATGACGGAGAAAGGGCAGCAGGTGCTGTTCCTGCGTGCCTGCATCGAGGCCCTGACGAGCCTGGTACAGGATCCGGCGGCCCCGGTAGCGGCTGACGTCGCGCAATTCCTGATTCGCAAGTCGCACATCGCGCCGCGCGCCGAAGGCGGTTTCGAGGTCACGCCGCGTGGTGTGGAATCGCTGGCCGATATCCAGGCGCAGGAACCGAAGAAATAAAGAAGCAAACAAAAATCCCCTGTCGAGCAGGGGACTTTCTTGATTTTCTTATCGCCTTAGTTACGGCGGCGGCGCGACGGATAGACCAGGGTCCGCACGGCGATCTCGGCCGGCACGTTCATCGCCGCCAGGAACTCGGCTGCGCGCTGTAATCCGAGCGTCGGGATCGAGGCCACCGCCTGGTTCACCAGGTCGCGGGTGCGCAGGTCGGTTCTCACCACGCGCGCATTCGCCGCCGGGCGCGCCTGTACTTCATCCATGTTCATTGTGTTCCTGCATGTTGCAATAGAGATATTGCATTGTAGAGCAATGATATGCAAAGTGCCACAATCTTGTAGGAATAATCCTTCAAATCGCTGAGACGGCTTCTTCCTGGACGATGACTTCCCCGGGCGCCAGGCCGCGGCCCTCGACCAGCAGCTGCTCGAATTCGGTCGCCGGCAGCGGCCGGCTGAAGTAATAGCCCTGCATTTCGTCGCAGCCGTGGCGGCGCAGGTAGTCCAGCTGCTCGCCCGTTTCCACGCCTTCGGCGATCACCGCCAGCTTCAGGTTGTGCGCCAGCGCGATGATTGAGGTGACGATCGCCTCGTCGTTGGCGTCGCGCGTGATGTCGGCCACAAACGAGCGGTCGATCTTCAGCACGTCGATCGGGAAGCGCGACAGGTAGGACAGGCTCGAGTAGCCGGTGCCGAAGTCGTCGATCGACAGGTTCACGCCCAGCGCCTTCATGCGGTGCAGCAGGTCGACGGCCGGCGTGATGTCGCTCATGAACAGGCTTTCGGTGAGCTCGATTTCCAGGTATTTCGGTTCCAGCCCGGTGTCCCGCAGCACTGCTGCGAGGTTCTCGATCAGGTCGGCCGCGCCGAACTGGCGTGCCGACAGGTTCACGGCCACGCGCAGCTTGTCGAAGCCGGCGTCCTGCCAGGCCTTGTTCTGGGCGCAGGCGGTGCGCAGCACCCAGGCGCCGATGGCCACGATCATCCCGGTTTCCTCGGCGATGCCGATGAAGCGGCTCGGCGGCACCATGCCCAGTTCCGGATGCTGCCAGCGGATCAGCGCTTCCATGCCGCAGATCTTGCCGGTCTTCATGTCGAGCTGGGGCTGGTAATACAGCACGAACTCGTTGCGCTCGACGGCGTTGCGCAGGGCGCTTTCGATGCGCACCCGTTCCAGCGATTCCTCGTTCATGGCCGGGGTGTAGAACTGGAAGTTGTTGCGGCCCAGTTTCTTGGCGCGGTACATGGCGATGTCGGCATGCTCGATCAGGGTGTCGGCCGCCGTGCTCTCGCTCGGGAAAACCGACACGCCGATGCTGCAGGTGACGAAGAATTCCTTGGTGCCGAGCATGACCGGCTGGGCCACCGCGTTCATCACGCGCCCCACGATGTCCGGCGTCAGTTGCTGGTCGCCGGTTTCCGAGACGATGACGACGAATTCGTCGCCCGACAGGCGCGCCACGGTATCGGCGTCGCGCAGCGAGGAACGCAGGCGCGCGGCGACCGTCATCAGGAGCACGTCGCCGGCCTTGTGGCCCATGCTGTCGTTGACGAATTTGAAGCGGTCGAGGTCGATCAGCATGACCCACATCGGATTGCCGCTGCGGGTGGCGTAGGCCACCGCCTGGCCGAGGCGGTCCTGCAGCAGCGAGCGGTTCGGCAGGCCGGTCAGGGCGTCGTGCTGGGCCACGTGGTGCACGCGCTGCTCGGTGAGTTTGCGCTCGGTGATGTCGCTGCCGGTGCCGCGGTAGCCGGCGAACTGGCCGAGCTCGTCGAACATGGGCTGGCCGTTGACGAGGAACCAGCGGGTCTGGCCGGTATCGTCCTGCAGCTGGTATTCGAAATCGTTAAAGGGCTGGAAATCGCGCACCTGGGCGATGTGGGTGCGGCCGTGCTCGCTGTCGCCGAGAGAAGGAATGAATTCCCAGCGCGTCTTGCCGAGCAGGTGCTCGACCAGGATGCCGGCCTTTTCGCTGAAGCCTCCGGTGACCATCGTGAAGCGGAACTGCTTGTCCTGTTCCCAGTACCAGTCGGACGACATCGACACCAGCTGGCGGAAGCGCTGCTCGCTCTGCTGCAAGGCTTTTTCGGTGCGCTCACGCGCGACCATGTCGTCGACCAGGCGGCGGTTGGTGCGCTTCAGGTCGGCCGTGCGCTTGCGTACCAGCTGCTGCACCCGGCGCGCTCTGGCGCCCGAGGCCTGGACCCAGGCCGTCGTCATCAGGGTCAGCAGGATGCCGCCCGCCAGCATCGCCAGCGAGGCCAGGTGGTCGGATGCAAACGGCCGCGGCCTGGTTCCCACCTCGACCAGCCAGGGGCGCCCGGCCACGTCCAGGGTGCGGGCGATGTAGGCCTCGTGTTCCGGCGCGATCCAGCTGCCCAGGAGCTCGCGCTGGGGGCGGGTGCCGGTGGCGCTGGTGGTGAAGACCAGGTCGGCCGGGTCGGGGCGGGCGCCGGCGTAGACCGACATCACGATCTGGCCGTCGTCGAGCAGGCCGGCGCCGGCCAGCGCCATGCTCACCAGTTCCTGGGCGCGCACCACCACCGCGGTGTCGCCGGTGAGGCGTCCCCTGGCGTCATAGACCGGCAGGATGACCTGGAAGCTCGGCTGTGGGCCGGTGTCCTGCACCAGCCGGAACAGCGGCGTGGCGGCGGCGCGGTGCTCGGCGTGGGCGCGCGCCACGGCGGCATTGATCTGCGGCCGGGTCGCGGCATCGAAGCCGAAGGCGGGCTCGTTGCCGCCCATCGGCACCAGGTAGTCGACGATGCTGTAGCTGGGGCGGCGTGCGGCCGGAACCTGCCTGCCGCCCCGCTCCTCGTGGATGACGGCGCCGGGCACGACCCGCTGCAGCTCGGCCTCGACCGCGGCGCGGTCGGCGTCCAACACGATGCGGTGGTAATTGAAGGCCTTGATGAAGGGATGGCGCAGCAGCAGCGGCGTGGTGAAATCCTCGAACTGGCCGCGCGTGACGGGGGCGCCGAGGGCGAACAGCTGGTTGGTGACGGTCACCACCTCGACCGCGTCATGCAGGCCCTGGCGCACCGTCGCCACGCGCTGGTCGGCGCGCTGGCTGAACGACAGCGCCAGGTTGTCGTATTCGAGGTGGCTCACGCCCACGAACAGCGCGCCCGAGGCGGCCAGCCCGGCCCCCAGCGTGAGGGCCGCCGCGCGGGTGAGAGAAAACGGCAGGCGACGCAACATGGATGTTCCCAAGATTTATTTGCTCTAAAGCACCAAAGCAGCCAAGTGTGTCATTTTCGGCCGTTTTCCGCAAACGAATCCTGGCGAGGAAGACCACTAAGCGCCCGCCCGGCCGCGCGTGTCGCCGCGATCAGACAGGGCGCCATGCCAGCCAGGCGACCAGAGCGCGCGCCAGCAGCCGGTTCAGGACGGGGAAGCGCAGGCCGCGCCGGCGTGCGAAGCGCTGCTGCAGGCGCAGGGCGCGCCCGGCGCCGGCCCGCACCGCGAACAACAGGTGGTTGTTGCCGGCGATGCCGGGAAAATCGCAGACCCGTTCCTGGAAAACGGCCCTGACGCGTTCGACCATGGCGTCGTGGCAGGGATCGTAGCTGAGCAGGTTCGCCGCCAGCACGCCGCCCTCGCGCAGCGCGCGCCGGCAGTCGGCATAGAAGGCGGCGCTGCCGAGGGCGGGCGGCATGCCGGCGGCGTCGAAGCCGTCGACCAGGATCACGTCGCAGCTGGCGGGCGCGCCGCGCAAGTAGTCGGCGGCGTCGGCGTGGACGATGCGCAACCTGGCGTCGTCGGGCGGCACGCAGAAGGCCTCGCGCAGGGCGATCACCTCGGCGCTGATTTCCAGCACCGTGATCCGGGTGTGCGGAAAATGGCGGTAGCAGAACTTGGCCAGCGAGCCGCCGCCCAGCCCTACCATCACGATGTGGCGCGGCCTGGGCACGAACAGGGCGAAGCACATCATGGCGCGGGCGTACTCCAGCACCAGGGCGTCCGGCTGCGTGAGCAGCATCTCGCTCTGGATGTCGCCGGGCTGGAATTCGAGCGTGCGCCGGTTGCCGCGGGTGTGTACGCGGGGCACGGAGACAGGGGACGATTCGGTCGGGTCGGAACGCGGCGGCATGGCGCCAGTATAGAAGAGAATGGCGGGTGATTCGACGCGCTATCGGGGGCGGCATGCGTCTTGTTCGCAGGCATGAAACTCTGCTAAGCTGGCCGTTGCAGCCACACGGAGTTTTCATGTTTCTCGATCACCCCACCATCAGTGCCACCAACGGCGACGTCGAGCCGGACCGCATCGAGCGGCTGGAGCGCGTCTACGGCTATGCGATGGCCCTGGCCGACAGCGACGGCAACGCGCGTTTCGTCGAGAAGCTGACCCAGCTGCACGACCACAAGGGCACGCTGATCGTGTTCTGGAACGAGGTGCCCGATGCGCCGGAGCGCGCCTATTTCGCGCGCGCCTGGGCCAGCAAGGTCGGCGACGGCACCGAGAACGTGGAGCACGAATGCTGAGCGGCGCGATGCTGGCCATGGATTCGACCACGATGGTGCTGGTGCTCGCGCTGGGCAACCTGGCCCTGTGCAGCCTGCTGTTCTTCTTCGACTACGGCGCCCAGCGCACACCCAGCCTGGCCAGCTGGGGCCTGTCGAAACAGGTGCAGGCGGCCAGCTGGATCCTGCTGGCGCTGGGCGGCGCGCGCGTCGTGCCCGAAGCGCTGGCCCTGCCGGGCGGCTGGGCCCTGCTGATCGGCGGCGTGGCGCTGGAGTCGAGCGCCCTGTGGCAAAGCGCGCACCGGCACCGCATGCAGCGCGCCATGGTGCCGCTGGCGCTGGGGGCGGTGCTCGTCTTCCTGGTCGCGTACTGGATCGACCCGCTCGGCCTGCGCACCCTGGCCGCGGCCCTGATCCTGGGCGGCTTCTACCTGTTTGGGGCGGCGGCGCTGGCGCGCGGCTGGCGCGCGGCCTCGATGCTGCAGCGCGCGCTGGCCGTGACCACGGCCCTGCTGGCGCTGCTGGTGGCGGCGCGCGGCATCCTGGTGCTGGTCATGCCCGACGGCTGGCGCTGGCTCTCGCACGATCTGCTGCGCCAGCTCTCGACCATCGCTTTCTATTTGCTCATGCTGGCGAACGGCTTCGGCTGCCTGCTGCTGGCGCGCGAACGCCTGCAGGGCGACGTGGCGCGCCTGGAGACGCTCGACCTGGTGACCGAGGCGCCCAACCGGCGCGGCTTCTTCAACGCGCTCGCGCCCTGGATGGCGCTGGCGCGGCGTCCCGGTTCGCCGACCGCCCTGGTCGTGCTCGACCTCGACAGCTTCAAGCGCGTCAACGACGGCTACGGCCATCCGGTGGGCGACGTGGTGCTGCGCCACGTGGCCGACCTGTGCAAGCGCCAGCTGCGCGACAGCGACCTGCTGGGCCGCCTGTCGGGCGGCGAATTCGCGCTGCTGCTGCCGCGCACCGGCGGCGAGGAAGCGATGCTGGTGGCCGAACGCATGCGCGCGGCGATCGAAACGACGCCGGTCAAGACCGAGCGCGCGATGATCTCGATGACGGCCAGCTTCGGCGTCACCACGATCCGCCCCGACGACAGCAACGTCACCCTGTTCGGCCGCGCCGGGGCCGCGATGCGCGCGGCAAAGGAGGCGGGGCGCAACCAGATCCGCCTCGCACCCCGCGAGACCGTACCGGAGGCATAAGCGCTTCGTTCGTCATCGGGGCGTCACATTGCTTCGCCATACTGCGGCTACTTTCAGCCAGGGCGAACCATGCCTCCTTCGATACCTTCCGCACCGCTCTACGCCGCCGTCGAACTCGGGTCCGACAGCTTCCGCCTGCACGTGGCGCGCTGGGAAGGGGGCGTCCTCGCGGTCGCCGCCACCCTGAACGAGCCGATCCGCCTTGGGGCCGCCATCGGCCACGACGGCAATCTCGATGCCGGCACGGCGCGCCGCGCGCTCGAGTGCCTGCGCCAGTTCCGGCTGGCGCTGGCCGTGTGGGAGGTGCGCGCGGTGCGGGTGGTCGCCACCGCCGCGCTGCGCGTGGCCTGCAACGCGCCGGCCTTCCTGCCCGCCGCCGAAGCCGCGATCGGGCATCCGGTCGAGGTGCTCGGGGGCGAGGAGGAGGGACGCCTGGTCTACCTGGGCGTGGCCGCCGCACTTGCCAATGAGCCGGGCGGGCAACACGAAAGGCGCCTGGTGCTCGACGTCGGCAGCGGCTCGACCGAGATCGCGGCCGGCCGCGGGGACACGGTCGAACTGGTGCAGTCCTACGGCGTCGGTGCGCTGCGCCAGGGCCTGGCTTTCTTTCGCGACGGGATCGCGCCGGCCGCCTTCGATGCCGCGCTGGCCTCTTCGCGCAGCCGCTTCGCCGATGCCGGCGTCCTGGCCGGCGCGCGCGGATGGCGCCGCGCCTACGGCGCCTCGGGCACGGTACGCGCCCTGTTCGAGCTGGCCGGGGCCGACGCGGCCGCCGGACGCGGCGCCGGCACGGCCGACCTGCACGCGCTGCGCCAGGCGCTGGTCGAGGAGGGCGGCTTCCTGCGCATCGCGGCGCTGTCGAGCCAGCCGACGCGCGCGGCGCAGATGGCGGGCGGCCTCGCGCTGCTGCTGGCGCTGGTCGAGGAGTTGCGCATCGAGACGCTGGTGCCGGTCGGGGCCGGCCTGCGCGCCGGGGTGATCCGCGAGCTGCAGCAGCGCGCAGAACAGGCCGCACTGCAGGACGCCTCTATGCGGAACGCGCCCGATCGACTATATTGTTTACCTTGTTAAGCAGTGGAATACCCAATGAGCAGAAAACCGGTTCCCGCGACGGGAGCGGCCGCAGCCGCATCGACGCGGGCGAAAGCCGTCGCGGCCCCAGTCAAGACGACACCCGCACGCACCAGGACAGCCGCCGCCACAGGCGCGGCATCGACCAGCAAATCCCCGTCTGCCAAAAAGACCGCCGTCAAGGCCGCCGTGCGTGCACCGGCGAAGAGCGCGGTGAAGGCGGCAGTCAAGCCGGCCGCCAGGGCTGCGGCGAAAGCGCCTGCGAAAAAAGCCGTCAAGGCCGCGGCGAAACCCGCCGTGAAGTTGCCGGCCAAGGCGGCGTCCGCCCGGAAGCCTGCGGCCGCCGTCAAGAACGCGGCCAGGGCGCTGGTCAAGGCGGCCAAGGAGTCGCCGGCGGCCAGCCGCGCGCGCGCCGTGCCGGCCGCGCCGGCGCCGGCGGCCGACGCGCGCCCGGTGCTGGTGCGCGACAGTTTCACGATGCCCGAAGGGGAATATGCGGTGCTGGCAAGCGTGAAGCAGGCCTGCCTGAAAGCCGGTTTCGAGATCAAGAAGAGCGAATTGCTGCGCATCGGCGTGGCCCTGGTCGGCCGCCTCGATGTGGCGACCCTGCGCCAGGTGCAGGACAGCCTGCCGCAGCTGAAGACGGGGCGCCCGCCGGGCAAACCGTAGGGGTGGTCGAGGCCAATGGCCTCGACCACGGTTTCGCCGGGCATGCCCGCGCGTGAACTTTTGCGTTATGTTGGCTTCGTTTGAGGAAAAACCCCGCCAACACGATGCCAGCGTCACGCGTGGGGCGTAGCGGGGAATTCGGGCAGCCTGCTGCCCGCCTGCGGAGCGCCCTGCCCGACAGGGCAGGGCATGCCTACTAGTGCAGCGCCGCCGAGGTCAGCTCCTTCAGCTCGCGGATCGGGATGTTCGATTTCTCGTGCATGCGCAGCAGGATCGTCGCGCCCACGTTCAGTTTGCGGTGACGGATCTTGCTGATGATCGGCGGCTGCACTTCCAGCACGCGGCACAGTTCCGCGTCATTCTTGAGGTGCATTTTTTCGATGAGGGTGTCGAGCAATTTGTTCGGCACGAAACTCGACGGCTCGAGAGCGCGGGCGCGGTGCATCGCGGCCAGCATTTCCTGTTTTTTTTGGCGTACGTTCATGTACTCCTCCAATGCATTTGTTTGAGGGGACAGGACCGTTTTGGAAAGCGCCCGAGATTGTGATTACTTCTGCTTACTGATGCGTACGGGTCGTTGTGATATTACTACGCCGGCGCAGCAGATGCCGCACTATTCGTTGCGAACAGTGTCTAACGTGCTTATTTCCTCGGGGAATTTACGCGTATTTGCTGTTAAGTTGCGGCAAAGAATCAGGCGGGCCTGAGGCCTTCGCGCGTCAGCAGCAGCACCTCGTCGGCCATCTCGGCCGCGGCATGGGAGTGGGTGACCATGATCGCGCCGGCCCCGTTGGCCTTGATCTCGGCGCGCAGCAGGCGCAGGATGGCGCCGGCCGTTTCCGGATCGAGGTTGCCGGTCGGCTCGTCGGCCAGCAGCAGGGCCGGCTGGTGCACCAGGGCGCGCGCGATCGCCACGCGCTGCAGTTCGCCGCCGGACAGCTGGCGCGGAAAGTCGGCGCCGCGTCCGGCCAGGCCGACCGCCGCCAGCATCGCCTCGGCGCGCGCGGTGGCGCTGCGGTTGAGTAGCAGGGGCAGCGCCACGTTCTGCTGCAGGCTCAGGTGCGGCAGCACGTGGAAGGCCTGGAAGATGAAGCCCATGCGGGTGCGGCGCAGGCGCGTCGCCGCATCGTCGTCCAGCGCCGCCATCGGCGTGCCGTCGACGATCACCTGGCCGCTGTCGGGCGCGTCGAGTCCCGCGATCAAATTCAGCAGCGTCGACTTGCCCACGCCCGACTCGCCCATGATGGCCACAAAAACGCCGGCCTCGAACACGTGCGACAGGTTCGAGAGGACGGTGCGTCCGCCGTAGGTCTTGGTGAGGTTCGCCAGTTCGAGCATCGTCTTATCGTGTAAGGGCGCGCCGCAGCGCATAGCTGATCGCATCGACCAGGGCCACCAGCAGCAGCATCGCCAGCACCACAGTCGCTGCGCTCTGCATCTGGAACAGGGACAGGTGGTACTTCAGCATCTGCCCGAGGCCGCCGGCGCCGACCACGCCCAGCACGGCCGCGGCACGGATGTTGTTCTCCCAGCGGTACAGGGTGTAGGAAAGCATCTGCGGCAGGGTCTGGGGCAGCGTGGCGTAGAAGAAGGCGGCGAGCGCCGGCGCACCGTTGATGCGCAAGGCAAGCTCCGGCGCCGGCTCGGCGTTTTCCAGCGCGTCGGCGAACAGGCGCCCGAGCACCCCCGCCGTGTGCGCGGCCAGCGCCAGCGTTCCGGCGAAGGGACCGAGGCCGGCAGCCACCAGCAGCAGCGCGGCCCAGACCAGTTCCGGAATCGAGCGCAAGACGTTCAGTACGACGCGCACCAGCGCGCGCGCCGCGCCTCCCCAGCGGCCGCTGGCAGGCAGGGCCAGCACCAGGCCGGCGATCACGGCCAGTAGGGTGCCGAGCGCCGACATCGACAGCGTCTCGAGCGCCGCGTTCAGCGTCTTCATCAGAAACGGCGCAGCCGTTTCGGGCGGGGTAAAACCGCCCAGGAACTCCAGCGTGGTGCCCACCGCTTCCGGCGTGAAAAAGGCGGCCAGGTCCAGCTTCAGCGTGGCGAAGCTGGCGGCCACGAGGGCCAGCAACAGCACCAGCAGGACCGGGGTGGACCAGGACCGTGGCGGCGGCGAGGGTTGCATCATCCGAGCCTCCGGCGCAGCAGTGTCGAGACAAGGTCCGCTGCGGCCACCAGCAGCACGAACATCAGCAGCATGGTCGCCACTTCACCGCCGGCCATCATCCTGGTCGATTCGTCCATCCGCTGTCCGAGCCCGCCGGCGCCGACGAAACCCATGATGGCCGAGCCGCGGATCGCGCATTCCCAGCGGTAGATCGTGTACGAAACCAGTTCGGCCGCCGCATCGGGCAGGGCGCCGTAGAGCAGGGCCGGCAGGCGCGCCGTGCCATTGGCCAGCAGGGCGTCGGTAGCATGGGCGTCGCTCGATTCGAGAATCTCGGCATACACCTTGGCCAGCATGCCGGAATAGGTGAGTGCGATCGCCAGCACCCCGGCAGTGGGACCGAGGCCGACCACGCGCACGAACAGCAGGGCCCAGACCAGTTCCGGCACGCTGCGCAGCAGCACCAGCACCCAGCGCACGCCCTGGCGCAGCAGGGCCGCCGGCCGGCGCACGCGGCCCGTGCCGAGGCGCGAGATCGACAGGCGCTCGCTCACCAGCAGGGTCGCGGGAATCGCGCCCAGCAGGGCCAGCGCCAGGCCGGCGGTCGCAATCGCCACCGTGATCCAGGTTTCGCGCAGCACCAGCGCCAGGAACTCGAGCGAGTGGGCCGGATGCAGGAAGTCGGACAGGAAGCCGGCCGCGGCGGCCAGGCTTTGCGGATCGAACAGGAGCCAGGGCTTGAATTCGCTGTAGACCAGTGCCGGCCACAGCACCAGCAGGGCGAGGCCGCAGGCCAGCAGGCGGCCGCGCCAGGCCGGATCGGGGTGTAAAGGAAGCGACGCCATGCTCAGAAACAGGCGCCGACGGCGATGCGCTCGGGCGTCTCGTGGGCCGGATGCGGGTGGGCTTCGATCGTTTCGTTCTCGTAAAGGTCGGCGATCATGGCGTCGGTGACCTGCTCGCGCGGCAGGTCGAACACGATGCGGCCGTCGCGCAGGCCGACGATGCGCCCGAAGTGGGCGCGCGCCATCTCGACCTGGTGCAGGCTGCAGACCAGGGTGGCCTTGCGCGTGGCCGCCTCTTCCTGGAGGGTGGCCAGGGTGATGCGCGCCAGCGCCGGATCGAGCGCCGAGATCGGCTCGTCGACCAGGAAGACCTCCGCTTGCGACAGCAGCAGACGCGCCAGGCTGCAGCGCTGGCGCTCGCCGCCAGAAAGACGGTCGACGCGCGCATACAGCTTGTCGCCGAGGCCGAAGCGGCGCAGGGCCTCGAAGGCGGCGTCGGGGTCGCTTGGTGCGAACAGCGAACGCAGGGCGCGCCCCAGGCTCCATTGCGGCAGGCGCGCCGCCAGTACCGCGGTCACCACGCGCTGGCGCGGCGGCAGCGGCGGCGTCTGCGGCGCCAGGAACAGGCGCGCGCGCAGGCGATGGCGCGCCGCCTGCGGCAGCGACCACGGATCGGCGCCCAACACGGACAGCGCGCCTTCGCTCGGCTGGTGCGCGCAGGCAAGCGTCGACAGCAGCGTGGTCTTGCCCGCGCCCGACGGACCGATCAGCGCCAGCTGCTCGCCCTGCTGGACGTCCAGGTCGAGCGCGTGCAGCGCCGCCGACCGATTACCGGCCAGGTGACGTACGGTCAGTTTGTCGAGCTTGAAACTCATGACGCTGCTGCCTGTCTTACTTGAGCAGGCCAGCGTTGCGCGCCGCCGCTTCGATCGCCTTGTAGTTCTCGGCCTTGGTCGGCACGAACTTCGTGGCGCGCTGCAGGTCGAGGATTTCCTTGCCTTGCGGGGTCGACGCGTCCAGTGCCAGGAAGGCGTCGCGGATCTTCTTCTGGAGGGCCGGCGCCATCTTGGCGTGCACCGACCAGTTGTAGTCGTAGTAGCCCGGCGTGGTGTAGAACACGCGCACGGTCTTCGGGTCGACCTTGTTGCCTTCGACCAGTTTTTCCCAGACCGAGATGTTGAGGGCGCCGGCATCGACCTTGCCGCCGGCGACCGCCGCCACCGTCGCGTCGTGCGCGCCCGAGAAGGCAACGCGCTTGAGGTCGGTGTCCGGGTTGATCTTCGCGCCCAGCAGGAACGAGCGCGGCATCAGGTGGCCCGAGGTCGAGGATTCGGAACCGAAGGAAAGGGTCTTGCCGCGCAGGTCCGCCAAGCTGTTGATGCCGGGCTGGGTCGTGATGAACACCGAGCGGAACTTTTCGTCTTCGGCGCGCTGCACCAGGGGCACGATCTGGCCCTTGCTGCGTACGTTGGCCTGCACGAAGGTGAAGCCGCCGAACCAGACCATGTCGAGCTTGTGGTTGATCAGGCCTTCGACCGAGGCGGCGTAGTCGGTCACCGGGGTGAACTCGACCTTCAGGCCGGTGGCCTTGGCCAGGTAGTCGC
>Ga0308168_1003150_pt1 | contig 12931 bp, 9 predicted proteins | sample PhyCR2_FD_202133 | JGI IMG/M metagenome (GOLD analysis project Ga0308168, IMG submission 202133) | Phyllosphere microbial communities from UC Gill Tract Community Farm, Albany, California, United States - DLSLRC.R2 | ecosystem: Host-associated > Plants > Phyllosphere > Unclassified | place: USA... | reverse complement strand
CCAGCCTCGCACCGCCAGGCGCTGCCAGCGTCGCACAGGCGGCGGACGAAGCTGGTACCGTGCACATCAACGCCGTCAAGAATCCCGAGCTGCGCGCCTACCGCGCCATCGCGGCCGGGCTCGACACTTTCGACGCGCAGCATGCGCTGGCCCCGGACGTGCCGCAACTGCGCTTCCAGGTGGAAGGACGGGACGGGGAGGCGCTGGAGGGCGAGCGGCCGGTGGCGCGCATCGCCGCCGACGACTTCTCGATTCCGCTGAGCCTGGACGAACATGCCCGTTTCAGCGTGCCGCGCAGCCAGGCCGCTTGGGACGCCAAGGCCGAATTGATCCTGAACCGCAAGAAGGACGACGTCCGCGTCGAGACCTGGGTGCGCACGCCGGGTCTGGCCGACAACGCATACCGCATGGGCGACATCCGCCTGGACTGCCAGGTGAAAATCGCAATCGGCAAGGCGGAGGTGCCGTTCTGGGCGGTCGGGCTGGTCAACGGCCTCCTGCTCACCACCGACTGGTGCTCGTGGTTCAAGGGTGAGATGCCAAAAAGCGGCGACCGCAACTGGTCGCGCAGCGCCAGTGCGAAGCTCAGCGCTGCAACGCTGCGCGACGGCGAGCGCAGCCTGGCGCTGAAGGTCAGCGGAAAATCCTTCCGCATCCCGATCGGCGACACCAGCTGGAGTAACGATGCGCTGGTGGAGGTGACGTATGCGCCGACGGCATCCGCAGCCGAACCGGCATCCGGCCCAGGCGCGCCGCTTACTCGAACTGCTGGCGAAACGCCGCGAACTGCGCCTTGAGTTCGTCGACCTCGGCACGCAGGCTGGCCACTTCCTGCTCCAGCTGGGCCACGCGCGAACCCGAAGACGGGGCGCTCGGCGCACTGGCGGCACCGAAGGCGGAGTCGTCGCGCGCCAGGTTGATCGCGCCGCCCAGCAAGTGGCCGTAGCGCGATTCCTTGGTGCCGGGAGCGCGTTCCAGGCGCGCCACGAGCGGCGGGTATTTGTCGATCAGGAACTGCAGGCCGGCCTCGACGTCGGACACCGACTTGAAGTCGTACAGGCGCCCGCTGCGCGAGCGGATCTCGCCGGCGGTCTGCAGGCCGCGCAGCATCAGTATCGTCAGGATGGCGACCTTGTCCTGCTCGAGCGACCACTTGATGCGCATGCGGTGCTCGTATTTCACGACGCGGGCGCCGGCCTGGGTGATGCCGTTGACCAGCTTGCGCTGCATGAGGCGCTGCAGGGTGTCGTGCACCACGTCTTCCGGCAGTTGCATCACCGGATCGCGGCTGGACAGCTGGTTGCAGCCGTTCATCAGCGCATTCAGCGTCAGCGGATAGTTGTCCGGCGTGAGCGCCTCTTTTTCGGCGAGCACGCCGAGGACGCGGATTTCGAAGGGATCGAGGTCGGATGCCGGGTCGAAGGAGCCCGGGATGTTGTCTTCCATATTTCTCTCTTTACGCTTGTTCAAAAACGGCCATGGCGTTGTTGCGACGCCTCGCCGTGCTGACGCACTGTCGTGGTCGCCGCGCCTAGCCATGGCCGCTTTTGAACAAGCGTCAATCGACCAGGCGGTTCAGCTGGGCTTGATCGAGTTTATCACTCTCGTCCATTCTCTGACAGGCGATGCCGGCCGCCTTCATGGTGGCGCACAGGCGTTCGATCTGCTCGTCCTGGGCCGCCGCGTGGGCGATCAGGTTGCGCAGCGCCTTCGACAGCGGGTCGTCGCCATTGGGCGTGACGCCGTAGGCCGCGAACATCTGGGCGCTGCGGACCTGCTCTTCCTTGCGTACCAGGTGGGCGGGGTTGCCGACCGCGGTGGCGCCGGCCGGCACCGGTTTCACGACCACGGCATTCGAGCCGATCTTGGCGTACTCGCCCACGGTAAAGGCGCCCAGCACCTGGGCGCCGGCGCCGACGATCACGCCGCGCTCGAGCGTCGGATGGCGCTTGGTGCCGGCCACCAGCGTGGTGCCGCCCAGGGTCACGCCCTGGTAGATGGTGCAGTTGTCGCCGACCACGGCGGTCTCGCCGATGACCACGCCGAAGCCGTGGTCGATGAAGACACGCCGGCCGATGGTCGCGCCCGGGTGGATCTCGATGCCGGTGACGATGCGCGCGCTATACGAGATGAAGCGGCCCAGCCATTTGAAGCCGGCATACCAGCAGGCGTGCGCCCAGCGATGCATGACCACGGCATGCAGGCCGGGATAACAAGTGAGCACTTCCCATCCGTTACGCGCCGCAGGGTCGCGCTCGATGATGCTCTGGATATCTTCACGCAGATTGGAAAACATAGGATAAAACCGTGGCAAACAGACAGCATGGTAGCGTATCCGGGCCGGTCTTGCTTAGGAGGGAAATGAATTTCGAAAAGCAGAGAACGTCGTTCCGCGAAGGCGGGAACGACGTTCGATATGGCAGTCGCCGCGTTATTGCGGCTCTTTGGCCAGGCGCTGGCGGCGCGCCTCGTACAGGCAGACGCCGGAGGCGACCGAGACGTTCAGGCTTTCGACCGAACCGAACATCGGGATGTTGACCAGCACGTCGCAAGTCTCGCGGGTCAGGCGGCGCATGCCCTCGCCTTCCGAGCCCATCACCAGCGCGGTCGGGCCGGTGAAGTCGCCTTCGTACAAGCCCTTGTCGGCGTCGTCGGTGGTGCCGATCAGCCAGATGCCGCGGTCCTTCAGGTCGCGCATGGTGCGCGCCAGGTTGGTGACGGTGATGTAGGGCACGCTCTCGGCGGCGCCGCTGGCGACCTTGGCGGCGGTGGCGTTCAGGCCGACCGAACGGTCTTTCGGGGCGATGACCGCGTGCGCGCCGACGCCATCGGCCACGCGCAGGCAGGCGCCCAGGTTGTGCGGATCGGTGATGCCATCCAGGATCAGCAGCAGCGGCGGGCCTTCCACCAGGTCCAGCAGCTCATCCAGGTTGCGCGCCAGCGACAGCTGGCTGGCGAACGCGATCACGCCCTGGTGGCGGCGGGTGCCGACGATCTTGTCGAGGCGCGCCGACTCCACCGGCATGACGCGCACGCCGGCCTGCTTGGCGTTGGCGATCAGGTCCTGCATGCGGCGGTCCTGGCGCTCGGCGTCGACAAAGATCTCTTCCACCGATGCCGCCTCGTGCCGCAGGCGCGAGGTCACCGCATGGAAGCCAAAAATCATTTTATTTTTCATTCGTTACGTCTTCTTCCTGCTAGTTTAAACCATGGGGTCAGAGCCCGGTTTACACGGGTGGGCTCTGACCTCATCTGACTATCGTTTTTATTGTATTGCCGACGACGCCGGCTTACTTCGCCTTGGGCGCAGCTTTTTTGGCCGCTGCTTTTTTAGCCACAGCTTGTTTAGCAACTGCTTTTTTGGCAGCCGCTTTTTTCGCTGGCGCCGCGACAACGGCTTGCACCGCTGGCTCGGCCGGCTTGCCGCTTGCCCGCCTCTTTTTCGGCGCCGGTTCTGCCGGGGCCGATTCCGCTGCCGGAGCTGCCAGCACCGCTGGCTTGGCGGCGCGCTTTTTCTTCGGCACGGGTTCTGCCGGTGCCGGTTCTGGCTCCGGTGCCGCTGCCGGTGCCGCAGCTTCCTGCGGCGCCTGCTTCGCAGCACGCTTCTTCTTCGGTGCCGGCTCAGCTGGCGCTGCTGGTGCTGCCGGTACGGCGACCGGTTCCGGTACGGCGACCGGTTCCGGTGCAGGTGCCGGCACGGGTGCCGGTTCCGGCGCCAGGGCTGCAGCTTCCTGTGGCGCCTTCTTGGCGGCACGCTTCTTCTTCGGTGCCGGCTCGGCCGGTGCGGCGACAGGCTCCGGAGCCGGAGCCGGGACCGGCTCCTGCAACGGCGCGACAGCTTCCTCTACAACGCGTTTTGGCGCACGTTTCTTTTTCAGTGCCGGTGCCGGTGCAGGCTCGGCCGGCACAGGCGCGGCTTCGACAGGCGCGGCCACGGGCGGCTCGACTGCGGCCGGCTCGACTGCCGGCGGAGGTGGTGGCGGCGCCACCTCGGCAGCCGCAGGCACCGATGCGCCAGCATTGCCTGCCTCGGCGGCACGCGCCGCTTCGGCACGCTGCGCCCTCGCCTTGCGGCGGCGGCTGCTGCGCGACGGCGGCACGAACACGACGTCGTCCGGGCTTTCGTCGCTGGCAGTGACGTCCTCGTCCACCGCATCGTCCGCGTCCAGCGCGGCGGCGTCCGCCGGAATCGGCCAGGTCTGTGCCTCGTCCGCGACCGGGTTCTGCTCGCGGTTGCCCTTGTTCTTGTTGCGGTTGCGCTTGCGGCGGCGCGATTCCTTCGGTTCCTTCTCGGTCAGCGCTTCCTGGGCCAGGGCGCGTGCACGCTCCAGCGGCGCCGGCAGCGCGGCCTTGTCGGTGGCCGGCTGCGCCAGCACCAGGTCGATCTTGCGCGACTCGAGGTCGACGCGCGCCACCTGCACCGTCACCTGGTCGGTCAGCTTGAAGGCCTTGCCAGTGCGGTCGCTGCGCAGTTCATGGCGCGCTTCGTCGTACTGGAAGTAGTCGCCTGTGCCCAGGCCGCTGATGTGGACCAGGCCTTCGACGAACAGCTCGTCCAGCTGCACGAAGATGCCGAACGGCGTCACGCCCGAGATCACGCCGGTGAATTCCTCGCCCAGCTTGTCCTGCATGTAGTAGCACTTGAGCCAGTTCTCGACGTCGCGCGAGGCTTCGTCGGCGCGGCGCTCATTGGCCGAGCAGTGCACGCCCAGGGCGTCCCAGATGGTCAGGTCCTTCGGATCCTTTTGCTTGCCGTCCGCCTTGTCTTTCGCCGCCTGCTTGCGCGCCGAATTCGAGATCGTGGTGTTCAGCTTGGACAAATCGATGCCGGTCGGCTCGTACTTCTTGCCCTTCAGGACCGCCTTGATCGCGCGGTGGGTCAGCAGGTCCGGATAACGGCGGATCGGGCTGGTGAAGTGGGCGTAGTGCTCGTAGGCCAGGCCGAAGTGGCCGACGTTGTCCGGGCTGTAGACCGCTTGCTGCATCGAGCGCAGCAGCATGGTCTGCAGCAGGGTCGCATCCGGGCGTTCCTTGATACGGGTCATCAGCTCGGCGTAGTCGCGCGCCTGCGGCGTGGTACCGCCGCCCAGGTTCAGGCCGGCCTGCTTGAGGAAGGTACGCAGCTGGTTCAGCTTTTCCTCGGTCGGCACCGCGTGGATGCGGAAGGTGCTCGGCTGGTCGTGGCGAATCAGGAAGTCGGCGGCGCACACGTTGGCGGCCAGCATGCATTCCTCGATCAGGCGGTGCGCGTCGTTGCGGGTGCGCGGCAGGATCTTTTCGATCTTGCCCATCGCGTTCGAGACGATATAGGTCTCGGTGGTCTCGAAATCGATCGCGCCGCGTTCCTGGCGCGCCTTCAGCAACGCGCGGAACACTTCGTTCAGGTGCAGCAGGTGCGGCACGATGCCGGGGCGGCGGCCGGCTTCCGGACCCTGGGTATTGCCCAGGATGGTGGCTACCTCGTCATAGGTCAGGCGCGCCGCCGAATGCATCACGGCGGGATAGAACTGGTAGGCGCCGACTTCGCCGTCTTCGCTCACCACCATGTCGCACACCAGCGTCAGGCGGTCGACGGCCGGGTTCAGCGAGCACAGGCCGTTCGACAGTTTTTCCGGCAGCATCGGGATCACGCGGCGCGGGAAATACACCGAGGTCGAGCGCTCGATGGCGTCGTCGTCGAGCGCATCGCCCGGCTTCACGTAGTTGCTGACGTCGGCAATCGCCACCAGCAGGCGATAGCCGCGGGTGCGGCCGATCTTGACCGGTTCGCAGTAGACGGCATCGTCGAAGTCGCGCGCATCGGCGCCGTCGATGGTCACCAGCGGCACGTCGCGCAGGTCGACGCGCTCGCCGAGGTCGATATCGCGCACTTCGTTCGGCAGCTTGTTGGCTTGCTTCAGTGCGGCGGCAGAAAACACGTGCGGCACGCCGAACTTGCGCACGGCGATCTCGATTTCCATGCCCGGGTCGTCCAGCTCGCCGAGCACTTCGACGATGCGGCCGGTCGGCTGCTTGAAGCGCGACGGCTGCTCGACCAGTTCGACGCTGACCACCTGGCCGGCCTTGGCCTTGTCCGGGCGGTTCGCCAGCAGGATGTCCTGGCCGATGCGCTTGTCTTCGGGCGCGACTTTCCACACGCCGTCTTCCTGCAGCAGGCGGCCGATGATGTGGGTATTCGCACGCTCGACCACTTCGACGATCGTGCCCTCCGGACGGCCGCGGCGGTCGGTGCCGATCACGCGCGCCAGCACGCGGTCGCCATGCAGGACCTTCTGCATCTCCTTATCGGGCAGGAACAGGTCATCGCCGCCCTCGTCCGGGATCACGAAGCCGAAGCCGTCGCGGTGCGCGCTGACCCGGCCCGAGACGAAGCTCGAATGGTCGGTCAATTGATATTCGCCGGAGGCGTTGGCGCGGATCTGGCCGTCGCGTTCCATCGCGTTCAGGCGGCGCGTCAGCACGCCCTCGGCTTCTGGATCAACTTGCAAGGCGCGGGCCACGGCGCCGCTGTCGAGCGGCGATCCTGCCTGGCGGAAGATAGCGAGAATTTCCTCTCGGCTGGGGATGGTATAGGTTGTTTGCTTCAAATCGTTTTCTTAATCTTGTTGAGCCAGTGGGTTGGCCGACTATCGGCGCAATGGTTGGATTGACACGTCTTCACGCGTAGTGTAACGGAGGACGCGGGGATTCGCCTAGTTTGGCGTCCGAAGCGTGCTGCGGGTGGCGAGGCGGATCGGTGCCGGTGACAGCGCATCGCAGCGATCGCATCGTGCCCCTTTGACATTTGCAATTGATCCGCTATACTCTCGCTCTCTTCGAAAACGGCACTGCCGCGAACGAAGAGCGATGCGAGTCAGTCGCAGCCCGGCAAAAGGCAAACGAAAGTTGGTCTGGCGCAAAACGGCAAAGCCTGATATCGTAGCGGAATTCGACGGCAACGTCGAGCAGCAGTAAAGAAGTCGATGCAACACAGCGCCCACGTGGCGGAATTGGTAGACGCGCATGGTTCAGGTCCATGTGCCGCGAGGTGTGGGGGTTCGAGTCCCTCCGTGGGCACCAAAGCTGCTGTGTTGTAGGTTGTAGAGCTTGTTTGCATGCCCACGTGGCGGAATTGGTAGACGCGCATGGTTCAGGTCCATGTGCCGCGAGGTGTGGGGGTTCGAGTCCCTCCGTGGGCACCAGAAGCTACCTAAGTTGTTGCAGTATCGTTGTACGAGTTGTTTGTATGCCCACGTGGCGGAATTGGTAGACGCGCATGGTTCAGGTCCATGTGCCGCGAGGTGTGGGGGTTCGAGTCCCTCCGTGGGCACCAAATGCTACCCTGTTGTTGCAGTATCGTTGTACAGTTGTCTGTATGCCCACGTGGCGGAATTGGTAGACGCGCATGGTTCAGGTCCATGTGCCGCGAGGTGTGGGGGTTCGAGTCCCTCCGTGGGCACCAAATGCTACCCGGTCGTCAAGACCTACTAGATATGTTTTCTGGCGCAAAACGCCGCAATCTTTGCAAAAGGATTGCGGCGTTTTGCGTTAGTGGCCGGCCACGTAGCGCTCGAGGAAAGCACCGACGCGGCGTTCGTACTCCGCCGTCGCATAGCCATGCAAGTCGACGTGGGCTGCCCCATCCACCACCCACAGCGATTTCGGCGCCGCCGCGGCCGCGTACAGGCGTTCGGTTTCGGCCAGCGTCGTGTGACGGTCGGCGCTGCCGGCCGCAATCAGCAGCGGCATCCCCAGCGCTCCCACGCGGGCGATCGGACGCAGTTGCGCCGGCTGGATGTCCAGGCGCAGCGGCAGTTGCCACAGCAGCAGCCGCGACAAGGGCGCGCCGAGCGCGCCGAGGCGGATGCGCAGGCGGTCCCCGACCGCTTCCTCGATCGACGGGTACATCGATTCCAGCACCGCCGCATCCACTTTCGGGCAATCGCGGCACAGCACCAGCGACGCGGCGCCGAGCGAGACGCCGATCACGCCGATGCGTTGTCCGGGCAGGCGGCGCTGCAATTCCTCGAGCGCGGCGCGTACCCCTTCGGACTCGGTCAGGCCGAAAGTGACTGCCGGCGCGGTGCTGGCACCCTGGCCCGGCAAGTCGATCAGCATCACCGCATAGCCCTCGCGATGCAGGAAGGCGGCGCGCGCTTCCATCTGGCGCCGGTCGCTATGGATGCCGTGCAGCAGCAGGATGCCGCCCTTGCCCCCGCCCTTGCCTGTTTCCTGCGCCGGGATGAACGAGGCGGCGACGCGCTGGCCGGGACCGCCGTCCAGCGTCAAGGGCTCGGCGCCGAGCGCGACGTCGAGCGTCACCGCCCGCGGCTCGACCCTGATGAGCGCGGAACCCAGCACCCAAAGTGCACCTGCGCCAAGCAGGACCAGGATAAGAAAGGTAGTCAGCAGCGGTATGCGCATCGGGTCGATTCAGGCTGAGCTGGAAGTCATCCATTAGAACACGGTTCATGCGATGCCAGATCGTCAAGAATCGGACAGTCCGAGCGCTGGTCGCCATGGCAGGAATGGGCCAGCGCCTGCAGCGTGCGCTTCATCGCTTCCAGTTCGGCGATCTTGCGCTCGAGTTCAGCGATGTGGGCCGCCGCCAGGTGCCGCACGTCGGCGCTGGCGCGGTCTTTGTCCTGCCACAGCGCCAGCAAATTGGCGACCTGTTCCAGCGAAAAGCCGAGCGCGCGGCCACGGTGGATGAATTGCAGCACGCGCACGTCCTGCTCCCCGTACAGGCGGTAACCCGCCTCGGTGCGGCGCGCCGGCGGCAGCAGGCCGATCGCTTCGTAGTGGCGGATCATCTTGGCGCTGACGCCGGATGCCCTCGCCGTTTCGCCGATATTCCATTGCGGACTGCGCCCGAGATTGTCGTGATCCATTCGACAAGGGTACACCTTCCCATGATGGCAAGGTCGATGTGCGCGCTTGACTTGCGGCGTCAAGCGGTTAAGCTCGGCTCATCATGAAGCATGCCATTCTCATTGTCGCCGGGCTAGTACTGGCCCTCCCCGCCTGCCTGCACGCCGAGCCGGCGCCCTGGTTCCAGTGGCGCAGCAAGGCCAATGGCAGCCTGGTCTGTGCGCAGACGCCGCTCGGACCCGGCTGGGAAAAAGCCGGTGGGCCGTATCGTGACGCCCGTTGCGAAAAGCGCATGCCTGTTAAATAATGCCAGCGCTGTCATGAAGATTCGATAACAAGAAAGAGGAGCAGTTCCAGGTCGTCCGCAGGTATCCAGTTCATCTATAGCGAGGAGAAAACGATGTTCACCAATCCCGAGCAATTCGCATCCGCCACCAAGACCCTGTTCGATTTGCAGGTCCAGACCTTCAATGCCCTTGCCAGCAAGGCGGTGCAGGGCGTCGAGCAGGTGGTGGCACTCAACCTGAGCACAGCCCGCAGTGCGCTGGAAGGCACCTTGGCCACCGGCCGCGCTGCCAGCCAGGCCGGCGATCCGAAAGCCGCCATCGATGCCGTGCAGTCGCGCATCCAGCCGGGCGTGTCGGAAGCCACCGCCTACGGCGAACAGCTGCGCCAGATCATCGGCGACATTCAGAAGGATTTCCAGCAGGCCGCCGACACCCACCTGGTCGAAGCCAAGAACACGCTGTCGGCGCTGATCTACGACGTCACCCAGAACGTCAAGCCGGGCCAGGAAAACGCGGTCGAGATCATCAAGGCTGCGATCGACAATGCCTTCAAGGGCTACGAGCAGGTGACCCTGTCGACGCGCGAAGCGATGCGCCGGGTCGAGGAACAGGTAGCCCGCGCCACGTCCCAGGTCGCGCAGGCGGCCCAGACCGGCGGCCAGGCTGCGCAATCGGCGGCCTCATCGGCCTCATCGGCGGCGTCAGCCCAGCCCGGCCAGTCCCAGTAACACCCGCCTAGGACTTCGTCTCGACGCCCAGCAGTTCTTCGATATGGGCGAACGAGGCGTCGTCCTTGACCACCGCCCGCAGCCACACGTGCAGCGGCTGCTCGCCCCAGTGGGCCGCCTTTTCCGCCAGGTAGGCCACCGGGCTGTGCGGCTCGGTGCGGCGGAAGTATTCGGCGACGGCGCGCAGCTGGGCCAGCGCCTGGCCCCGGTTCTGGAGCGGACCGTTGGCCATGGCCGATGCCGGGTCGCTGCCGCCCTGCCCCGATGCCGCCGGCGCAGCGGGCGCTGCATCCGGCGCTGCCGCCGTCACGGCGGGCTCCTCGCCCGCCAGCGGCTTCACGAACATCAGCACGCTTTCCAGCCCCGACTTGGCCGCACTGAAGCTCGGCCCGTCGGTGCCCAGGCGCGCATCGACGCTTTGTTCGAGGCGGTCGATGGCGGCCTTGCACTGGCCGCAGTCGTGCAGCAGGTTGCGGTAGAAGCTGCGCGCGCCGCGCTGGCGCGCCGCTTCCAGCTTCGCCAGCGCCTCGCCGCCGTGGGCACGGGCGACGTCGAAGTCGCTCAGCGCATACACAGCCCCACCCGGCGGATTGCCCTCGGTCAGGGGCACCGCGCGCAGCCAGGGTGCGATGCGCGCCGCCACCCAGGCCAGGTTGCCGATGCGGCGCTCGAAGCCGTCTTCGTCCGGCAGCGGGTACATGCCGTCCCAATGGCGTTCGCACAGCGCCGCGATCAGCGCGAGGCTCTCGGCCAGGCCGCGCACGCCGCCGGTCTTGACGCCGGCTTCGGCCAGCCACACCGCCAGCTGCAGGTCCTTGCTGCGCTTTTCGATCAGTTGCGCGCACTGCCTGGCCACGAACTTCCAGTCGGCTTCCTTCAGGTCGGTGACCCAAGCACCCTGCTCGATCGACGGATCGTCGGCCTGGCGCGCGCGCACGATGGCGTCGATCTCGCTGGAAAACGCGAGGTCTTCACCACAGGGCTGCTGTTCGCTCACGGGCGCCAGCAGCTTCTCGATATCCAGCATGGCTGCCTCCTTCATGCCGCGTCGATCGCGTACTTGATCTTGCCGGCGCGGGTTGCGCTGACCTTGACCTTGCCTAGCGCGCCGCCCTCGGCCATCGTCGCCAGCACGGCGTCGGCGATCTCCGGCAGCAGCGTGCCGTTCAGGATGGTGTCGACGTTGCGCGCGCCGGAATCGACTTCGGTGCAGCGCCCCAGCACCGCCGCCACCAGCGCATCGTCGTAGTGGAACTGGGCGTTGTGGTTGGTCGACACGCGCGTTTTGATGCGGTCGAGTTTCAGGCGGATGATGTTGGACAGCACCTCGTCGTCGATCGGGTAGAACGGCACCACCGTCAGGCGGCCGAGGAAGGCCGGCTTGAAGTGCTTCATCAGGGCCGGGCGGATCAGCTGGGCCAGTTCGTCGGGTGAGGGGCGCTCGCTGGCGGGCTTGTTCAGGCAGGCCTGCATGATCTGGCTGGACGCCGCGTTCGAGGTCAGGATGATGATGGTGTTGCGGAAGTCGATCTGGCGTCCTTCGGCATCGTCGAGCACGCCCTTGTCGAACACCTGGAAGAACAGTTCGAGCACGTCGCCGTGGGCTTTTTCCACTTCGTCGAGCAGCACCACGCTGTAGGGATTGCGGCGCACCGCCTCGGTCAGCACCCCGCCTTCGCCGTACCCGACGTAGCCCGGCGGCGAGCCTTTCAGGCCGGAGACGCTGTGCGCTTCCTGGTACTCGCTCATGTTGATCGTCACCAGCTTGCGCTCGCCGCCGTACAGCAGGTCGGCCAGCGCCAGCGCGGTCTCGGTCTTGCCGACGCCCGATGTACCGACGAACAGGAACACGCCCTTAGGCTTGTTCGGGTCTTCCAGCTGGGCGCGCGCGGTACGCACGCGCTGGGCGACGATGCCGCTGGCGTGGGTCTGGCCGAGGATGCGTTCGTCGAGCATGCCGCGCAGGTTCATCACGGTGCGGATCTCGTCCTTCACCATGCGCCCGAGCGGGATGCCGGTCCAGGCGGCGACGATGGCGGCGACCGTGTGGCCATCGACCTGCACCGGCACCAGCGGCGACTCGCCCTGCAACTGGCGCAGTTCCTCGACCTTGGCCTGCAATGCGACGCCGCCGGATTTGTCGGCGCTCGACTCCAGGCGCGCGCGCATCGCGTGGATCTCTCCGGTCAATGCCTGCTCGCGTTCCCAGCGCTCGCGCAGGCGCGCCCCCTCCTGCAGCGCGTCGGCGCGTTCGGTGCGCAGCAGGCCGAGGGCGGCGCCATGGTCGGCGCCGGCGCTTTCCTCGCGCACCAGGGAACCGATGCGGGCATCGAGGCGCTCCAGCTTGCGCGTGCATTCTTCCAGCGCCGCCGGCGTCGCCTTCTGCCCTAGCGCGACCTTGGCGCAGGCGGTATCGAGCACGCTGATCGCCTTGTCCGGCAGCTGGCGTCCGCTGATGTAGCGGTGCGACAGGCGCACGGCCTCGGTGATCGCCTCGTCATAGATGCGCACGCCGAAGTGCTGTTCCATCAGCGGCGCCATCGCGCGCAGCATGGCGCTGGCGGTGTCTTCGTCCGGCTCTTCGACCTTGACCACCTGGAAGCGCCGCGCCAGCGCCGCATCCTTCTCGAAATACTTTTTATATTCGCTCCAGGTGGTGGCCGCCACCGTGCGCAGTTCGCCGCGCGCCAGCGCCGGCTTGAGCAGGTTGGCGGCATCGTTCTGGCCGGCCTGGCCGCCGGCGCCGATCATGGTGTGGGCTTCGTCGATGAACAGGATGATCGGGTGCAGGCTTTTTTTCACCTCGTCGATCACGTTCTTGAGACGGCTTTCGAACTCGCCTTTCACGCTGGCGCCGGCCTGCAGCAGCCCCATGTCGAGGTTGTGGATCTCGACGCCCTTCAAGACGTCGGGCACGTCGCCCTGGGCGATGCGCAGCGCCAGCCCTTCCACCACCGCGGTCTTGCCGACGCCGGCCTCGCCGGTCAGGATCGGATTGTTCTGGCGGCGGCGCATCAGGATGTCGATCACCTGGCGGATCTCGGCATCGCGCCCGATCACCGGATC
>Ga0308168_1003140_pt1 | contig 12979 bp, 13 predicted proteins | sample PhyCR2_FD_202133 | JGI IMG/M metagenome (GOLD analysis project Ga0308168, IMG submission 202133) | Phyllosphere microbial communities from UC Gill Tract Community Farm, Albany, California, United States - DLSLRC.R2 | ecosystem: Host-associated > Plants > Phyllosphere > Unclassified | place: USA... | reverse complement strand
CGACCTGGCCGCCGACTTCCGCCTGAAGGACCGCGCGGCGTTCGAGAAGTGGTACAAGATCGAGCACACGGCGGCCGACCTGATCGAAGAGGCCGTGTATGGCCTGCCGGAACTGAACCGTGAGGACATCAAGGGCGCGCGCCTGATCGCCAACCCGGGCTGCTACCCGACCACGATGCAGCTCGGCTTCGTGCCGCTGCTCAAGGCGGGCCTGATCGACGCCGGCAACCTGATTGCCGACGCCAAATCGGGCGTCTCGGGCGCCGGCCGCAAGGCCGAGATCGGCACCCTGTTCTCGGAAGCGAGCGACAATTTCAAAGCCTACGGCGTCGCCGGCCACCGCCACACCCCGGAAACCTCGGCCCAGCTGCAGCGCTTTACCGACCAGAAAGTCGGCCTGATCTTCACCCCGCACCTGGTGCCGATGATCCGCGGCATGCACGCGACCCTGTACGCGCGCCTGACGCAAGAGGTCACGGACGAGCAGCTGCAAGCGCTGTTCGAGGAAACCTATGCGGATTCGCCTTTCGTCGACGTCATGCCGTTCGGCTCGCACCCGGAAACCCGCTCGACGCGCGGCTCGAACATGCTGCGCCTGGCGCTGCACCGTCCGGACGGCGGCAACACCGTCGTCATCCTCGTGGTGCAGGACAACCTGGTGAAGGGTGCTTCCGGCCAGGCCGTGCAGTGCATGAACCTCATGTTTGGTCTTGAAGAAACGACCGGATTGCAACAAATCGCTCTGCTGCCGTAAGCGGCGGCACCATCCTGTGGCGTTGCCGCCGTGCACTAGCTGACAAGAGCTAGATCAAGGCGGCAACTGATGAGAGCGGTAAATTGACCGATGCGCTGATCGGTTTTTTCCGATTACATCATCTATCTCACAGGGGTGCCACCATGTTCGGTCGCAACGCAAAAAGCGAAATTGACAGCCTGATCGGCATTGCCGCCCGGATCGAAGGCGACCTGTGCTTCAGTGGCGGATTACGCATCGATGGCGAGGTGCACGGCAACGTGATCGCCAGCGAAGGCGTGGACAGCGTGCTGATCGTCTCCGAGCACGCCCGCATCGAGGGGGAAGTACGCTGCGCCAACCTGGTGGTGAACGGATTCATCGCCGGTTCGGTTTATTCGACGGAACTACTTGAATTACAGCCGAAAGGCCGCATTCATGGGGATGTCCATTACAAGCTGCTCGAGATGCACGGCGGCGCCCTGGTCACCGGCAAGCTCACGCACCAGCCGGCGGGCGAACCCGTGTTTCACCTGGCAGTGGCGGAGGCCTCGCAGGCATGACCTGCCCGAACCGTCTATAATGGAATAAATTTGAATCCAATCAGGAGTTTATCCCATGACAGCAGTGGCCGAAGTTGTTGACTTTGACACCATCCCGACCCCCATCGTCTTCACCGACAGCGCCGCTGAAAAAGTGGCGCAGCTCATCGAAGAAGAGGGCAATCCCGACCTGAAACTGCGCGTCTTCGTGCAGGGTGGCGGCTGCTCGGGCTTCCAGTACGGCTTTACCTTCGACGAAATCGTCAACGAAGACGACACCACCATGGAGAAGAACGGCGTGCAGCTGCTGATCGACTCGATGAGCTACCAGTACCTGGTCGGCGCCGAAATCGACTACAAGGACGACCTCGAAGGCGCCCAGTTCGTCATCAAGAACCCGAACGCGACCAGCACCTGCGGCTGCGGTTCCTCGTTCTCGGCGTAATTTCGCCGCACAACCCGGCCTTGCCGGGTGCCGATACCAGATCCGGGCACTGCCCGGATTTGTTTTTTTTGCGCGTCGATCGTACTGCGCTGCCTGCGTGTCTCGCCCTTGTAGAGTGGGCTGTGCCCACGCGGTTCAACGGTCGCACTGACGCGGCCGTGCACACACCCGTTCATGCGCGGGGGCGAGGGCGTGGCAGATCATGCTGTGATCCCGAGTGGGCGAAGCCCACCCTACAAAAACATCAAGCAGGGTAGAGCGCCCCCAGGATGCGCGGACCCTGCGCGCCCGTGACGGCCGGCATGTTGCCCGGCTGGCGCATGGTGAAACGGTAGCCGAGCCAGGCGAAGGCGAGGGCTTCGACCCGGTTCGGGGCGATGCCGAGCGCCGCCGTCGACTCGACCGGTATCGCGCCACCCAGGGCGCTGGCCAGCATGCGCAACAGGGCGCCGTTGTAGGCGCCGCCGCCGCAGACATAGACGGCGTCGACGTTCACGCGCTCGCCGTGGATGGCGCGCGCGATGGTTTCGGCGGTCAGGGCCGTCAGCGTGGCCTGCACGTCCTGCGCCGTCAGGTCCGCAAAACCCGCCAGGCGCGCATCCAGCCATTCCATATGGAACAAGTCGCGTCCGGTGCTTTTCGGCGCCGGCTGGTGGAAATACGGCTCTTCCAGCAGATGCGCCAGCAAGTCCGGCGCCACGCTGCCGCTCGCACCCCAGGCGCCGTCGGCGTCATATTCCTTGCCCTGGTGCCGCTTGACCCAGCCGTCGAGCAGGACATTGCCCGGACCCGTGTCGTAGCCGGTCACACGGCCGTCGGCGTGCAGGACGCTGATGTTGCCGATGCCGCCGACGTTCACCACCACCCGTGTCGTCCCCGGCGTACCGAAGGCGGCCGCGTGGAAGGCCGGGACCAGCGGCGCGCCCTGGCCGCCGGCGGCGATGTCGCGGCTGCGGAAGTCGGCGATGACGTCGATGCCCGTCAATTCCGCCAGCAGCGCGGGATTATTGGTCTGGCGCGTAAAGCCGAGCTCGGGCCGATGGCGCACGGTCTGCCCGTGAACGGCAACGGCCGCTACCGGCCCCCGCGCTTTCGCCTCGAGCGCGGCGACACATGCCGCATAGGCGCGGGCCAGGCCGTTGGCGGCGATCGCCTCGCGTTCGATCTCGTTGGCGCCGTTGGCTTGCAGCGCCATCAACTCGGCGCGCAGTTCGGCAGGGAAGGGCACGAAGGCGGCCTCGAGGGTGCGGATTGCGCCGTCGGCAAAGTCGGCCAGCACGCCGTCCACGCCGTCCAGGCTGGTGCCCGACATCAGGCCGATATAAAGGGAAGTAGTCATGTGCTCATCATAAAGGATGGTGTCCCAAGTAAAAACGCCTTCCGTGCACTGAAGCAGCGGAAGGCGTTTCGTAAGGGGATACGCTGGATGCTTAGCGGGCAGCCATGGCGTTGCCGCCCGGGGTCAGCAGCGAGAAGCGGTGGTTCATCTCGGCGGCAGCCATGCGGAAGCGGGCCAGTTCACCCTTGCTCAGCGGCGCGGCCATCAGGTCCTTCAGGCCACGCGGGTCGCGGGCGACATTGGCCACGCGGAACTCGTAGTGCAGGTGAGCGCCGGTCGACCAGCCGGTCGAGCCGACGAAGCCGATGACCTGGCCTTGCGTGACCTTGGCGCCCTTGCGCAGGCCATTGATACGGCTCATGTGCGCGTAGGCGGTGCTGTAGTTCGACCAGTGCTTCAGGACGACCATGTTGCCGTAGCCGTTAGACACGCCGGCGAAATCGACGACGCCGTCGCCGGCGGCGCGGATCGGGGTGCCGGTTGGCGCTGCGTAATCGATGCCTTTATGGGCTTTCCACTGGCCCGAGATCGGGTGCACGCGGTTGGCGAAGCCCGACGAGACGCGCGAGAATTCCAGCGGCGACTTGAGGAAGGCTTTTTTCAGCGACTTGCCGTCCAGGCTGTAGTAGCCGCCCTGCTTGGTGACCGGGTCTTCGAACCACACGGCCTGGTAGCTGGTGCCGCGGTTGATGAATTCGCCTGCCAGGATACGGCCGGTTTTCACCAGTTCGCCGTCCAGCCAGAAGGTTTCGTAGACGACGTTGAAACGGTCGCCACGCTTCAGGTCGCCGCGGAAGTCGATGTTGGTCGAGAACATCTTGACGATTTCGCCGACCACCGAATCCGGGATCGAGCCGCCGTCGACGTTGGCGTCGGTGGCTGCGTAGAGCGAGGAGTTGACGATTTCGCGCGAACGCATTTCGACGCGGCGCTCGAGCTTGGCAGGCGCTTCGGACGCCTTGAAGCCGTCGCCGTGGCGTGCGATGGTGAGCGTGGTCGGCGCGTTATTCTTGTCGGTGAGGGTGGCGCGCAGCGACAGCAGCTGGCCGTTCTCGTCGGTCTCTGCTTGCAGGCGCTTGCCGTTTTTCAGGGTCAGGATGCGGCGGGCGAGTTTATCCGAGCGGATGAAGTTCTGCGCCTGCGCGTCGTTGACGCCGAGGCGGCCGAGCATGGTGCCGATCGAGTCGCCCGAACGGATGCGCTCTTCGTGGATGAATTGCTGCTCGTCCTGCTGGAGGGCGGCGATTTGCTCGGAGAGGTTAGGCAGGGCCAGGTTCTCGGCGACGGAAACGACGTGCACGTCGCTGTCGTCCTGGACGACCGGAGCCGTTGCAACGGCGCCGAAAGCGCACAGTGCCAGGGCGACGGCGCCGGCGCCGACGATACGGGTCTTGCGACTCGTATTGGCTAGTTTGCCGGTGATTTTATGTATAGGGTTCATGCAATCAGTTAAAATTTACCGCTTGAACTTCGGACCACTATTTTTCTTGTTGTTTTGAAAAGTTTTCTTGCGGCAAGATTGATGGGATCGAGCATTGTACCAAAATATGCGGTCCTACAACCGTTTTAGCCAAACTCCTACAAAGAATTTATGACAGATTCCGCGTCTTGTAGTAATAACAACTCCGTTTCCAAGACCCAATTACCGTTGTCCGATAAGGTCCAGGAAGCGCTCGCCATCACCAAACGCGGCGTCGACGAACTGCTGATCGAAAGCGAATTTGCGCAAAAGCTGGTGCGCTCGGAAAAGACCGGCGTACCGCTGCGTATCAAGCTGGGCCTGGACCCGACCGCGCCCGACCTGCACCTGGGCCATACCGTGGTGCTGAACAAGCTGCGCCAGCTCCAGAACCTCGGCCACCAGGTGATCTTCCTGATTGGCGACTTCACCTCGATGATCGGCGACCCGTCGGGCCGCAACGTCACGCGCCCGCCGCTCACCCGTGAGCAGGTCGAGGAAAACGCCATGACCTATTTCCGCCAGGCGGCTCTCGTGCTCGACGAAGGGCGCACCGAGATGCGCTACAACTCCGAGTGGTGCGACCCGCTCGGCGCGCGCGGCATGATCCAATTGGCCTCGCGCTACACCGTCGCCCGCATGATGGAACGCGACGACTTCACTAAACGCTACAAGAGTGGGACTCCGATTGCCGTGCATGAGTTCCTTTATCCGCTGATGCAAGGCTACGATTCGGTCGCTTTGAAAGCAGACCTTGAGCTAGGTGGAACGGACCAGAAATTTAACTTGCTGGTTGGACGCGAATTGCAGAAGGACTACGGGCAAGAGCCGCAGTGCATCTTGACCATGCCGCTGCTCGAAGGCCTGGACGGCGTGGAGAAGATGTCGAAGTCCAAGAACAACTACATCGGCATCACTGAAGCGCCGAACACCATGTTCGCCAAGCTGATGAGCATCTCCGACACCATGATGTGGCGTTACTTCGAGCTGCTGTCCTTCCGCTCGCTGGACGATATCGCCAGCCTCAAGGCGGCCGTCGAGGCCGGCGCCAATCCGCGCGACGCCAAAGTGGCGCTGGGCAAGGAAATCGTCACCCGCTTCCATTCGGCCCAGGCGGCCGACGACGCGCTGGCCGACTTCGTCAACCGCTCGAAGGGCGGCATTCCCGACGACGTGCCGGAAGTGGCCGTTTCGGGTGCGCCGCTCGGCGTGGCCCAGCTGCTGAAGGCGGCCGGCCTGTGCGCCTCGACCTCGGAAGCCATGCGCATGGTCGACCAGGGCGGCGTGCGCATCGACGGCGATGTCGTCAGCGACAAGAACCTGAAGGTCGACGCCGGCCAGTTCGTGATGCAGGTCGGCAAGCGCAAGTTCGCTCGCGTGACCTTTTCTGGATGATCGGCCTGCTGCAACGGGCCAGTCAGGCCAGCGTGGTGGTCGACGGCATTACCGTCGGCGCCATCGACGCCGGCCTGATGGTGCTGGTCTGCGCCGAAAAGGGAGATACCGAGCGCGAAGCCGACGCCTTGCTGACGAAATTGCTGGGCTACCGGGTGTTTTCCGACGAGGCCGGTAAAATGAACCGCAGCGTGACCGACATCGGTGGCGCCTTGCTGCTGGTGCCCCAGTTCACGCTGGCGGCCGACACCCGCTCGGGGACCCGTCCGTCGTTCTCGCCGGCGGCCAGCCCCGACGACGGGCGCCGCCTGTTCGATTATTTCGTGCGCCAGGCGCGTGAGCGCCATGGCAAAGTTGAGACCGGTCAATTTGGTGCCGACATGAAAGTCAGTCTCACTAACGACGGTCCCGTCACCATCTGGCTGCGTGTTGATCCCGTCGTTGTTTCGCGTTGAAACCCCGGCCGCCACGTGCGGTCAATAGTATGGAGGCCCCGTGGAGTCGAAAATGAAGATCTGGAGTGATTCCTTTACCGAAGGCGGCCTGATCCCGGCCGAATGTGCGTTCGCGGTCATCGATCCGGCCACGCATGTGCGCCTGTCGAGCAACCGCAATCCCCACCTGGCCTGGGACGAAGTGCCCGCCGGCACCCAGTCGCTGGTAATCCTGTGCGTGGACGGCGATGCCCCCACCGACGGTACCGACGTCAACAAGGAGGGCAGGAGCGTGCCCGAGTCGCTCAAGCGCGCCGATTTTTACCACTGGGCGCTGGTCGACATTCCGCCCAGCCTGAAGTCGATCGCCGAAGGGCAGTTCTCGGACATGGTCACGCCCGGCGGCAAGGGCGGCCCCAACGTCTCCTTCCTGGTCAAGAACGGCACCGAGCACCAGCTGCGCCAGGGCATCAACGACTACACCGGCTGGTTCGCTGCCGATCCCGACATGGCCGGCGACTACTTCGGCTACGACGGCCCGTGCCCGCCCTGGAACGACGAGCGCGTCCACACCTATGTATTTACCATTTACGCGCTCGACATTCCCCAGTTCCCGCTCGAGGGCAATTTCACCTGCGCCGAAGCACGCCAGGCGTTGACCGGCCACATCCTCGACGAAGCGCAGATCTTCGGCGTTTATTCACTCAACCCCGAGATCGCATCCACGCTTTCCGCCTGATTCCAGCGCCCGGCCATCCGGGCGCTTTTTACTACCGCATGCACAACGACACCCCGACCCGGATCGTCCTGATCCGTCATGGCGAAACCGCCTGGAACGCCGAGCGCCGCCTGCAAGGCCATCTGGATATCGACCTCAACGAAGAAGGACAGCGCCAGGCGCGCGCCCTGGCTGCGAGCCTGGCCCATGAGCACTTCGACGTGCTTGTTTCGAGCGACCTGGCGCGCGCCAGCCAGACCGCCAAGGCCCTGGGCGACGTCACCGGCCTGCCGCTCTATATAGATGGACGCCTGCGCGAGCGCTGCTACGGTGGCTTCGAAGGTTTGCTGTACGCCGACATCGCCGCGCGCTATCCGCAGGAGTTCGCTGCCTGGCAAGCGCGCGAAGTCGATGCGCCTGTGCCGCCGGGGCAGAATCGGGGCGAAACTTTCCGTGAGTTCTACGATCGCGTCACGGGTGCCGTACTGGGCTGGGCCGAGGACAACCCGGGCAGATCGCTGGCGATCGTCGCCCACGGTGGCGTGCTCGAATGCATCTACCGCGCCGCCCTCGGCTTGCCGCTGGAAACGCCGCGCGACTTCAAGGTACTCAATGCCAGCATCAACCGGTTCACTGTCCAGGACGGCAAGTTCGAACTGGTGAGCTGGGGCGAAGTCGCGCATCTGCGGCCTGCAACGCTTGATGATATCTGACAGTAGGGGTCATTGTGGCCATTGGCCTGAATGACCCCTACTGTGCTCGACTGCCGCAGGCAGTTCAAAATATGCCCGCTGAGTAATCCCTAATGCATTCCTTTTCCTTTTGTCTACACGTGATTGTCGCGTTCGCGACAGTTTCACAAAAATATTGCCCGTAAATTGAGCAGTAGTTCAGGTAAAATAGCGGGTTCCCGTCCACTGTCCCCCTGTTCCCGCTGTGCAAATCGGTCCTTATACACTGCGCAATAATGTCTTCGTCGCCCCCATGGCCGGCGTGACCGACCGTCCGTTCCGCCAGCTGTGCAAGCAGCTCGGGGCAGGCTATGCCGTGTCCGAGATGGCGGCCTCGAATCCGCGCCTGTGGGCCAGCGAAAAGACCAGCCGCCGCACCGATCACGAAGGCGAGATGGAGCCGAAGGCGGTGCAGATCGCTGGTGCCGACCCGCAAGACCTGGCCGATTGCGCCCGCCATAACGTCGAGCGCGGCGCCCAGATCATCGACATCAACATGGGTTGCCCCGTGAAAAAGGTGTGCAACAGCTGGTGCGGTTCGGCCCTGCTGCAGCACGAAGACCTGGTCGAGCGCATCCTGCACGCCGTGGTGCAGGCCGTGGACGTGCCGGTGACCCTGAAATTCCGTACCGGCTGGGATCGCCAGAACAAGAATGCGCTGCGCATCGCGCGCATGGCCGAAGAGGCCGGTATCCAGATGCTGACCCTGCACGGCCGCACGCGCGCCGACGGCTACAAGGGCGACGCCGAATACGACACGATTCGCGCCGTGAAAGCGGCGGTGGGTATTCCGGTGGTTGCCAACGGCGACATCACCAGTCCGGAAAAGGCGAAATTTGTGCTCGACTACACGGGCGCGGACGCCGTCATGATCGGCCGCGCGGCGCAAGGGCGCCCGTGGATCTGCCGCGAAATCGACCATTACCTGCGCACCGGCGAGCACCTGCCGGCGCCGCTGGTGGAAGAAGTGCGGGCTTTGATGAACGAACATCTGCCGGCGCACTACGCCTTCTATGGCGACTACATCGGCGTGCGCAGCGCGCGCAAGCACATCGGCTGGTATGTCGAGGACTTGCCGGGCGGCGAGGAATTCCGCCAGAAGATGAACCTGCTGGAAACGACGGCCGAGCAGTTGGCGGCAGTCGATAATTTTTTCGAATCGCAACTTCGTCATGGCGAGCGGTTACAATACCGGCCCGCATCGCTCATCGAAGAAGCAATCGCGGCATAAAGAAGCAAAACAACAAAAAATATATTTGGGGACGCCGCCGACACGATTGGCGGAGCAATCACTAACCAGGATGAAGCAGCAGACATGAGCAAAGAAAGTATCCAGGAAGTTGTCCAGAAGAGCCTCGAGGACTATTTCAATGACCTGGGCGAGCAGAAGCCGACAAACATCTACGACATGATGGTCATGACCGTGGAACGGCCTATCCTCGAAGTGGTGATGACGCGCGCCGACGGCAACCAGTCGCACGCGGCCCAGATGCTGGGCATCAACCGCAATACCTTGCGCAAGAAACTGCAAGAGCACGGACTGCTCTAAGCTACACCGGCGTGCCTCACTGGCCGCGTGGGCGCGGCAAGCAGAGCCCGCGCCGGAATTCCGACCAGAATTCTCATCAACCAGTGGCCACCCCATGATCAAACAAGCTCTCATCTCCGTCTCCGACAAGACCGGCGTGCTCGACTTTGCGCGCGCCCTGTCTGCCCTCGGCGTGAACATCCTGTCTACCGGCGGCACCGCCAAGCTCCTGCAAGACAATGGCGTGCCGGTCACCGAAGTGGCCGATTACACGGGTTTCCCGGAAATGCTCGACGGCCGCGTCAAGACCCTGCACCCGAAAGTGCACGGCGGTATCCTTGCACGCCGCGATTTTCCAGAACACGTGTCCAAGCTGGAAGAGCACGGCATTCCGCAGATCGACATGGTCGTGGTCAACCTGTACCCGTTCCAGGCCACTGTCGCCAAGGATGATTGCTCGCTGGAAGACGCGATCGAAAACATCGACATCGGCGGCCCGACCATGCTGCGCTCGGCAGCCAAGAACCACCGCGACGTGGTCGTGATCTGCGACCCGAGCGACTACGGGGTTGTGCTGGCCGAAATGAAAGGCACTGGCGAAACGGCCGGCGCGGTGAGCTACGACACCAAGTTCCGCCTGGCCAAGAAAGTCTTCAGCCACACCGCCCAGTACGACGGCGCCATCACCAACTATCTGACCAGCCTGGGCGAAGACAAGGCCCACGCCACCCGCTCGCAGTACCCGCAGACCATCAACATGGCCTTCGAGAAGGTGCAGGACATGCGCTACGGCGAGAACCCGCACCAGGGCGCCGCCTTCTACCGCGACATCGCGACAGTGGATGGCGCGCTGGCCAATTACCGCCAGCTGCAGGGCAAGGAACTCTCGTACAACAACATCGCCGACGCCGACGCGGCCTGGGAATGCGTGAAGTCGCTGGGCGGCTTCCAGCATCCGGCCGGCTGCGTGATCGTCAAGCACGCCAATCCGTGCGGCGTGGCCATCGGCGCCGACGCGCTGGACGCCTACACCCGCGCGCTGCAGACCGATCCGACCTCGGCCTTCGGCGGCATCATCGCCTTCAACGTCGAAGTCGACGGCCGCGCTGCCGAGGCGCTGGCGAAACTGTTCGTCGAAGTGCTGATCGCACCGTCCTTCACCGCCGAGGCGCGCCAGATCATGGCGGCCAAGCAGAACGTGCGCCTGCTGGAAATTTCGCTGGGCAACGGCCAGAACCCGTATGACGTGAAACGCGTCGGCGGCGGCCTGCTGGTGCAGGCGCCGGATGCCAAGAACGTGGGCATCGGCGACCTGCGCGTGGTCAGCAAGAAGCAGCCGACCCAGCAGCAGCTGCAAGACCTGATGTTCGCCTGGCGCGTTGCGAAATTCGTGAAGTCGAATGCGATCGTGTTCTGCGGTAACGGCATGACGCTGGGCGTCGGGGCAGGGCAGATGAGCCGCATCGACTCGGCCCGCATCGCCTCGATCAAGGCGCAGAATGCCGGTTTGTCCCTGAGCGGTTCGGCGGTGGCGTCGGATGCCTTCTTCCCGTTCCGCGACGGTCTCGACGTGGTGGTCGATGCGGGCGCGACCTGCGTCATTCACCCGGGCGGCTCGATGCGCGACCAGGAAGTGATCGACGCGGCGGACGAGCGTGGCGTTGTCATGCTGTACACGGGTACCCGTCACTTCCGTCATTGATTTTGTAGGGTGGGCGGGTTCCCCGTCCACGCGTTCAACGCACGTGTGATAATCGAATCGCAATTGCATGCGTGTGTGAACGCGTGGACGGCGTAGCCGTCCACCCTACGGTTGTGAAAATCCCCATCCACCTGTGTTTTTACACAGTATTTTCCCACGAACGTTGCTGGCCGGTATAACATTCGATAATGATTATCCTCGGCATCGACCCAGGCCTGCGCACCACCGGCTTTGGGGTTATTGAAAAACACGGCAGCAAACTGCGCTACATCGCCTCGGGCACCATCAAGACCGGACTGGAGGGAGCGCTGCCGCCGCGCCTGAAGATCATCCTCGACGGCGTGCGCGAAGTCGTCGCGACTTACCAGCCGAGCTGCGCGGCCATCGAAAAAGTGTTCGTCAACGTCAATCCGCAGTCGACGCTGCTGCTCGGCCAGGCGCGCGGCGCCGCGATCAGCGCGCTGGTCGGCGCCGACCTGAGCGTGGCGGAATACTCGCCGACCCAAATCAAGCAATCCGTGGTCGGCACCGGCAAGGCGGCCAAGCCGCAAGTGCAGGACATGGTCTCGCGCCTGCTGAAACTGCCCGGCCTGCCCGGCAGCGACGCCGCCGACGCCCTGGGCGTGGCGATTTGCCATGCCCACAGCCACGACACGCTGGCGCTGGTGAACACGCTGAGCCCGCAGAAGACTGTACTGCGCATGAAAAACGGTCGTCTCGTCTAACCAACAATAAGAGAAGGTCAACCATGATCGGTCGCATCTCCGGAATCCTGCTCGAAAAAACGCCGCCGCAACTGCTGGTCGACTGCAACGGCGTCGGCTACGAAGTCGACGTGCCGATGAGCACCTATTACAACCTCCCGCACACCGGCGAAAAGGTGGTGCTGTTCACCCACCAGGCAATCCGCGAGGATGCGCACCTGCTGTTCGGCTTCGGCACGGCCAGCGAGCGCGCGCTGTTTCGCCAGCTGATCAAGATCACCGGCGTCGGCGCGCGCATCGCATTGGCCATCCTGTCGGGCATGTCGGTGGCCGACCTGTCGCAGGCGGTCACGCTGCAGGAGTCGGGACGCCTGGTCAAGATCCCCGGCATCGGCAAGAAGACGGCCGAGCGGCTGCTGCTCGAGCTGAAAGGCAAGATTGGCGCCGACATCGGCGTGGTCGGCGGCGCCCCGCGCGACGATACCCAGTCGGACGTGCTCAATGCGCTGCTGGCTTTGGGGTATTCTGACAAGGAAGCCCTGCTGGCGACCAAGAACCTGCCGGCCGGCTCGAGCGTATCCGACGGCATCAAGTTCGCGTTGAAGGCCTTGTCTAAAGCCTGACGCGAACCGTAGTAACCAGAGACTGAACAATGAGCATCCAGACCGACAATTTCACCGAGCAGCGCGTGATCGATTCCGCGCCGGCCTCGCCCAACGAGGAGGCGATCGAGCGCGCCTTGCGCCCGAAGCAGCTCGACGAATACGTCGGCCAGGAAAAGATCCGCGACCAGCTCGAGATTTTTATTCATGCCGCGCGCAAACGGCGCGAGGCGCTGGACCACACGCTGCTGTTCGGTCCGCCGGGCCTGGGTAAAACCACGCTGGCCCACATCATCGCGCGCGAAATGGGCGTGAACCTGCGCCAGACCTCGGGACCAGTGCTGGAACGTCCGGGCGACCTGGCGGCCATCCTGACCAACCTCGAGCCGAACGACGTCCTGTTCATCGACGAGATCCACCGTTTATCTCCTGTGGTCGAGGAGATCCTGTACCCGGCGCTCGAGGACTACCAGATCGACATCGTGATCGGCGAGGGGCCGGCGGCGCGCTCCGTGAAGCTCGACCTGCAACCCTTCACGCTGGTCGGCGCCACCACGCGCGCGGGCATGCTGACCAACCCGCTGCGCGACCGCTTCGGCATCGTCGCCCGCCTCGAGTTCTACAACGTCGAGGAGCTGACCAAGATC
>Ga0308168_1003138_pt1 | contig 12981 bp, 10 predicted proteins | sample PhyCR2_FD_202133 | JGI IMG/M metagenome (GOLD analysis project Ga0308168, IMG submission 202133) | Phyllosphere microbial communities from UC Gill Tract Community Farm, Albany, California, United States - DLSLRC.R2 | ecosystem: Host-associated > Plants > Phyllosphere > Unclassified | place: USA... | reverse complement strand
ATGGGCGGATTACTTGGCGGGCCGGTGGTCGGCGGATTAGTCGGCCTGACCGGCGGCATCCACCGTTATTCAATGGGAGGCATGACGGCGCTGAGCTGCATGATCTCCACCATCGCCGAGGGATTATTAGGCGGCCTGATCCACAGCGTTTTAATCAAACGCGGACGCATCGATAAGCTATTTAATCCGCTGGTGGCCGCCGGCGTGACCTTTGTCGCCGAAATTGTGCAAATGCTGATCATCCTGCTGATTGCCCGTCCGTTTACCGATGCACTCCATCTGGTCAGCAGTATTGCCGCGCCGATGATGGTGACCAATACGCTCGGTGCCGCCATGTTTATGCGTATTCTGCTGGATAAGCGGGCGATGTTCGAAAAATACACCTCGGCGTTTTCGGCAACAGCGCTGAAAGTCGCGGCCTCGACGGAAGGTATTTTGCGGCGCGGATTTAACGAAGAGAACAGCATGAAAGTGGCGCAGGTGCTGCTGAAAGAGCTGGATATTGGCGCCGTGGCGATAACCGATCGCGAGCGATTGCTGGCCTTTACCGGCATCGGCGACGACCATCATCTGGTCGGCAAACCTATTGCTTCTGACTATACCTGGCGCGCGATCGAGAACGACGAAGTGGTATACGCCGATGGCAACGAGATGCCTTACCGCTGTTCGCTGCATCCCAGCTGCAAACTGGGCTCGACGCTGGTGATACCGCTGCGCGGCGAAAATCAGCGGGTGATCGGCACCATCAAATTGTACGAAGTGCGTAACCGGCTGTTCAGTTCCATCAACCGTACATTGGGCGAAGGCATTGCCCAGCTGCTGTCGGCGCAGATCCTTGCCGGTAAATTCGAACAACAAAAAGCGCTGCTGGCGCAGTCTGAAATTAAGCTGCTGCACGCGCAGGTGAATCCGCACTTCCTGTTTAACGCCCTCAATACGCTGATGGCGGTGATCCGCCACGACAGCGATAAAGCCGGGCAACTGGTGCAGTATCTCTCGACGTTCTTTCGCAAAAATCTCAAGCGCTCTTCCGAGATTGTCACGCTGGCGGATGAGCTGGAGCACGTGAATGCCTATCTGCAAATCGAGCTGGCACGTTTTTCGTCGCGTCTGAACGTGGATTTACAGGTGCCGGATGCATTGTCTTTTCAGCATCTTCCGGCATTTACTCTGCAACCGCTGGTGGAAAACGCCATAAAACACGGCACATCCCAGTTGCTGAGCAATGGCAATATCATCATTCGTGCTTACAGTGAGGGGCAGACAGTGATCGTCGAAGTGGAAGATAACGCCGGTTTGTATCAGCCGGAAGAAAGCGGTGCGGACTAGGCATGAGTCTGGTGGACAAGCGCCTGCGGGCGCGTTTTGGCGATGATTTCGGCATTACCGTCAATTGCAAACCGGATGATTTCACCCGTATCACGTTACGTCTGCCTGCGGAGGGCGCGCCATGTTAAGAGTGCTGATTGTCGATGATGAGCCGCTGGCGCTGGAGAATCTGCGCTTACAGCTTCAGGATGAAAGCGATATTGAAATTGTCGGTGAGTGTACCAATGCCATTGAAGCGATTGGCGTGATCCACAAAATCCGCCCTGACGTGGTGTTTCTGGACATTCAGATGCCGCGCATCAGCGGGCTGGAAATGGTCGGTATGCTCGATGAGCAGCACCGCCCGCACATCGTTTTTCTTACCGCCTTTGAGGAATATGCGGTGCAGGCGTTTGAACAGTGCGCGTTTGATTATCTGCTTAAACCGATCCAGACGCCGCGTTTACAAAAAACGTTGGCGCGGTTGCGGCTGGGTTTTCAGGAGCAGGATGTCTCGCAGTTACCGCAATACCAGCAGCCGCTGAAGTTTATCCCCTGTCTGAGCAGCAACCGGATCTGGTTGTTGCAGCTGGAAGACGTGGCATTCGTCAGCAGCCGCATCGGCGGGGTATACGTCACCGGACAGGATGGCAAAGAGACATTTACGGAACTGACCTTACGCACGCTGGAAGTCCGTACGCCGTTGTTACGTTGTCACCGGCAGTATCTGGTGAATATGGATTATCTGAAGGAAATCCGCCTGGAAGATAAAAATCAGGCGGAGCTGTTACTGCGTGATGGTCAGGTCGTGCCGGTCAGCCGTCGCTATCTCAAATCGCTGAAAGAGACGGTGGGGCTGTAAACCCCGCCGGTTTTCCTTTGGTCAGATCAATCAAGCCGGTCGCAGCCGGGCAAAAGCGTCGCGGATTTCGGTTTCAGGCAATTGTATGCCGATAAACACTAATGCACTGCGCGGGGTTTCATCCGGCTGCCACGGGCGATCCCAGTCGGCGCTGTACAGGCGCTGAACGCCCTGAAACAGCAGGCGGCACGGCTGATCAGCTATCCATAACATCCCTTTGTACCGCATCAGATTGTCGGCAAAGCTGGCCAGCAGTTCTTCCATCACCGCGGAAATGGCGGTCAGCGCCACCGGATAATCCAGCTCCACTACAATGGAGGAAACGGTGTTTTGCTGTGGCGCGACGCGATGGAACAGCGGTTTTGTGGCTATCACGTTTTCTTCGAGCATAAATCCGCGGGTATCAAACAACAGTGCCGGATCGATATCGCCCTGAACCATTTTATATACCGGCGCACGGGCATTAATACGTTGCAGCCGTTCTGTCAGTTCCGGGCATTCACCGGATACATCCGTTTTGGTCAGCAGGATGCGGTCGGCATAACCAATCTGCGACTGCGCCAGCGGGAACTGATCCAGCTGCGACATGGCATGTACTGCATCCACCAGCGTGATAACGCCGTCTAAGACATAACGTTCACATATGACTTCATGGGCGAAAAACGCCTGCAGGATCGGGCCGGGATCGGCCATGCCGGTGCATTCAATCATCAGCCGGTCAAACTGCACTTCGCCTTTATCCACGCTGTCGAGCAAATCCAGCAGCGCCGCTTCCAGCTCGCCCGAACGGGTGCAACAGATGCAGCCGTTGGATAAGGTGGTGATGCGCGTGGCGCGGTCGCCTATCAGCTGGTTATCGATGGGCATTTCGCCAAATTCATTCTCGATCACCGCAATTTTTATCTCCTGCTGTGTATGCAGAATCTGGCGTAAAAGCGTGGTTTTTCCGGCACCTAAAAAACCGGTTAATACTGTGACTGCAATCGGTGTCATGTTCGCTTTCCTCTTAACTACGGTGCTCTTTTTAACTTCAGCTACTTCTCAACTACAGCGCCCTCTTAACAACAGCGCATTCCGCCTTTCCCGTCGCCGCCATAACGCGCCTGCTGGCGCTCGCGGAAAAACTCTTCATAGGTCATCGGCGTGGTATCCGGGTGGTTGGTCTGCATATGCAGAACGTAAGTGTCGTAATCCGGTATGCCCACCAGCATACGCGCGGCCTGACCGAGGTATTTCTTCGCCGCACCTAAGTTGTCAAACATACGTACTCCTCTGAATTTTGTGGAAAAGCCCCGCGTGTGCGGGGCTTTCAGGTAAACGGTTAGTGCCCGGAGGAGATTTTAATCCCTTCCGCAGGAACCGGCACATAAGGCGTTTCCTTATCGGTACGCTTATCGGTTTTACGTGCCTCAAGGCAGGCGCGGATACCGTAGAAAATGATGCTGTACACCACAATCAGGAACAGGATACTCAGCCCGGCGTTGGTGTAGTTGTTGATCACAATATGATGCATATTGCTGATCTGTTCCGGTGTCAGGTTCTCGCCGCCAGCAGCAATGCGTTCTTTATACTGACCGGCCATGTAGAAGAAGCCTTCCATCTGCGCATTGGTGCTGAACAGTTTCAGACCCAGTGCCCAGGTGGTACAAATCAGTAACCAGATGGCAGGCACCATGGTGACCCAGATGTACTTGGTGCGTTTCATTTTCACCAGTACCACGGTGGCGAGGATCAGCGCGACGGCAGCCAGCATCTGGTTCGAAATCCCGAACAGCGGCCACAGACTTTTCACGCCGCCCAGCGGATCGACCACGCCCTGATACAGCAGGTAACCCCACAGTCCGACGCAGCCTGCGGTGCCGATAATCCCGGCGACCAGCGAGTCAGTTTTTTTCAGGAACGGCACAAAGTTACCCAGCAGATCCTGCAACATAAAGCGGCCTGAACGCGTACCCGCATCCAGTGCGGTCAGGATAAACAGCGCTTCAAACAGAATGCCGAAGTGATACCAGAAGCCCATATCCGCCAGTGGCATGATCTTGTGGAACACGTGCGCAATACCTACGGCAAGCGTAGGTGCGCCACCCGCACGGTTCAGCACTGACGGCTCACCGATGTCTTTCGCCGTTTGCATAATCTGCTCAGGCGAGATCACAAATCCCCATGAACTGACGGTTGCTGCCGCGTGCGCTGTAACATCTTTCAGCTGCGCCAGAATCATCGGTGCATTATCGCCGCCCAGTTCGTGCAGGTTTGGCATGGTGATGCCAAGCCCGGCTGGCGGGGTATTCATGGCGAAATACAGACCCGGTTCAATGATGGATGCCGCGACCAGCGCCATCACCGCCACGAAGGATTCCATCAGCATCGCGCCGTAACCGATAAACCGTGCATCGGTTTCACAGGCCAGCAACTTAGGCGTGGTGCCGGAGGCAATCAGCGCATGGAAACCGGACACTGCACCGCAGGCAATGGTGATAAACAGGAACGGGAACAATGCGCCTTTCCACAACGGACCTGTACCGTCGATGTACTGGGTCAGCGCAGGCATTTTCAGTTCAGGATTGAGGATCACGATACCGATCGCCAGCCCGACGATAACGCCGATTTTCAGGAAGGTTGCCAGATAGTCACGCGGCGCAAGAATAAGCCACACCGGCAGCAGGGCGGAGACGAACGCATAACCAATCAGCGTGAAGGTGATGGTGGTGTCTTTGAACGTCAGCGCCGGACCCCAGAACGGGTCGCTGGCGATAACGCCGCCGAAATAGATTGACGCGACCAGCAGGACAACGCCAATGACCGAGATTTCACCCACGCGTCCCGGCCGGATAAAGCGCATGTAGATGCCCATAAACAGCGCAATCGGCACCGTAGAACACACCGTAAACACGCCCCACGGACTTTCCGCCAGTGCTTTCACCACGATTAATGCCAGCACCGCCAGAATAATAATCATGATCAGGAAGCAACCGAACAGCGCAATAGTGCCCGGCACCGGCCCCATTTCTTCTTTGATCATCTCACCCAGAGACGCGCCGTTACGGCGTGAAGAGATGAACAGCACCATGAAGTCCTGCACCGCACCGGCCAGAACCACACCGGCCAGCAACCACAGCACGCCCGGCAGATAACCCATTTGCGCGGCGAGCACCGGACCGACTAACGGACCGGCACCGGCGATGGCGGCAAAGTGGTGACCGAACAGCACGTTGCGGTTGGTCGGCACATAGTTCAGGCCGTCGTTGTTGATCACCGCAGGCGTGGAACGGGAAGGATCCAGCTTCATGACCTTTTGCGCGATATACAGACTGTAATAGCGATAGGCCACCAGATAGACCGACACCGAGGCGACGACTATCCATAATGCGCTGATGTGTTCACCCCGCCGCAGGGCGACGACGCCCAGACAGCAGGCACCGAGGAGGGCAACAAGCATCCACGGTAAGTGTTTGAAGAAGGCTTTTTTGTTCATAAATAACCCGGTTATTTAAAAAAACTCACGAAATGCCCGTCTCTGTTTTCTTTATTAAGCACTGCTTTCAGAGAGGCTGGGCCTGTTTATTGCGTATTTTTCTTGCGCACTTTTATTGCCCGTATAGGGTGCCAAAATCGCAGTTGCACAGGCGGGAAAGTTGGTCAGCGGTCACAGAGAGAGATAAGCGGTTATCAGGCGGGATGAGCGGTTAAGGGGGCGATTAAGGACGTGAAATCTGTGAGTCAGGTCACGTAGAAATCCTGTCAGAAGGTCAGGACAGCAGGATAACTTTTGTGGCACCGTGGTGTTTTGACAGGTAAATTATTCATTTGCTAAATGATCCGAGGGATCAATCAACACATTCAGGGAGTTTTTATGAAAGGTAAGTTTCCGCAAGGTTTTATGTGGGGCGGGGCAACGGCGGCCAATCAGGTGGAAGGGGCATACGATCAGGATGGCAAAGGGCTGTCCATCGTCGATGCCATTCCGGGCGGCAAAGACCGTCTGAAGATCGTTTCCTCACCGGAATTTGATTTTACCCTTGATCCCGCAAACCATACGTATCCGAATCATAAAGGCATCGATCACTATCATCGTTTTCAGGAAGATATCGCGCTGTTCGCGGAAATGGGATTCAAATGTTACCGTTTTTCTATTGCCTGGACACGCATCTACCCGAACGGCGTTGAGCAGGAGCCTGAGGAAGCCGGGCTGAAGCATTACGATCAGGTGATTGACGCCTGTATCGCGCACGGCATCGAACCGGTGATCACCATTTCACACTATGAGATGCCGCTGCATCTGGCGACCGCGTTTGGCGGCTGGAAAAACCGCGAACTGATTGGTCACTTCGAGCGTTTTGCCCGCACGGTGCTGACCCGCTACGGGCATAAAGTGAAGTACTGGATGACCTTCAACGAGATCAACAGCGCGGCACATTTCCCGATAATGAGTCAGGGGCTGACGGTGAAAACCGGCGCGCTTGAGGCGCAGGCAAAGTTCCAGGCGTGGCATAACCAGTTTGTCGCCAGCAGTCTGGCAGTCAAAATTGCCCACGAAACCAACGCGCAAATCCAGATCGGTTGCATGATCTTGTTTGCCACCAATTACGCTTATGACTGTAATCCGGTCAATCAGCTGGAAACCCTGAAAGAGACTCAGGCGTTTAATTTCTACTGCGCCGACGTGCAGGCGGGCGGTAAATATCCGTATTACGCCAAAAGCCTGTGGCAATCGCAGGGCGTCGAACTGGATATTCAGCCGGGTGATGTAGAGCTGATTAAAGAACATACGGTGGATTACATTGGTTTCAGCTACTACATGTCTTCGACCATCAACAAAACCAATCCTGACGCGGTCACAGCACAAGGTAACCTGCTCGGCGGCGCGCGTAATCCGTTCCTCGAAGCCAGTGACTGGGGCTGGGAAATCGACCCGGTCGGTCTGCGGATTGCCCTTAATCAGCTGTACGATCGCTATGAAAAACCGTTGTTCATTGTTGAGAACGGACTGGGCGCTGTCGATAAGCCGGATGAAAACCACTACATTGCCGATGATTACCGTATCAACTATCTGCGTCAGCATATTCAAGCCATGGCGGAAGCGATTGAAGACGGCGTGGAACTGATGGGCTACACCCCGTGGGGTTGTATCGATCTGGTGAGTATGTCCACCGGCGAGATGAGCAAGCGTTACGGTCTGATTTATGTCGACCTCGACGATAAGATCTCCGGCACCGGTAACCGTTACCGCAAGAAATCATTCCACTGGTATCAGAAAGTGATCGGAACGAACGGGGAAGATATCAGCTGATATTCTCCCGTCAGGCCTGAAACAGTCCGGGTGATGCCCGGACTGTTCTTAATGTCTGTTCATTGACGGGCGATTATGAATTAACGCTCGATTTTCAGCGCTTCCATTACGAGTGAAAATGCCGGCGAATGTTGTTTCCTGCTGGGATAATAGAGGTAATAACCCGGGAACGGCAGGCAGTAAGGTTCCAGAAAGCGTATCAGACGTCCTTCCTCAATATGGGGAGCAAACTCCTCCTCGGGTAAAAACGCCACACCGAGCCCGGCTAAGGCTGCGTCGACCATGTGGGCCGACGTGTTAAACGTCAGTTGCCCGTCAACACGCACGTTGACAGGTCCCTCATCGTTATCGAACTCCCAGATATACAGCCCGCCCGATGTTGCCATCCGCATATTCATGCAGCTATGTTGCAGCAAATCTTGCGGTGTCAGGGGGATGGGGTGTGAACTCAAATACTCAGGCGAGGCCACCGCAGCCATGCGCAGCTGAGGGGTTAGCGGCATGGCAATCATATCTTTATCGATGGTGTCACCCAGCCGCACACCCGCGTCAAACCTGTCGGCGACAATGTTGCGAAAACCGTGGTTGGCATCGAACTCCAGTTTTATCTCGGGATATTCGCGCAGCAATGCGGATAATTTCGGTAACAAAATGGTTTTGAGAACGTGCGGGCCGCAGGTGATACGCACCGTTCCCGCTGGCTTGTCACGCATCTCTGTCAGCATATCCAGTTCCGCTTCAATCTCATCAAAACGGGTGCCGATAGCCTGTAATAAACGTTCGCCTGCTGCCGTCGGCGACACATTGCGCGTGGTTCGCGTCAGTAGCCGGATATCCATGCGATTTTCTAGCGCAGTAATGGTCTGGCTGAGTGCGGGTTGTGTCCCCCCCAGCTGCGCTGCGGCGCGGGTGAAACTGCCTTCGCGGGCTACAGTCACAAACGCAATGAGATCATTGAAATTACGTTTCATCGCACCTTCTTCACTTTCGATTTATAAGCAGAGCTTATAGCCCCATTAAGAATTTATTAGCTGGTAAGACTATACCCGTCGTGTAGAATTTTTAGCAAGCCGGAATACGAAAGAACCGGGATAAAAACCCCTTCGTCTGATTCGATTAACTACATGAAATTACTGTTTTTATTCTTATGAATAAGACACAGCACCGGCACGCCAAAAATTCATCCTGCAGAAAGAAAAAAGGATCACAAGTGACGACAGCAGCAGAGAAAGATTTTGTGAACCAGACTCCGGCCGCGCACTGGAACGGGGTCTGGGCGATAACGATGTGCGTATTTGCGCTGGTGGCATCCGAGTTTATGCCGGTGAGTTTGCTGTCACCGGTTGCCCGCGATTTGGGTGTCAGCGAAGGGCTGGCCGGACAGGGGATTGCCATCTCCGGCGGACTGGCGGTGATAACCAGTCTGTCGATCTCCCGGCTGGCCGGTAACGTCAACCGCAAGGCGCTGCTTTTAGGGCTGACAATTCTGATGGCCTTTTCCGGCGGACTGATTGCTTTAGCGCCCGGCTATACGACTTACATGATCGGACGAGCCCTGATTGGCGTGGCCATTGGCGGATTCTGGTCCATGTCGGCCGCTGTGGCAATGCGGCTGGTTCCGCAGGATCAGGTTCCCCGCGCACTGGCTATTTTCAACGGCGGTAATGCGCTGGCAACTGTGGTCGCCGCACCGCTGGGCAGTTATCTGGGGGGCGTCATTGGCTGGCGCGGTGCCTTTTTGTGCCTCGTGCCTGTCGCACTGATCGCCTTTGTCTGGCAGTGGATCAGCCTGCCGTCTATGGCGCCGGAAAGCAGGAAAAATTCTGCAGGGAACGTCTTTCGTTTATTCAAAAATCCTTTAGTGCTGGCGGGTATGGCTGCGTGCGGGATTTTCTTTATGGGGCAGTTCGCGCTGTTTACCTATATCCGCCCGTTCCTGGAAACCGTCACACGGGTCAGTGCAGAGATGCTGTCCCTCATTTTGCTGGCGATTGGCGTCGCGGGTTTTGTCGGGACATTACTGATCGGCACGTTTCTGAAAAAGCGTTTCTATCTCACGCTCATGGTGATCCCGCTGCTGATGGCCGTCATCGCCGTCATGCTAATGGTTCTTGGCCATTCGTCCGGGATCGTCATCATTCTGCTGGCGTTATGGGGGCTGGTGGCAACGGCAGCGCCGGTCGGCTGGTGGTCCTGGGTGGCAAGCACTTTCCCTGATAATGCCGAAGCCGGGGGCGGGCTGATGGTCGCTGTGGTGCAACTGTCGATTGCGCTCGGCTCGACCTTAGGGGGCGTCGCCTTTGATCATATCGGCTGGCAAAGCACGTTTATTGTCAGCGCCGCATTGCTGGTACTGGCGTCCGGCCTGACGTTTATCACTTCACGCAATGACCATTGATCACACGAGCATTTTTAACCGGACGAACTGATGTCCATTCACCGCAATACCTGATTAAGGATAATTCCATGAGAGTGTTAACGATGTTGTTAGGGCTGTTTGTCAGCTCATTTGCTGCAACAGCCGCCGATATGTCCAACGGCGCAGATAACTTTTATAAAAGCGATAAAGTGACTCAGCAAAAGGTGACGTTTAAAAACCAGTATCAGATGAATGTGACCGGCAATCTTTTCATGCCAAAAGGCATGAATGAAAGCGCGAAAAATCCGGCCATTGTCATTGGTCATCCGATGGGAGCGGTGAAAGAACAGAGTTCCAATCTGTATGCGCAAAAGCTTGCCGAGCAGGGATTTGTGACGCTGGCGATAGACATCTCTTTCTGGGGCGAAAGCGAAGGTAAACCGCGCAATGCTGTCGCGCCGGATATCTATGCAGAGGATTTCAGCGCTGCTGTGGATTACCTCGGCACGCGCCCATACATCGACAGAAACCGCATCGGGGTACTGGGGATTTGCGGCAGCGGCAGTTTCGTTATCAGTGCGGCAAAAATTGATCCGCGTATGAAAGCGATTGCGACGGTCAGCATGTATGACATGGGGTCGGCAAATCGACACGCGCTCAATAATTCGTTAACCCTTGCGCAGCGTAAACAGATCATTGCCGAGGCGGCAGAGCAACGTTACAGCGAATTCACCGGTGGCGAAACGAAATACACCAGCGGCACGCCGCATAAAATTGACGAGAACTCTCCCCCTGTTGCCAAAGAGTTCTACGACTTTTATCGCACTCCGCGCGGCGAGTTTACGCCAAAAGGTTCATCACCGGCGCTGACCACGCACCCGACGCTGACCAGCAATGTGAAATTCATGAACTTCTATCCGTTCAACGACATTGAGACCATTTCACCGCGTCCGATGCTGTTTATCACCGGCGATCAGGCGCATTCAAAAGAATTCAGTGAAGATGCCTATAAACGTGCAGGCCAGCCGAAAGAGTTGTACATCGTTCCGGGTGCCGGTCACGTTGATCTTTACGACCGTACCGATCTGATCCCTTTTGCGAAACTGACCGCGTTCTTTAAAGAAAACCTGAAATAACCCCGCGGATTCTCAACAGTCCGGGCCTTTGCCCGGACTACACTTTTGCCCGCACCAGCTCATTGAACCGCGTCGTGTACGCCGGTGACAGCATTTCGCGTTTCATCGCCCAGCCGCGCTGGATCCCCTGACCGGCAAACCAGACTTTGCCGACCCCGTCCTTGTGGATCTTGTCCAGCGTAGCCATCAGCTGATCGCTGTTTTTCTTCGGCTGATATTCATCAAACAGATTGAGCTGGGCGACGCCCTGACTGAAAAAGTCGCCCAGCATCACACCGCCTTTCTGATAGCGATATCCGGGTTTCCAGATCTGATCGAGACAACGCACGGCGGCGGCAAGAATATCGCGGCTGTCGTGTGTCGGCGTCATCAGTTTGATGCCGGCATGATTGCCGTAATAGGGGACTTTCGGGTCATGCGGACTGGTTTTTACAAACGCTGACACGTAGCGGCAATACTGATGTTCTCCGCGCAGTTTTTCCGCCGCGCGTACGGCGTAATTGCAGATGGCTTCGCGCATATCCTGATAATCCGTAATGCGTTCGCCGAAAGAACGCGAACAGATAATCTGCTGCTTGGTCGGCACCGATTCTTCAAACGCCAGACAGGACTCGCCGCGCAGTTCGCGCACGGTACGCTCCAGCACCACGCTGAAATGTTTGCGGATCAGCGCCGAAGGGCAGTCGGCAAGTTGCAGCGCCGTGGTGATCCCCAGCATATTGAGCTTTTTACTGATGCGCCTCCCCACGCCCCAGACTTCTTCCACCGGCACCAGAGCCATCAGTTTCCGCTGACGCACGGTCTGCGATAAATCCAGCACGCCACCGGTGCCTTTCCAGGTTTTCGCCGCAAAGTTCGCCAGTTTGGCCAGCGTTTTGGTGGGGGCAATCCCCACGCCAACGGCCAGATGTGTCTCCTTCCAGAGGGTCTTCTGCACCTGTTTACCAAAATCATGCAGCGAGATGCAGTTTTCGATATTAGTGATATCCAGAAAGGCCTCATCGATGGAGTAGATATCCACCGCAGGCGCCAGCCGTTCGAGCGTTTCCATCACGCGGTTCGACATGTCGGCATACAGCGCGTAGTTGGATGAAAACACTGCCACGTTGTGCTGGCGGATAGCGTCGCGTGCCTTGAAAAAAGGCGCGCCCATCGGGATCTGCGCCTTTTTGGCCAGCGCATTGCGGGCAATCACGCAGCCGTCATTGTTGGACAACACAATCACCGGCCGCCCGCGAAGGTCTGGCCGGAACACGGTTTCGCAGCTCGCGTAAAAGGAGTTCACATCAACGAGGGCAAACATGGTTTGGTTGTCGCTTATAAGGTTTCATTCTTCATACCTATAAAATACTGGTTATGCATACAGTATAATCATAAGTGCGGGAAATGGAAAACGCTTAAGGGGGGGAGTCGTCAATCAGCCGGGAAATACAAATCAGTTGCTGATCACCGAGTGTCTTACCGAGATTGAAAGGTGTCGCCAGCATTCGCTCAAGTTTTGCTCTCAGTCAGGTGAAATACCCCACCGCCTTGCCGACGCGGCATTTAAGAAGGTGAGAAGTGAAGATGTGCTCCCGTATTTACCCCAACCGCACAAGGTTATCCACAAAATCTGGGGATAACCTTGTGCAAAGTCAGCCTGAAAATCAGTCGTAAATTCCTTCAGACCAGTCGGTATAACCTTTTGCGCCACCGCCGTAACAGGTTTCTTTTGCGGCGATAGTCAACTCAGCACCATAACGCAGACGTTTGGGTTGTCTGTCATACTGATTTCTTAATGGTTGACCGGTCGGCTAGTTTTGTGGTTGCATTTTGTGCGATCCATTTTTACCGGGTGTCGCTGCAAAGAATAATGGCGACACACATTTTGAGAAGGAGGCATTAATGACCACGATTTTCATTATCGGCGCGGCGGGCAATATAGGGCGCCGCCTGTCAAAGACGCTTGCAGATAAAGGACATGCTGTTCGTGCACTTTACCGTAAACCTGAACAGGAACAGACGTTACGTCAGGCAGGGGCCGAAC
>Ga0308168_1003120_pt1 | contig 13029 bp, 11 predicted proteins | sample PhyCR2_FD_202133 | JGI IMG/M metagenome (GOLD analysis project Ga0308168, IMG submission 202133) | Phyllosphere microbial communities from UC Gill Tract Community Farm, Albany, California, United States - DLSLRC.R2 | ecosystem: Host-associated > Plants > Phyllosphere > Unclassified | place: USA... | reverse complement strand
ACGCTCCCGGCGTTTTTGTCCGAGTCCGGGCACCCTATTCAGAAGAACCCGCTTATAGCGGGTTTTTTGCTTTCTGCGATCCGGACTCTCCATCGAACTACGTTCGATGACTCCTCTCATCCATGAGACTCGCCCTTACCTCTGCTATTTAATAAAAAAATTCCGCTTTTAAATACTGGACGATTACGGCAACCACGCACAGTCCGGCAGCGATTAGCAACAGCCAGCAGAACACCCTGAAAGGGTAATTTCTCCACACGGTGGCGATGCTGCGCAGTTCGTCAGTGGAAAACCCTTTTAACCGGTGATGGAACAGACAGAGATAGGCTGCACTGTATATCACCCACAGCAAAGGGGTAAGCATCGCCAGGGTACGTCCCAGGGTAAGATAAAGGGCGAGCGGAATGGCAATAAACGGGATAAAGGCCAGGTCATCCCAGCGTTTTAACTTCTCCCTCAAGCGATCGTCCTGCTCTTTAATCGCTTTCTTACTGAGTGACATGGCCCGCTCTCTTTCCGTAAGAAGATAACAGAAGTTTATCAGGCCCCGGCCGGTGACGGGAAGCCCTCTAATTTTGAGAGGTCACGTCCGGTGCGCCTGGTGATCCAGCCGCCTGCCTGAGCAAAAAATAGCGCTTCTGTAACTGCGCCAGCGCGATTAAAGCCTGCTGTCGTTCCGTCTCAGACGGGCTGGCGGCATAACGACGCAGACGTTCCTCAGCCGGTAGTGCGCGATTAAACGCCTGAGTCACGTCGTACACCACCGACTTGAGCTCGCTCACCGTGATATATTTTCCGCGCTGGCCATCGAGGGCATTCAGTCTGGCGGTCAGCTGCTGCAGCTGCGCCATCCCCTCCTGCCAGCCTCCCATCGTGTCTGCCGGTAGCGCCGACGCACTCATCTGCTGTTGCCACGCGGTAGCCATTTTATCCGTAGCGGGATCCTGCGGGTTAAGCGTCTGTGCCTGATGCACCAGCCGCTGTCCGTAATTGAGCGTCCAGTCCGGATCAAGAGAGACCAGGCGCGACAGCTGTTGCTGCGTGCGCGGCGTAAGCTTGTCCGGCAGCGTATTATTCATCTTCAGATGGTTTAGCTGTTCATCTGACAGCGGTAACGCCTGCGCCGACAGGGATGCGTTCAACTGGGATAGCAGCACATCCGGTCGGTGCAGGGTCAGCCAGCCCCACAGGGCGACACTCCCCACCACCAGCGTGGCGAGACCTCCCGCGATAAAAGGTTTCCAGAAGCGGGCTCTGACGGGCCACGACGTTTCTGCATTAACTTTTTGCGCGGGCGGTGTCTGCGCCACATACACCCATTGTGCCGTGCCAGCCCCACTCTCCGCGCCTGCACCCGGCATGCTCTGCGTCGCAGCCGGTAACACCGCCGCTGACGCATCGCTGTTTTCCAGCCGTACCGCGCTGATGTGCATCAGCGTGGCCAGAGCATCGAACTGACTCAGATGCTTTAACTCAAGGCGTTGCAGACTGTCATTAAGACGGCCGAGCTGCTGCTCTGCATGGTAAAGCTGGTTGAGGTCGCTGTAGCTGACCGGTTGTGTGCGCAGCCCCTGCTGCAGGCGTCGGCTCAGCCCACTGAGGATTTCAATGCGGGCATGGACCGGCTGTGGCCACAGATTGCCCCACTGGTGGCAGATTAAGGCTTCGAGGATGGCCAGTCCTTCATTCAGCCCCGCCAGCCCGACCAGCTGCGTTCTGGCCAGCGTAAACCAGGCTGCGGTTTGCAGCTCAACGCCGTTTTTTTCAAATAACGACAGGCTGAGTTTTTCAACTAAATGCCAGTTCACATCCGGCCGTGCCGGGTGGGAGAGTTTGCCCAGTTCGTCGCGCAGGGCGGCATAATCCGGCAGCGTACGGGGATCGCCGCCGGTTTTAAGGTAACGTTCAGATAATGTTGTCATAAGCAGCTTCAGATAGTGTTCGGAAAAGAGTGATGCCTGCTAAAGAGAAGCACGCGGGTCCAGGTACTGCTGCTGTTTCATATGGCGGATCAGCACTTTGCCCTCCGGCATAAATTCAGTGCCGTAGCGCACGAGGCCGATGCCTTTCAGCTCGGCATCGATGGCATAGCGCAACTCGCCGGGGATCGTCTGCGGCAGCATATCCACTCTGATGCTGTTGAGGCGCGGCTCGTAGCGCAGCAGTACGCCGGACAGCGTGGTCATCAGCTGATGTGCGGTGCCGGGCATCCCCTGCAGGATTTTGGTTATATCCGGCAGCCCATAGTCGGGCAGATGCGCCAGCGAACCGGCACGGCAATTAAGGATGCGCTGCATGTTATCGAGCACCGAAAGGATCACCTGGTTTTCCTCGCTGACGTTGTGCAGATCCAACCCGCCGCTGAAGTTGCCATAGAGCATTTCATACAGTGAGGGAGCGTTATGGGTGTGAGGCATTACTTGTCCTTAAGGGGTTGCAGCATTATCGTCTGCTGGTTCAGCTCAATCTGGCGGGCATCATCCGGGTCCAGATCGTCGCGACTGAGCACCAGACGCCAGCTATTGTTATTCCCATCGGGGGTGAGAAACATCGCGGCCACCGCGACAAAGCGGGTGCTGGCTTCCATCGGCATATCCACCGTCACCGCTTCACCCGGACGCAGGCGAATATCTTTTTCCGTCAGCAAATCGGCCTTTAACGCCTGGCTGTCGGTAGCAAACAGCGAGGCATAATCCGTGCTGTCAAACGCCTTCCTGTCTTTCAACTGGTAGATCCTGACGACGGTGGACAGCGCCTGGCCACGTGCATTGTTATTCACCCCCTCGCGGGCGCGGATATCGAGGTGGAGGGTTTTTACCTGCTTATAAAAAATCGATTGGGTCACAGCAACAGTGCCGTCTGTCACTTTTTGAGTCAGCCCACAGCCAGCCAGTATCAGTGTGATACCGGCGGCCAGCGCAGCCAGAGGAAATTTACCAGCGGTAATCGCCATCTTCATCGGTCTCCCTGCGGTGAATATTTTCCTGTACCCGCTCATAGCGGCCCAGGTTAATGGTGATTGTGTTGGGGTGCGATGCGGTCTTAGCCGCATTCAGCGGTCGCATCACGGCAGTGCGGCCCAGCTGCACGGCGCCTGCCTGCGGTTTACTGCTCATGGTCGCGTCAGGCAGCAGACTGCGGTCAACACACAGCTGTAACCGCACATCGAGGCGGGAGCCAAGATAAACATGCAGCAGCGCCATCAGATCCATGTGCAATTCGCCACCGGGCAGCCAGCCCTGCACTTCAGCCGGGTCAGTGGTTGTCAGGCGCATCAGCACCTGGCTGTTCACGTCGGTGGCATAGTTGCCCATCACCGGACGGTTTGTCAGGGTGACGGGCTGGCTGACACTCATGGTCAGCGGCTTTTTCAGTGGCACACGGCGTTTGTCGTGGTGCCAGATTTTTACCTGCGTGCCAGGTGCCAGCAGGCGTACCAGCGAGGCCATGCCTTCCGCCGTCCGCCCCGGCAGCAGCATCACCGGCAGCAGTGCCAGAAAACGTGAAGCCGGGGCCGCGATACTGTCCGTGCAGCCATCAATCCCAAGCCCGGCCAGCCCCAGCAGGTACTGCGAGGTTTTGTCCTTCCCACCCTCTTCAAAGGTCGCCGGGTAGGAATATTTCCGCCAGATACGGTAGTACTGGGCAATCAGCCGGTGGTTGAAGATATCGAGGAAACCGGCGGTCGTCTCATACCCTTCCCGTCGCTGGGTGATGTCATTGACATAGTGCGTCGGCAGCGGAGACTCCACGCCGTACAGCCCCATAAAGGTGATACGCACCGACGGCGGCAAATGAGGATGCTCTGGCGGTTCAATCCCTTTGATTTCGGAGGCCGGGAAGCCCATGCCCGGATGCGGCCGGAAACGCACCGGCTCATGACGTACCTGCCAGCTGCTGCCGATAACCGGTTTATCCGGCTGGTTCTGCTCCAGCAACTGGCAGAAGCGATAAAAGTTCATGTACGCCAGCCGGTCCCCCAATTGCTCCATCAGCCGGGCAGGCGTGGACTGTGATTCTCTTTCCACCGGATGCATTTTCCTTCTGGCTGTACGATGAGGGTGAGCTGGTTGAACTGGTTCATGTCGGCATACAGCGCAAAGAACCGGTTGAGCATTTCGCCAAACAGGTGAATATCCCCCTCGCCGGTGAAGCCGTTGCTGTCGAGAGTCACTTCGATATCCAGCCCCCGCAGCAGGAAGCCCTGCTCAAAACGTTGCAGGCGGTGGTGCCCCACATGCTGGATCGCCTCCAGACGTCGGGTGTTCAGTTCATCTTCCTGCCAGTTATAGAGCGCCAGCGTTCCGCGCAGCACTTCGGCGGTGCTCATCATGTTCAGGAACCCGGATCCCAGGTGGCTCAGTACGCGCCAGTGGAAACGGTCTTCAGCAGGCGGGTAAACCGGCAGCGTGGGTTTACAGAGGTTTTTCACCGACAGCGGTGTCTGTACCACCGGCTCACAGCGGTCGAGCAGCGTGCTCTGCAGCGCCCGGCGCGGTAACTGACCGTTGGTACCGGTGATTTGCAGCGACACGGCTTCGCGCTCAAACAGGCGGTCATCTTCCCACTGGTGGCCACCGAGGATAAGCCAGGTGTCATACAGTCCGGTGACGCTGCGTTTCACGCGGGTGTGGTAATACCGTGGCGGTGCCTGACGTCGCATCATCCCGCCCTTGTGACGAAAGCTGCTGAACGGCACGTATTCAGCATCACTGGTGCGGTTTGAACCGGTGACCGAATCCACGGCATAAATTTCGGTGTGCCCGTCCTGCAGTCGTTTGGGGCGCAGCAGATACTCACTTTCAAGCCCGCTGATGGTGAGCGGGTCCGCTTCCAGGGTGAACAGATTAATCACCGGCACACAGTGCAGACGAACCGCGTCATCAGTGACCGGCAGGTCAGACGGCCATGGCGTACTGAACACGACGTCGATGTCGAAGTACTCTGCTCCTGCAGGCGGCGTGATCCCGTCCAGACCGTTGAGGTGGATAAACATAAATTTGTCGCGGAAGGTAAAATACTCCAGCAGCAGCTGGTAACCGCTGAAGGCGGTATCCCCTTTCGGCCACAGACCGTCTTCCTCTGCAAATCCTCCCGGCGAGAAGTACCCGTCAAGGCGAATGCGGTCGACCTGCCCGGGCAGGCGCATATACAGGGCGGCCTGCCGTCTGGTCAGCATCAGGTGCAACTGACTGCTGACGAGTGCATCCGCACCGAGATAGAGACTCAGATGACTGAGGTCAGCATGGGACCAGTCCGCCTGCGTGCTGCAGGCAAAGCGCATCCTCAGCAGCGAACGCCCGTCAGGCTCGGTGGTCATGGTCACCCCGGAGATGTTCAGCGGGTTGAGCATCACATCGCGGGTGGTACGATAACGGCAGACCGTGTTTTTTGGCCCCACCGGGCGGGAGTACACCTCCAGACCTGCGGGCATCACTTCCGCCATCTTCACGGCCTGAAGCGCGGGCGTGAAGGCCACCACAGAGAGTGACGGAATGGTACGCAGGTAGTGAGGCCAGAGCATACTAACCAGCCCTTCGGTCAGCTCCGGCAGGTCGTCGTCAATCTTCTCCCGCAGCCGCCCCATCGAGAAAGCAAAACCTTCAAACAAACGTTCGACATACGGATCGGGCGTGCCAGCCTTATCCAGGTCGAGCATCGCTGCACGATCGGGATGGGTTTGTGCGAACTCTTTCGCGGCTTCACGCAGGTAGCGCATTTCTGCATCGAAATAGCGCAGGGTCAAATCTTCCATTTATTTCTGTTCCTGTGGATTTAACCGCAAAGCACGGCGGCACGGGCAGGATCGACGGCGATCAGCCCGGCAAGTAACTGGTCCATTACCGGTGTCAGGCGGGCCTTATCGGCCTCACTGCGACCGGCTTTCAGCCGCAGGAGTTTCAGATGGCGGGCCTGTACCTCGAACAACAGCTCAGGCTCCCATGCTGAGAGGGTCACCTCACTGGCCCGCTCACCCAGCTCTGCAAACAGGTGTACCGCCAGTTCATTTTTACCGTACTGCTCGGCAATGCGCCCCATCAGCAGGCGCAGCAGCCACTGCTGTCGCGCCGTCGTGACGCCCGGGCGGTTCTGCAACCAGCCCAGCGCGGCATCCGGGCCTTCACTGTCAGCCAGCGCCACGGCTTCCGGTTCCAGCGCCAGAATGTCTTCGTTGCCGGCGCTAACCGGAGCGGATGTGGTGTCGTTGCCCCAACCGCCTGCGGTGCCCAGCACGCTCTGCTGGATCCAGTTCAGCGTCACTTCATCGGCAAACGGCGTTCCGTCACTGAACGCCAGCGTTTCCAGCCCGGACAGTCGCGACAGCAGCCCTTTCAGGTCAGCGGTAATAATCTCGGCCAGCGTCTCCTGGCCTGATTTCGTCAGTGCATGATGGATATACCACTGCAAATCCAGCCACAGGTGATTGGCACCGCGGGAAAACGTGCTGTCGGCCGTTTCCAGCATTTCAGCCCAGTTCTGCTGCAGGTAGAGGCGCTTGAGTAACGCGCGCTGATCCGCCCTTGGCGGCTCGATGCGCGTACGCCCCTGAACATCCGGGGCCGGGATGGCCCGCAGAGTGTCATGGCGCAGGCTTTTCATCAGATGGTGTGCTGACAGCCAGCCGTCCGGCTGCTCACGCAGATATTCGGTGAGCGTGCGGCCCTGGGCCAGCAAATCCTGACCAGAGGTGATGCGCCCAATGAGCGGGGCATCGCTGTGGCTGGTCGTTGAGGGGGTTTCGCCGGTGCTGGCGTTCTGCGGTACCACCGCATCCACACCACCGGCTTTCTGCAGACGATTTTCCAGCGCCCCATACAGCGCGTTAAGTTCCGGGCGGGTTTCATCGGGCTCATTTTCGGTCAGCCCGGCGATCAGCAGCAGCGCCCCGGTAGTACGCATCGCATCGATCCTGACCACTTCCGGGTACAGGGAAAGCGAGTCGGTCATGCGCGACCCTGCCAGCCATTCCAGTGCCGCCTTACGGCTGCGGTTACGCTGTGGATGCAGCTTTGTACCAAAGCGTTCCAGCAGCCCGGCCAGCAGTTCAAGCCCTTCGGCCAGCCCCTGTTCACCTTCGCGGTGCAGTTTCGCCCAGCAGTAGTACGTCGCCACGCGGATGTCTTTCGCGGTGGTGGTCAGCAGCTTCTCTGCCAGCCGGCAGACGAGTTCGGTATCCGCACCGGAGAGTTTATTGACCTCCTCGCGCATCTGCTGGAAGTCATCGTCATAGCCAGGATCCTCGCCGGCGGGCGATAAACCGGACAGCGGCTGCAGCCAGTTATCCCACTGCACCACGCGTTCACGGGTAGTGGCAAGCAGTGATTCCGGTTCGGTCTGGCAGGCGCTGAGTAAGACGTTCAGGGTACTCATCAGTAAACCTCCTCTGCAACATTGCCAGCACGGGCAACCTGGTCTGATGGTGCAATACCGGTGGTGCTGAAGATGGTTTCCGGCAGGCGGAAATGACGCAGCTTCAGCAGTGCCAGCGGGCCTTCTCCCGCTTCGGTACGCAGGGTGTAATTGAGTTTGCGGCCGTCCTGGGCTTTCCAGCTCAGGCTGTAACTGCTGCCGATACCCGGGTAAGCGCTGACGGTGGCTTTATCGAGCAGTCTGATCCAGCCCCAGGCACCGGGAATATCGGCGTACTGGCGGGTGCCCGCCTGCGTGCTTATCCAGCTCAGGTTTGCTCCCGGGGCTTCCGTATCCGCAGGCCAGGTGAAACGCTTCCACGCCGGGAGCTGGTTCACATAGGTCAGCTTCTGGCTGTCGATAATCATGTCGGTCTGCATCACGCCATTGGCCGTGCCCGGACGCAGCTCGAAATTCATGCCGGCATTGCCTTCGGTGAAGGCCACATCCGAGAGTTGACTCAGGGTATTGATAGCGTTGAGGAACGCCGGGTTAAAGGCCAGCCCCTGCGAGTTGATACTGTCCGGTACCCAGTGGTTACCCTCTTTATGCAGCACGCCCTTGAGGCGGGTCTGCAGGAACTGCGCGATACGCCCGGAATCGGCGTTGAGGTATTTAGCCAGCAGCGGCAGAGAAACATCACTGCTGGAGTTGCTGAACGGATAGCGGCCACCGAAGGCACTGTTCCACTCGGCCACCACCGCCTGCTGCCACTGGGCGTTGAGGCTGCTGGCCGCCGGGGTCAGCACCTGCTGCCAGGCCTGCTCCATCGGGTTCACAAACACCGTGTGGCCAAAGCCGCTCCACTCCTGACCCAGACCGGCGGCAATGAGGCTGCCGTAGTCGCGGGTTTCGGTCAGATCCACAGCCTTGCCCTGGAATACGGTCCGGGCAATGGTCTGGGTCATGGCCTGCGGGTCGGCGGCATTGGTCACCTGCTGCAGGCGCAAACGCACCTGGGTGACACGCGTCAGATACGACTGCAGACTCTGCTCCTGTGCTCCCGCGCGGTTCCTGTCCATCAGCGCCAGCACCGGACCAAAGGTCGCATCCAGCGGCCCATGGGCACCGGCACTCTGGTCAATGGCATCCTTGTTATCACCGCCGAGCAGGTTTTTGGCCGATTTCACCAGGGAATCCGAAATGGCTTCTCCGGTTTGCCCGGTGCGCCCCTGCACATTCAGGGTGTTCATCAGCGCCACCAGAGGTGACTGGCGCACGTCGGCCATCAGGGTCAGCTGGTCAATGGAATCCGACAGCGTGGCCGCCTGATGCCAGCGCAGGCTGTTGAGGAACGCCAGCCAGGCACCGCCAAAGTCAGCGAAGTAGCGCTCCGTCAGGCGCTTTTTCAGCGCTTCCGGGGAGATTTCATCCTGCCTGTTCACCTGATGCTTACTGTCAGTGAGCACCCAGTCAAGCTCGTCCCGGCGCGCCTTCACCACCTTCCCGATGGCGGGCTGCACCGCCTGCGTCCAGGCCTGAAGCGTAAACATCCCCGGAACAATTTCGGTGGTGCTGAACAGGCGGGATGCATCGGTATCGCCGGTCATGTCTTCAAGGCGCATATCGGCATACAGATGCGCCACCTGAGAAAGCATCTTCTGGTACAGGGTCGATTCGCTGTTACGTACGCCCATCAGGCGAACCAGCAGGGAGCGCGCCTGGCTGACCATATTTTCATCGGCACGGAGCTTCCACACCGGGTGCGCAGCCAGCTGCGCGCCATAGAACGACAGCAGTGACGGGGCCAGCCCCTGCCAGATACCGTCTTTCACGCCATCACGCTTCGGCCAGTCATGCAGCAACGCGGTACTGAACCAGCCTGCATCCATATGTTCCGGACGCGCCAGCATCAGGTAGAGTTTGAGCTGTTCCCAGGTGTGTTTTGCCATCTGCTCACGCAGCGGGCTCCCCGGCGGCAGCGCGTTAAAGGCGCTGACCTGCTTCTGCAGGTGGTCTGCGGCCGCATCCCGCAACAGCGGCAGTGCGCTGTCCTGATAACGCGGCCACAGTGCCGCCAGCAGTTTGTCATTCTGGCTCAGACCGGCCTTTTCGTACCACGGAACGCCGTGTTCAGAACGATACTGCAGGCGGGCCAGCGTTTTCTGCAGTTCAGACAGGGCATGCAGACGCTGCTCCAGCGGCTGATTTTGTCGCGAAGCCATTGCAGCCCGGGCATTCGCGCCGTCAATCTGGCTGCGGTTGGTGACATACGCGATGCTCATCCATGCAGCCCAGCCCACCATCGCGAGGGCGATAACCGACGCAAACATCTTGCGCCATGGAATGCCCGGCTTAACAGGGCGAAGTGCGGCCGGAAGCGCCCGGACAGAATCAGGCAGGACATCCCAGCGTTTATCCATGCCCCAGTGGTGCGGCACGGCGCGTTTGGCACTCGCTGAGAGCTGACTGAACACCACGCCGGCCAGCGGCAGCGGGCGATACGGATTGAGCATCACCGACAGCGGTGCGGTCACGCTTTCCGGCTCACGAATGAGCTGGTCGGCAAGCAGCAGCAGGAAGTTATATTTCACTTCACCACAGGCCTGCTGCAGCCCCTGTGAAGTCAAATCCGGCGTCAGGGCAGCAAGTTGCTCTGCCAGCCCTTCGGTACGGCAACCGGCAGGTAACAGGCAGCCGGTCGCCTGGGTAATGCGCCCTTCCGGCTGACCGGCGCGCAGATGCAGGGACCAGACGTACAGCGGGAGCTTCCAGCCAAGCGTTTCCATACGCGTACTGATGGCATGGGACAGGGAATCCATAGTGCTGTCTGACGGTACCGGCAGCGGCTGCTCCAGCCCTGGCGCAGATAGCTGATCAAATGCTGAAGTGACCCACACCAGCCCATCCACCGGACGGCGGCGCAGTTTGCGCAGCGCGGTCAGCCAGGCACTGTCTGCTGGCGTATTGAGGTCACCGCCCCACAGCAACAGCGTGCCGCGGTCTTCCTGCCAGAGCTGAACTGTCAGACCCGGGGTCAGTTGCTCCACTTCAGCGGCAGTGCCAGTGACCAGCAGGATGCGAACTTTGCGGGACCAACGCCGACCGTAGAGGTTACGCATGGCGTTACGGATAGTATCCACAGTGACGTTGCGTGGCGCAGTCTGCTTAACGCGACCTTCATCGGCAGGCAGGACACTTTTACGCTTCGCCTGAAAACGAGACCACTGTTGTTTAATAGCAAGGCTAATAGTTTTGCCATGACGGACAAGTAGCAGGAGGATTATCACCGCCACAAATACCAGCAGCTTAAGGCCATTACTGGTCAGTCCGAACGCATCGCCTTTTTTCCAGATGGCCAATCCGATCGCGGCAGCAATCAGCGCAGTAATACTGATGCGTCCCCAGTTACCACGCCACACTGAGTTATCCTTCGCCATTCATCAGATTCCCTGTAGTTACGGTATTTACATATCGCTGCTCTTTGTCACCCGAAAGCATCAGGCAATCTTCTTTTGTGAGCATGGCTATATCACTAACGACGGCGGCAATAATCCACGGTGAGAAAGGACCGCTGAGTCCGGCATATTTCTCCAGCCAATGGCACTGCTGGGGCCTCCAGCTGCCTTCATATTGTTTTGCACTGGCCAGAAGAGTGGAAAAATCATCCCCCCACTCCATGCTGTCGCCCACAATTGCACCCGCAGCAATAGCCTGTGACTGGGTTGAGAAAAAGATATCGAGCTCTTCACTCAACATTTGGGTTGATTCAAGCGACATAGGCCGAAGCAGGCGAGCGTGATGGTTTAGCTGATACTTCGTTGCTACATCATCAGAGGTCAGCATTAAAGCCGACAGCGAATCACTGTACTCATTCCCTCCCTGAGTCTGGTGAACCAACAGAAGCTCAACATCCAGAATCGGGGCTTTGAGGCGCTCTTCCACCCAATCAAAGGATCTGGCTTTATGGATAGTCAGTGAGGGTACGGGATACGCCTGTCCAACAAACTGGAGCCAGCATGCTGAAAATTCTCTCTGTAATGTCACATCAGGATCGTGTGAATCAGTCAGTAAGGTTGCGTGGAAAGGGAGGTCAGATAAGCGCTGTAATTCTGATATGTCCAGGCCCCCAATCAATGCTGAAAAAGCATCTTCGCCAACAGGTAACGTTATTCCCCGAGAAAGAGAGCTACTCTGCTCGAGATCTTTGGGGGCCTGCAGAAATGTGGATGGTGTCAATTCATCAGGCAGGATAACCCGGCTATACAGAACCGTCAGATAACGCCCGGCCCAGGAAACCCATTGCTGCTGTGCATAGTCTGCCTCATCGGATTCAAACTGATGGCGGTCCATTGCGTGGTTATATATCCATCCGCGAATGCAAATCGTCACGAACCAGAGAAAAAGAGGGCCTCCGGAAACAATCCAGAGGTTAAATTTTTGCAATTTACCCAGGAACTGATTGGCGTGGAGTACAAAGAGCAACACTCCAGCAATAACAGCAATAAGGCCTGCAACCAGCCAGATGACCAGTGACGGCTCATCAGGTTCTGTAGCAATTGTGGCTTTCTGACGCTCCCAGCTCATAACTTATCCTACTGAACAATCCGGCGCACTGGAGATAACATGGCAGCCACATTCACATTCGCAGCCATCCACCACAACTTCTTTGCCATCTGAAATCCATTCAGGTGATCCTTCTATAATGGCATTAATACCATGCCCTTCAACAGGACAATTAATTTCATCGCCAACTAAGGCTACTTTCTTTCCGTTCACAATCATGGTCGAAGATGCAGATATAACCTCACCGCCGTGAGTAGTTTTATCTCCGAGCAATACAAATCCTTTGGACATAGCACACCTAACAAATTAGTTTACACGTTTTAATTGAGGCGACGGAACTGAATCCATCCGTTCTTAATTTGAGGAACAATATCATCATCGAGAAATGCAGAACAAATACCGAGTTCACCGACTGCAAAAACCGTTGCAGGATAAGATAAACCTATCCCTTCCCGTCCTTTTGGGTCTGGCTCTTCATAATCAGGAATACCATTCTCCCTATAAGCATTAACATCCAAGTATTGATTACAGTCCACATTAAAACTATTCTCATTAATTAATGACAACGGGACCATTTCATCCTTTTTAAGCCTTATCCGTTTCCCTAAGAATTCCTCACCAACAAATACATGGTCTTTGGTATCCTCTGTGACCATTCGAATAGTGCTTGCAGAAATAATCATATTCCCCTCAGTAAATCTAGCGCCAGCCCATCCAACCGTATTCAGATCAGACCCAACACTTTTTTGATAAAAATATACGATCGGGATACCCCCCTTAACTTTAATATATATTTCATTATCATCAGTAAACTTGGGAACAGGCGTTAATATATATTTACCCATCAATTTTCTAGGTTCGTTAGCTAAAACACCATACTCTTTCACGGCACCATGATCTTTATAAACCCAATATCCATAATACAGACCATCTTTTACCTTAATAGTATTGCAAAATGCAAAAAAAGGAACGACAGCAATAAAAAACAATATTTTCTTCATTGTACAATCTCCACATGGAATGCTGGCTCACCACGATTATCAAATGGACTGATATATTTCATTTCCCCTGGGTTATCTTTTACATATTTTGTAATAGCCTTATCAAAAGCCC
>Ga0308168_1003110_pt1 | contig 13046 bp, 9 predicted proteins | sample PhyCR2_FD_202133 | JGI IMG/M metagenome (GOLD analysis project Ga0308168, IMG submission 202133) | Phyllosphere microbial communities from UC Gill Tract Community Farm, Albany, California, United States - DLSLRC.R2 | ecosystem: Host-associated > Plants > Phyllosphere > Unclassified | place: USA... | reverse complement strand
AGGGCGTGAAGGCGTGGGTGGCGATGTTGAAGCGGTCGCCATTGTCGAGGTAGCTGACGCGCACGTTGCTGACGTTGAAGGCGCCGTCGTGCACGCTGGCGTCGGCCAGGTCGAGCACCAGTGCGCCTTTGTAGCCGATCACCTCGACGTCGCGGTTGGGCTGGATCACCATCGCGCTGTCCTCGTCGATGCCGAGGCCCAGCTTGTAGCCCTTGGCCAGCATTGCCGGCAGCATGCGCGCAAAGCGGCCGCGCACCAGCAAGTGCTGGTCGACGAACACGTCCTTGCCGATGAAGCCGAGTCCCTCGGTGATTTCAGCGCCTTCCGACACGCCCAGCTTGAGCGTGGCCAGCACGGTGCGCGGACGGCCGAACATGGTGCTGCTCATGATGGCAGCGCCGGCGCTGGACCCGGCCAGCACGCCGCCGCTGCGGTACAAATCCCATAAGGCGTCGAGCACGCGGGTGTTGCTGCCGTCCTCATGGCGCAGCGCACGCGTGATGCGGCTCTGGTCGCCGCCCGCGAAGAAGGCACCGTTGGCGCTGCGCACCGCCTGCGCCAACTGCGGATCGTCGGCGGCGGCCTGGTAATCGCTGCCGGCCAGCTTGACTGCCACCGGCACGAAGAAAGCGCGCGCCCCATACCGGTTGAAGACTTCAACCAGGCTCTTGCCCGAACGCTCGGGGTAGCCCGAGGCCGATGCGAACACGGCAATACGTGCGCCCTTGCCGCCGGCCAGCTGGACGATGCGTTCCCAGACTGCGCCATTGGCGGGCCGCAGGTTGCCGCCGATGATGACCAGCGAACCCTTGGGCGGCGGCGCATCGACGGCGGGGACGGCCTGGGCAGCCTGCACAGGCTGGGCGGCCACCAGCAGCAGGACAGGCAATACATGCGCGAGGCGCTGGAGTGCGGAGCGAACGGCAGAGCGGAACATAGGATTCCTTCCCAACAAATGACGCGAACCGGTAAATCAGCTAAGCGTAATTGTAGGGTACTGCCGCCGTGTTGACCGAAACTCGACGATCCGGCCGGGCGTTGCTTTTTGGCAGCGCCGTTGCGCCCTCAAGTAAGCGCCATCAAATGAGCGCCGTCCAGTCAGGACAGGTAGAGCTTGGGAAGGAAGCGCTCCATGATCGTGTCGGGACGCGTGGGCGGCGTGAAGCCGAAGCGTTCGAACAGGCTGTGCGCATCGGTGGTGTGTACCGTGAAGCGGCGCAAGCCTTGCAGGCTGGGGTGGTCGATGACCATGCGCACCAGCTGCTTGGCATAGCCGCGGCCGCGGAATTCCGGAATGACGAACACGTCTTCCAGGTGGGCGGTGGTGGCATAGTCCGTGATGACACGCGCAAACGCGACCTGGCGGCCATCGATATAGCCGCCGAAGCACAGCGAGTTTTCGATCGAGCTCTCGACCACGTTGCGCGAGATGCCGACCGCCCAGGTCGAATGTTCGCTCAGGAAGCGGTAGATCATGGGCACGTCGAGCCGGGTACGGTCGGTGCTGACCTGGAAGCTCGAATCGTTGGTGGTGGGAATCATTGGAAAGCCAAGGCGTCAAATCTGGTAAAAAAACCAATTCTAGCGCCGATCTTCCAAGCCCGTACCGATCGCGCAATCGTGCGGGCGCCCGCTCCCGGCGTAGCGCCAGACCGGCGGCCAGCCGCCATCGGGCGTGCACAGTTTATAATCAGGAAATCCAATCCGAGCCATCCCAGTCCGCACACCATCAGCGTCTCCCTATCGTTCCCATCATGACTTCACAATTCTCCAAAAAAGCGGAAGCCTGGTCGGCCCGCTTCTCCGAACCCGTCTCCGACCTGGTCAAGCGCTACACCGCCTCGGTCTTCTTCGACAAGCGCCTGGCCCTGTTCGACATCCAGGGCTCGCTGGCCCACGCCGAGATGCTGGCGGCGCAAGGCATCATCAGCGCCGCCGACCGTGCCGAGATCGAGCGCGGCATGGCCCAGATCCGGAGCGAGATCGAGGCCGGCCAGTTCGAGTGGCTGCTCGACCTGGAGGACGTCCACCTGAACATCGAAAAGCGCCTCACCGAACTGGTCGGCGATGCCGGCAAGCGGCTGCATACCGGACGCTCCAGAAACGACCAGGTGGCGACCGACATCCGCCTGTACATGCGCGCCGCCATCGACGACATCCTGGCCCTGCTGAAGGGACTGCGCGGGGCCCTCACCGACCTGGCGGAGACCCACGCCGACACCATCATGCCGGGCTTTACGCACTTGCAGGTGGCGCAGCCGGTGACCTTCGGCCACCACCTGCTGGCCTACGTCGAGATGTTCGGCCGCGACGCCGAGCGCATGCAGGACACGCGCCGCCGCGTGAACCGCCTGCCGCTGGGTGCCGCCGCCCTGGCCGGCACCACCTTCCCGATCGACCGCCTGCGCGTGGCCAGGACCCTGGGCTTCGACGACGTCAGCCACAACTCGCTCGATGCTGTGTCTGATCGCGATTTCGCGATCGAGTTCACGGCGGCGGCATCGGTCTTGATGATGCACATCTCGCGCATGTCGGAAGAGCTGGTCACCTGGATGAGCCCGCGCATCGGCTTCATCGATATCGCCGACCGCTTCTGCACCGGCTCGTCGATCATGCCGCAAAAGAAGAACCCGGACGTGCCGGAACTGGCGCGCGGCAAGACCGGCCGCGTCTACGGCCACCTGATGGGCCTGCTGACCCTGATGAAGGGCCAGCCGCTGGCCTACAACAAGGACAACCAGGAAGACAAGGAACCGCTGTTCGACACCGTCGACACCGTGCTCGACACCCTGCGCATCTTCACCGACATGGCCGGCGGCATCACCGTCAAGGCCGAGAACATGCGCGCCGCCGCCCTGCAGGGCTATGCCACCGCGACCGACCTGGCCGACTACCTGGTCAAGAAGGGCCTGCCCTTCCGCGATGCCCACGAAGCCGTGGCCCACGCGGTGCGCGCCTGCGACGAGGCCAAATGCGATTTGTCCGAGATGTCGCTCGAACGCCTGCGTGAATTTTCGCCGCTGATCGAACAGGACGTGTTCGCGGTGCTGACCCTGGAAGGCTCGGTGGCGGCGCGCGACCACGTCGGCGGTACCGCGCCGAACCAGGTGCGCCAGGCGATCGCGCGGGTGCGCGGCCAGCTGGGCGAATAAGCCAGCAAAATAGCAGCCCAAAAAAAAAGCCCCGCGCAGTCTCCAGACTGCGCGGGGCTTTTTTTAATCCAATTTTTAAATCAAATCTAGAAGCGGTACACCGCCCCGACGTTGACGAAGCGTCCGACCGCGCCCGCCGAATGGATCGACAGGTTGTACGGATAGCCGCTGCCGTAGGTGCTGACATCGGCCGGCGGCTGGCGGTTGAACATGTTGCGCACCGATGCGTGCAGCGTCCACTGGCTGCTCATCTTGTAGTTGACCGTCAGGTCGGTCTGCATGAAGGAGCCGACGCGGCAGAAGTTCTGCGGCACGCCCCCGCTTGGGAACACACCGTTCATCGCGGCGCCTTCCTCGCAGCTGGTCTGCCCCTGGGTCGGGTCGGTCAGGTCATAGCCCTTGACCCAGTGCAGCGTGGTGGTCGCCTCCCACGGGCCGCGCTCCAGGCCGAGTTCGAATTGCGCGCGGTCCTTGGGGTTGGCGGTGTCGGCGCCGATGCCGGCCGGGCCGTGGCCGCCGGCCAGTTCGTATTCCTGTCCCGCGATCGTCATCGTGTAGCTGAAGGCGTGCGCGTACTGGAATTCCGTGCGCAGGCGGCCGTAGCTGCCCAGGTTCCAGCGGTAGCGCGTATCGATTTCGACGCCGCGGGTGCGGGTACTGTTGGCGTTGACCGGGGTCGCCGGGTAATAGGCGATGCGGCCGATGCCTGGGGTGCAGGTCACGGTGCCGCCGTTGCCGTCGGCGCAGTCGCTCGGCACCGGGGCGATGCGCACCGGGGTGCCGGACAGCGGGCCGCCGACGATCTGGTCGCTGACGCGGATCTGGTAGAGGTCGACCGCGGTGCTCCAGCCGCGTACCGGCTCCAGGATCAGGCCCAGGGTGGCCGAGACCGAATGTTCGGGCTTGAGGTCGGGATTGGTGGTGGTCAGGCCGATCAGCGATTCGTTGCAGGCGGCGACCACAGTGCCGGCCGGGTAGCGCCCATCCGGCCGGTAGCCGCCCGCGCACAGCACCGGGTCGGCATTGCTGCCGACGCCGCCGGCGCTGGCCGAGTTGCCGTTCTCCGCCGGACCAGGGGCGCGGAAGCCCTTGGCCAGGGTGCCGCGCAGCGCAAACACCTGGTTCGGGGTGAACTTGAAGGCCAGCTTCGGCGTGGTCGAACTGCCGGCCAGGCTGTAGCGGTCGTAGCGCACCGCGCCGTCGATCTCGAGGCTCTTGAGCACCGGCGCGGTAAATTCCGCATAGGCCGAGCTGACGGTTTCCGAGCCGAAGGCATAGGCGCCGTTGACGATGCCATCCGCGTTCGGCATGGACGGCGCCGCCAGCTTGGTGTGGAAGGCGCTGAGGCCGGCGCTGACCTGCAGGTCGCCGCCGCCGAGCTTCATCAGGGAACGGCCGGCGCGGGCTTCGGCAAAGTCCAGCTCCGAGGTGTCGAAGGAACGCGGGGTGGTGTAGATCGCCGCCATGTCGGCGGCACTGTTGGCGCCGTAGATCAGGTAGGGATTGTTGGCGCGGTTCAGGGCCGCGTTCATGGCCGGCACGTTCATGGCGCCGTGGTTCTTGCGTTCCAGGTTGTTGCGCGTATAGCCGAGCGAAAACGCCAGGTCCCAGTCGCGCCAGGTACCGGCAAAGTCCGCGGCCAGGCGGTAGGCGCGCGAATCGGTGGTGATGTAGTGTTCCGGCGCGTCCGGGATCGGTCCGCGCACGATCGCCGCCACGCCGAAGGGATTGCCCGGATAGCCGGCCGGGATGCGGATTGCCGGAATCGCCGAATTCGGAATGTAATGCGGGGCCACCCCCGACATCAGTTCGAGCTGGCTGCCGTAGGACGAGGGGAAGTTGGTGATCCCCTGGTTGAGCTTGACGCGGCTCTCGAACATCGAGGCCTTGAAGTCGGCGCGCCAGTCGCCGCCCAGTTTCTGCGTATAGCTGGCCAGCAGGTTGATGTTCTCGGTGCGCGGCTGGATCTGCTTGGTCGGATCGTCCCAGGCGCAGCCGCCGGCTGCCAGTTGGGCGTAGCTGCCGCAGGCGGTGCCCGGAAACATCGAAAAGGCCGCGCTGTTGTCGGCGCCGGCCACGCGCGGCACGTTGGGATTGAGCAGGTAGGGCGACAGCGTCAGCGGCGCCGTGTTCTGCGGCGTGATCACGCCCAGCGCCTTGTTGCTGCCGCCGAAGCGGCTCATGTCCAGCTCCTGCCACACGCCCCGGCCCTTGCGCTGGTTGTAATAGATCGGATCCTGGCGCCGGTACTCGACGCTGACATAGGCATTGTGGCCATCGGCATCGAGGTCGCCGCGGCCGAAGGTGGCGGTGAAGTGGTCGGTCTTGCCGCCGCCCTCGGTGGCGATCCCCTTCTCGGCGGACAGCGAGGCGCCGGTGAAATTCTTCCTCAGGATCACGTTGACCACGCCCGCCATCGCATCCGAACCGTAGACCGCCGAGGCGCCGTCCTTCAGGATCTCGATGCGCTCGACCGCTTCGAACGGGATGTTGGAGATATCGACGAAGGAGCGCGAGCCGTCGTCCGCCAGCGGATAGGACGCCATGCGATGGCCGTCGATCAGCACCAGGGTCGCATTGTTGTTGAGGCCGCGCAGCGAGATGCCGCTGCCGCCCGCCGCGAAGCCGCCCGTGAAGTTCTGGCTCAGCGTGCCGGCGCCGTTGGCGGTGATGTTCTGCAGGACCTCGCTGACCGAGGTGTAGCCGGAATTGCGCAAGTCCTTCGCATTCAGCACCTGGACCGGGCTGGGGGTTTCGGCATCGGCGCGGCGGATATAGGAACCGGTGACTTCGACGCGCTGGACGCCCCTGGCTTGGGCAGCGTCTGCTTGCGCATCAGCCGTCTGCTGCGCCATCGCCGCCGCGCCAAACGTGCCTGAGAATACGCCGGCAGCCACCAGTTGGCTGATGACGCGCGGCAAAATTTTCATGTTGCTGGACATGCTCTCTCCTTGTGTGGCTGCTTGGGTGGTGGTGCTTGTCGTCGCCCTTGGCCGGCGCTCTCGTCCTCCCTAATGTAGTAACGCAGAAATTCTTGTGTCAAACAAAATTTCAAAATCCGCGCTTGTTAACCGACTTGTTACGAAACAATGTCATGCGGCACGAATTGGCTTGACAGGGTCGCGGACGAGCGCATAAGTTCGGCTCGGAACCACAAGGAGAACCGACCCGTGCCCAGCCTTTCCTTCGTCCGCGCCGCGCTGTGCGCATCGACCATCCTGGCCGCCAGCGCCTTCGCCGCGCCGGTCGCCACCGCTGCCTCCAGTCCCTCTCCCGGCACCGCCCAGGCACCGTTTTCCTTCGCCGCCGCGCCCGGCCATTTGCCCAAGAACGTGGTCCCGCTCGACTACCGGATCGCGATCGTGCCGGACGTGGCCAAACGCACCCTGCGCGGCACCGCATCGGTCGACCTGCGCTTCGATGAAGCCACCGACACCATCCAGTTCAACGCCCTGGACATGCGATTTTCCCGCGTGCGCCTGGACGGCAAGCCGGTCCGTCAAGTCAGCATCGACGACAAGCGCCAGATCGTCACCGTGACGCTGGCGGCCAAGGCCCGGCCCGGGCGCCACGTGCTGGACCTGGCCTACGATGCCCACATCGAGAGCGGCCCGCGCGGCCTGTTCGCCCAGCCTTTCCAGAAGCCCGACGGCAGCCGCGACATCCTGCTGTCGACCCAGTTCGAAGCCACCGACGCGCGCCGCATGTTCCCCTGCTGGGACGAGCCGGCGTTCCGCGCGCGCTTTACACTGACGGCGACCGTCCCGGCCGCATGGGCGGCGATCTCCAACATGCCAGTCAAGCGCCGCGTAGTGCACGGCGCCCTGGCCACCACCACCTTCGAACGCTCGCCCTCGATGTCGTCCTACCTGGTCGAATTCACCGGCGGCGACATGGCCAGCATCGGCACCCGCGCCGGCGCCACCGCCGTCAACGTCTGGGCCGTGCGCGGCCAGGAGCAGAACGGCAGGCAGGCACTGGACGACGCGCGCCAGATCCTGCTCGACTACAACGACTACTTCGGCGTGGCCTTCCCCTTGCCCAAGCTGGACGCGATCGCGGTGCCCGGCGGCTTCCAGGGCGCCATGGAAAACTGGGGCGCCATCACCTACAACGACCAGACCCTGCTGCTCACGCCGGCTTCCACCATCGACAACCGCCAGCTGGTATTCAGCATCTCGGCGCACGAGATGGCGCACCAGTGGTTCGGCGACCTGGTGACGATGGGCTGGTGGGACGACATCTGGCTCAACGAAAGCTTCGCGTCCTGGGCCGCCGCCAAGGAAACCGACCAGCGTAACCCGGGCTGGCGCGTGCGCGAAGCGGAAGACGCCGGCAAGGAGGCGGCGATGCGCGTCGATGCGCGCCTGGCCTCGCGCGCGGTGCACTACCCGGTCGAGAACGAGCTCGAGCCGCAGAACAATGCCGACCCGCTGATCATCTACAACAAGGGCCAGGCCGTACTGCGCATGCTGGAAGCCTATCTGGGTCCGGACACCTTCCGCGAGGGCATCCGCGCCTACATGAAGGCACGCCAGTATGGCAACGCCACCAGCACCGACCTGTGGAACGCGCTGGGCGCGGCCAGCGGCCAGGACATCGGCCGGCTGGCGCGCGACTGGATCGAGCAGCCCGGCTTTCCGCTGGTGAGCGCGAAGGCCGAATGCGATGGCGCCGGCGCCCGCACCCTGACGCTGTCGCAGTCGCGCTTTCTGCTGCAGGGCGCGGACCCGGCCCAGCCACGCTGGGCGGTGCCGCTGCGCATGCGGGTGGGCAGCGGCGCAGCGCAGTCGCTGCTGCTGGCGAAGGAAGGCCAGCGCGTCGCGGCTGGCCGCTGCGACCAGGCACTGTCGCTGAACGCGGACACCGACGGCTTCTTCCGCGTCGCCTACGACGATACGCTGCTGGCCCTGAACACGCGCCAGCTCGCCACCCTGCCCGACGGCGACCGCATCGCCCTGCTGGACGACCAGTGGGCGCTGGTGGAAAGCGGCCGCCAGCCGCTGGACAGCTACCTGGCGCTGGCGCGCGCGATGGCCGCCCTCGGCAGTCCGCCCAACGAGCGCGCCTGGAACCAGATCCTGGGCGCCCTTGACACGATCGAGCGCGCCGAGCGCGGCACGCCCGGCCATGCGGCCTTCGTCGCCTGGGCACGCGGGGTGGTCAAACCGGTCGCCGCCGCCATCGGCAGCGCGCCCGCCGCAGCCAACGCGGCGGAAAGCGCCGGTGTGCAAAAGCTGCGCCGCAACCTGATTGCCCACCTGGGCGCCTGGGACGATGCGGAGGCGGTGGCCGACGCCCGGCGCCGCTTTGCCGCCTTCGTGCAGGACCGCGCCAGCCTGGCGCCGGACGAGCAGGCCGCGGTACTGACCATCGTCGCCCAGCACGCCGATGCCGCCACCTTCGACCAACTGCACACGATCGCGCGTGGCGCACGCAACGAGACCGAAGTGCGGCGCTTCTATCCGGTCCTGATGCGTGTGCGCGACCCGCAACTGGCCGCGCAGGCGGCGGCGATCGCCCTGTCGCCCGAGATTCCGCCGCAGGCCGACGTGCTGCGCCTGGGCCTGGTGCTGGCCCTGGCCGGCGAGCATCCGCAGCTGGCCTGGACCACCTTCACCGGACAGCTCGACCGGCTGACCGCGGCCAACCCGGGCAACCGCCCGAACGTGCTGGCCAAGACCGCGCCCGAGGTGTTCTGGGCCGGCATCCCGGCCGCCACGCTGCAGACATGGATCAAGGCGCATGTCGAGACCGGCATGGCCGAGACCCTGACTGACAGCATGCAGACTGTCCGCTTCCGCCAGGACGAAAAGGCACGCCTGGTCGAGGCGGCCGACCGGATCGTCGCGCGCCGGAGCTGAGCGCAGCGGCGGGAGGGATGGCAGTAGCGGTGGCGGTGTCGGCTGCCGTCCGCCGCCTTTGCCGGGCAGCCGCTACAATCGGCTCGCCAGACGCAAAGGACAGCCATGCAACGCTACAAGAATACCGGCGGCGAATCCGGCGTCGTTTCCTACGACATCGACGCCGGCCAGATCATCGTCCAGTTCCGTAACGGCGAGCGCTACCTCTACACCGAGGACAGCGCCGGCGCCGCCAACGTCGCCACCATGCAAGCGCTGGCCCAGGCCGGCCATGGCCTGTCCAGCTTCATCAGCCGGCACGTGCACGACCGCTACGCGCGCAAGATCAATTCCCGGAAACTCAGCTAATCACGATGCCTCAACGCTCCCTGCCCGACCACCCATTCGCCGCCTTCCTGTTCGACATGGACGGCACCATCCTTACCTCGATCAAGGCCGCCGAGCGGGTCTGGGGAGAATGGGCCGCCGGCCACGGCCTCGACGTCGCCGCCTTCCTGCCGACCATCCACGGCAAGCGCACCGAGGAAACCGTCCGCAACCTGGACCTGCCCGGCGTCGACCCGGTGGAAGAAGCCGCGCGCATCACGCGCGCCGAGATCGAGGACGTGGCCGGCGTCGAGGCGATTGCTGGCGTGGCCGCCTTCCTGGCCAGCCTGCCGCCGCAGCGTTGGGCCATCGTCACCTCGGCGCCGCGCGCGCTGGCGCTGGCCCGCATCGCGGCCGCCGGCCTGCCCATGCCCGGGGTGCTGGTGGCCGCCGAGGACGTCGAACGCGGCAAGCCGGCGCCCGATCCCTTCCTGCTGGGCGCGCGCAAGCTGGGCGTGGCGCCTGGCGATTGCCTGGTGTTCGAGGACACGCTGGCCGGTTTGCAGTCAGCGGCGGCGGCCGGGATGGCGAGCGTGGTGGTGACCCTGACCCATACCCATGCGCTGGAGACGGATGTGCCTGCGGTGAGGGACTATGCCGATCTGGTTGCGATCACGACCGGAGACGGTTTGCTGCAAATCGGATCGGCTGCAGAAATAAAGTAACCTATAGGTGACTTTTTGAGTCTTAGGGGTTACATTAACGTTTCCACATATTACGGAGACGATCATGCCCTCGACGATTCACGACCAGACCGAGCGCCTGGTGCGGTTTTCGCGCCGACAACTGTGGTTGGTACTAGCGTTCTTGCTGGTGCTGGGCGCCACGTCGCTGCTCGACTTTTTCGTCACGGTGCACATACCGGGCATGGTGAGCGTGGCCCTTACCATAGCGCTCTGCCTATGGAATCCACTCAGCACCAAGGACATCGATTTCTCGAGCAGGAGCCCGGCCATGAAAGCCTTGCGCAAGGACGAGCTGCGCCAAGCCGCGCAGGCGAAAGCCTTCCGCAACGGTTTCTTCGTCCTGCTGGCCTATCCGCCCCTGTGCGCGTTTGCGCTGATCGGCCTGGGGGTGCGCGAGCCGCTGGCCGTCGTGGTGGCCAGCAGCGCATGGCTGGGCGCCATCGTATTCCTGGCCAGCCTGCTCTGGCATGACCGTTGAATCCGCCTGGCCATGGAAGAACACCTGAGCACCACCATGAAAGTGCAGCGCGCGCGCCTCGACCTGACCCAGGCGGCGCTGGCCGAACGCGCCGGCGTCACGCGCAAGTCGATCAATGCCATCGAGGCCGGGCACATGGTGCCCTCCACCATCCTGGCGCTCAAGCTGGCCAGGGCGCTGGGCGTGACGGTGGAAGCCTTGTTTGCGCTCGAGCCCGCAGCCGACTGAAAGCGCGGACTGAAAGCGCCTTGCTGCAGCGGTTTACTCGTGGCCGCTTATTCGTGGCCGCTTATTCGTGACGATAAACGCGCGGCTTCAAGGTTTCGGTATCGATGTCCAGCGGCTGGGTGGCCGTTGCGACTGGCGCGCGCTCGGGATACGGCGTGCCGTCGCGATGGGTATAGCGGTCGCCGGCGCTGTCGTAGACCAGGTCGATGCCGACATACTCGGCGCGGTCTTCCGGAATGCGCGAGCCGACTGCCAGGAACAGCGCATTGCCCCAGCCGCGGTTGATCAGGTGGTGGCCATTCGGACGGCCGGCCGGGAAGGCGGCGCAATCGCCGGCGCGCATCAGGGTCTCGCCCTCGTCCGTGACCAGGGTCAGTTCGCCCGACACCACCGTGACGAACTCATCCTCGTGCGAATGCCAGTGGCGCAGCGAGGACGCGGCGCCCGGCTTGAGCTCGCAGAGATTGACACCGAACTGGGTCAGGCCGCCGGCATCGCCCAGGGCCTGGCGGCTGCTGCCATTGACGGTCTCTGCAAACGGATCGGGGTAGGTGGTGCCGGTCTGCACGGGGATGGTGCTCAAGTCTAGCCTGGACATGGGACGCTGCTCCTATTTTTGAACGTGTTCGGACCCGACTAGAATAGCGCAAGTGACCGCCAGTTCGCCGTACCGGTGGGAATGCGAGTAACTGGCCGGCCGCCGAAGCGCCAGTCCCGAATCCCGCATTGAGGCCGATCAGTCATCCCTGCATGCGATTGGCCGGATGCGTCCCCGCATTTGCGACCGAGTGGGTGCATCAGGCGCGCTTCTGCACCAGCGTCAGGATGTCGTAGCTGGCCACCAGCTCGTCATGCTGGTTGGTGACCTGCACGTCCCAGGCCACCACGCCCTGCCCGCGGCCCTGCTCGTCGCTGCGGTTGCGGTCGACCTTGCGCTTGCAGGTGAGGCGGGCGCGGATGGTGTCGCCGATCGCCACCGGGGCCACGAAGCGCAGGTTGTCGAGGCCGTAGTTGGCCAGCACCGGCCCCGGCGCCGGCGACACGAACAGGCCGGCCGCCGCCGACAGCACGAAGTAGCCGTGGGCGATGCGCTTGCCGAACTGGGTGTCCCGGGCGGCAACCTCGTCGAAGTGCATGTAGAAGTAATCGCCGGACACGCCACCAAAGTTGACGATATCGGCCTCGCTGACGGTGCGCCGGTGCGTCAGCAGCGAGTGGCCGATCTCCAGGTCTTCGAAATGGCGGCGGAAGGGATGCAGCTCGCTTTCCTTGACCGCACCGCCGCGCACGTATTCGCCCGTTACTGCGGTCAGCATGGTCGGCGAGCCCTGCACCGCCGCCCGCTGCAGGAAGTGCTTCACGGCGCGGATGCCGCCCAGCTCCTCGCCGCCGCCTGCGCGGCCCGGACCGCCATGCTTCAGTTGCGGCAGCGGCGAGCCATGGCCGGTGGAATCCACGGCCGCCTCGCGCTCCAGGATGTGCACGCGGCCGTGCGTGCTTGCTGCAATCGGCACCGCGTAGGCGGCAAGCGCCGGGTCGCGCGTCACCAGCGTGGTGACCAGGCTGCCGCGGCCACGCGCGGCCAGCTCGAGCGCTTCGTCGAGATCGCGGTAGGTCATCATGGTGCTGACCGGACCGAAGGCTTCAATGTCGTGCACGGCGTCGTTGACCATTGCATTGCGGCACAGGATCAGCGTGGGCGCGAAAAAGGCGCCGCTGGCGCAGTTCTCGCCCACCGGATGGAAACCGTCGCGCGCGCTGAACAGGACTTCATTCCCGCGCGCCAGCATCTCGACGCGTTCGCTGACGTCACGGTGCTGGTCCATCGAGGCCAGCGCGCCCATGCGCACGCCCTCGACCCTGGGGTTGCCGACCACGATCTTCGCCAGGCGCTCGCGCAGGCGCGCGCCGAGGGCATCGGCGTGCTGCTCGGGCACGATGACGCGCCGGATCGCCGTGCACTTCTGGCCGGCCTTGCCGGTCATTTCGCGCGCGACTTCCTTCACGAACAAGTCGAACTCGGGGTCGTCCGGCCCGATGTCCGGCGCCAGGATGGCGGCGTTGAGCGAATCCGCTTCCGCCGTGAAGGGGACGCCCTGGCGCAGCAGATTGGCGTTGCTGCGCAGCTTGACGGCGGTGTCGGCAGAGCCGGTGAAGGTGACGGCGTCGAAGCCGGTCAGGCGGTCCAGCAAATCGCCGGTGCCGCCGATGACCAGCTGCAGCGCGCCTTCCGGCAGCAGCTGCGATTCCATCATCATCCTGACCACCGCGT